>Ga0315279_10007978_pt1 | contig 12942 bp, 12 predicted proteins | sample YL17G06_20_MG_FD_203694 | JGI IMG/M metagenome (GOLD analysis project Ga0315279, IMG submission 203694) | Sediment microbial communities from Yellowstone Lake, YNP, Wyoming, USA - YL17G06_20 | ecosystem: Environmental > Aquatic > Freshwater > Lake > Sediment | place: USA: Wyoming | collected... | reverse complement strand
AGATTCTATTCGGCAATGGGAAGGATGCATGGAGAGTGAAGGCATTTTCTGAAAATATTAATAAAGCCTCCTTTCTGGCGTTGGTGGATGGATTTGAATATGGGATTTATATTTCAAGAGAAAAGAAGGATTAGGTAATCCAAATCCAAATGTCAAAATCCCTGCCTATCGGCAGGCAGGCAAATGTCAAATTAAATCCAAAGCTCAAATGACAAAGTAAACCAAATTCTTGAAATTTGAACTTTGAGCTTTGACATTTGGCATTCGATGGTGGTTGTTATGGATCGTAAGAAGTTAGAGGAAGCAATCCAAGGGAAAGCGAAGGACGGGAAACTTCCCTGTGCCATGTGCTTCAAAATCGCCGAAGATTTCGGGATTTCGAAGAGAGAGATGGGGAAAATCTTGAATGAGAAAAAGATCAAAATCAGCCAGTGCCAGTTGGGTTGTTTTGAATGATTTCTGAAAAAGTCCAGAAATCCTTGATTATACTGATTAAGAACCGATTACGGAGATACGAAATTCATTGAAAAATCAGGGAAATCTAACTAATTCTCTTTTCAAATCTGTGTAATCAAGAGAGCATAGAGCAGTTTTTCAGAGCTCTTTGATTTATTAATTGACATAAAAAACCATTGGAATATAATTGGGTCATTAAAAATTAAAGGAGGTGAGAGAGCGTCAAAAGAAGAAATAGGGTGGGGGGAATTCATTGATATCTCATAGGTGATTCTATCGCCACAAGGAGGTAAGATTATGAATTCAGTTGTTGTCTTGATTATAGGTTTTATCGTTTTTTTCATCGGTTACCGCTTCTACTCCAAATACGTCGATACAAAAATTATGAAGTCTGACCCCAAGAAGGCCACTCCAGCCAAGATGTTTATGGATGGAGTGGAGTTCATGCCCACCAGCAAGAATATTCTTTTTGGTTACCAGTTCAAATCGATTGCCGGTGCGGCCCCGATCATCGGGCCGATCATCGCCATTCAATGGGGATGGCTTCCTGCACTAATATGGATTTTGGCGGGTACCTTCTTCATCGGGTGGGTCCAGGACTATTCAAGTGCTATGATAGCCATGAGGAAAGAGGGAGCTTCTCTTGGAGGTCTGAGCCACACACTAATCTCGCCAAAAGCAAGAATTATCCTCCTCTCGTTTCTCTATTTTTATCTCCTTCTCATAGCGGGTGCTTTTGGAAATGTCGTGGTCAGTACAGCTATAGGACTTAAAGCTGCTCCCATGGCATGGCTCTTCATGACAATTGGTGGGGTCTTGGCTGGTCAGATGATCTACAGATGGAAAAAGGATATCATCCTGACCACAATTGTCACAGTAGTAATTGCCCTATTGGGTATATGGTTTGGCACTTTGGCCCCTTCCAATAAAATTATTGGGGATTCTCTGGCCAATAGCCGAGTCGTATGGGCAATTGCTGCATTTGTCTTCTGCTATTTTGCAGCTGTTTTGCCGATTTGGAGGTTTGCACTTCCAATTAACTATGTTGCCTCTTACATCGTTTTTCTGGGTCTTTTATTCGGGATCATTGGAATATTTGTGCTCCATCCTGATTTCACACTCCCCGCTTATACAGGTTTTAATATCAAAATTGGGCCTCTCTGGCCTATCATGTTTGTAACCATTGCCTGCGGGGCTATTTCAGGATGGCATAGTCTTGTCTCCACTTCAGGGACTGCCCGGCAATTGGAGTACGAAACTGATGCCCGTCCAGTTGGAGGCGGAGTGATGTTTGTGGAGATGATGCTTGCCATATTCGCTTTAGTCATTGCGGGGACGCTTTATGCGTCTTCAACTGAATACGGAGCAGCCATAGCAAAGGGTCCTGGGGCTATCTTTGCAGGGGGGGTATCTAAGTTCCTGGGTGCCTTAGGACTCCCAGCCGATGCGGGCCGCTCTTACGGGAGCGTGATGATGATCGTTTTGGCGGTCACTATCATGCAATTAGTCATTAGGTTTATGAGGATTGCAACTTCAGAGTTATTGAGTGATGTCAGTCCCATCTTTAGAAATGTCCATATCGGTACTATTATCGCTAGCATCCTTGCGATGATTCTGGTCTTAACAGGATGGTGGCAATATCTCTGGGTGTTGTTTGGAGGAGCGAACCAGTTGATGGCATCCATGGCATTAATGCTTGTGTCAGCCTATTTAATGTCAGAGGGAAAGCCGGCTGCTTACGCCTTTTATCCGATGATATTCATGTTCGTGACCACCGTGGCGGCCCTCCTCTACACTTCTTACAATCTGCTTCTGAAAGTTTTTACGGGGAAGGTAGCAGGACAGGACCTCATTGGAAATGCACTGATGGGATTTGTTGGGTTCTTCCTGGTGATCGCTGCGATTATTCTGGCAGTGGAAGGGGTTAAGGCTTTTGGACGTTATAAAACCATAAGGGCGCAGGCAGCGCCTGCGAAGGCGTAATTATTCCGTTAAGCGTGAGGTGTAAGGAGTAAGGCGAATCCCCCCTTTACCCCCCTTTACTATAGGGGGGTGGGGGGGTTATAATTATGCAGTAATTAAATTAAAGGAGAAGTTTTTATGAAGGAAGGGGAGAAAAAGAAAAAAGGGGGAATCCTTCAGGCGGTTAAAGAATTTGTCTACGGTATGGCGGCTCACGACTCAGCCCGGTTTGCTCTGAAGTCCAGGGCGAGTATGGAGCACCTCTTCATCCTTATTACCATGGGAGACATGTTAGGTGTTCCAATACTTCCCCCATACTATTCGTTGCGTTTGCTACCCTATGTCGTCCCCCAGATCTCCACGTGGAAACGGAGAATGCTGAGGGAAAAAGATTTAACAGATGCCCTGGCATAAAATGGTTTCTTTGGTTTATTTCGTTTCTTTGGTTAAATAAAAATATTTTAGCTTGATAACCAAATAGACCAGAGAAACTAAAGAAACTTTATAACCCAGAAAGGGGTGATTCACATTCCATTAGCAGATATTTTTGAAAAGTTACCGGATCGGCGATACATCATGTTTGGTGGAAAGGGGGGGTTGGGAAAAACTACTTTCTCTGCGGCCACGGCTTATTATTTAGCCAAAAAAGGCAAGAAAGTCTTGGTCTTTTCTGTCGACCCTCAGGCCTCACTGACAGATATCTTTGAGAGGGATATCTTCGGCAAAGGGCCAACAGAGATCATTCCCAACCTCTATGCACAGGAGATTGATGCTGATAAGCGTGTAAAAGAATATCAGCAGGAGATTAGGCAGAAGATCTTCGATATGTATGGGATGGATAAGATTCCGGAAGAGATCGAGAGCTATATCCAGGCCGCTGCGGCAGAGCCTGCCATGGAGGAAAGCGCCATTTTTGATGAGGTAGTGGATATTGTCATCAAGGGCGGCTACGACTACTATATTTATGATTTGGTGCCATTAGGTCATGCCCTTTATTATCTGAGTATGGCATCCGTCTATGATGCCTGGATCGATAAGATCACCGGTCTCCGAGAACAGATGAGGCAATATGATCAGGTGGCAGCGGTGATGCGGCGGGAAAAAGAATTGGATGAAGATGCCATCTTGAATGAACTTCTTTTTATCAAAGACCGGATCAATAAATCCTCAAGTATCCTGACCGATAAACAGAAAACAGCATTCTTTTTTGTCATCACCGCTGAGGAGATGATCATCAAGGACACCTTAAAAGCGGCAGAACTTTTTGCTAAGTTTGATGTCCCGTTGAGTGGTTATATCATCAACCGGGTTCTGCCTCTTGGATTGAAGGACCAAAATATTCCCGAATATTTAAAAAATCGTCTCACGATGGAGGAACATTACCTGAAGGTGATTGACACCACTTTTGGTAAACAGATTTTAGCATCTGTGCCTGAGATGGAGCGAGATGTAACAGGCCTTCCAATGATCGAAAAAATGGCCAAGGCGATGTTTGGAAATTTTTAATTAGTAAGCAGTAGGCAGAAAGCAGTAAGCAGAAAAAACCAATAGGCGGGAGTTTAAAAATGGACCAAATTACAATCAGTATGGAAAAGTATTTGAAGGATCACCCTCGGTTGAAATATATCTTTTTTGGAGGAAAGGGAGGAGTAGGAAAAACCGTTATGGCAGCGGCAGCAGCTCTCTGGTCAGCCAAACAGGGCAAGAAGACTTTGCTCGCCTCGACTAATCCTGTTCATAGCCTTTCCAACCTCTTAGAAAAAGATGTCTTTGGAAAAGCAGCCATCGTCTGCGATGAAGAGAAATGCTATGCCTTCGAGATCGATACACGGGATACGATCGAACGCTCCAAAAAAGAGATCCGCGAGAAGATCAACTGGTTTCTAAAATTTGCAGACATCACGACGAAAGCAGAGGATTTCATCGAATCAGCTACCATGAACCCTGCCTTCGAAGAGTCGGCTATGTTTGAAAATATGGTGGATATCATGTTCAAGGATGAATATGATTTTTACGTCTTCGATACTGCTCCCACAGCGAATGCGAGACGCCTTCTTGGAATGTCGAAGGTCTATTCCCTCTGGGTGGAGAAGATGCTGAAGAGCCGGGAGGAAGCAAAATCGCTGAGGGAGTTACTCTCCTTCTCGAAAAAAGAAAAAAAAGACCCTCTCTTGAATTACCTATTAAGTTTCAAGGATAGAATGGGCAATGCCAAAAACCTCCTGACCGATGACGCCCTCACCGCCTTCTTTTTTGTGACACTACCTGAAAGCCTTCCCATCGCAGTCATCACCCGTTTCATCAATTGGTTCCATGAATTTGGAATTCCCGTAGGGGGTGTGGTGGTCAATGGATTGATTCAAAAGAGTCAGGTCGGAAAAGATACTGCGGAATTCGTCCTCAACCGAATCCAGATGCAAGATGAGCATATGGCGGAGATTTGGAAGATATTTGGAGATAGGGTGAGGGCGATTGTCCCCCTATTTGAAACAGAGGTGAAGGGGGCAAAGATGTTGAATCGAACGATTGAATATCTTTTTACGCCCTCATCTCGGTAAAATGTAAACCTAAAATTAAAACTCCTTTGTTTTCCTAAAATTGATGCCTTTTCATGTCAAAACATGACATTTTTCGTTCAAATCGTGAAATATTTTCATATTTGAACGGACCCTTCATTTGAACGATAGCAACCTAATCATTTGAAATCATAACTGGTTTTTAATATTTTAAAATTTGGTATAAAAATTGCTGAACTAATTATGGTTTAACTTATTGTTTTCATTTAATTTTTAAAAAGATAGGAAGAAAATGCTAGGCTTGTTTCAACTTTTACTTGCAGTTTTTGGGATCTATAGTGCTATTCAATTCTCAGATGAGCTGAAACTCACCATCCCTTTGGTTTGTCTTTTGGCGATGCTTCTCGTTAATCGATTTGAAAATAAAACATCCGACAAAAAAACAGAACGGAAAAATTTTTTACAATCAGAAATTGGCAAGGCCTCGAAGAAGGATTCCACAGCCATCAAAGAGCAGGATTTTTTCACCATCGACTCGATGCTCTGGCCCAAAAGTGAATTGTTATTAATCGATGCCGTTCATTCTATATTCAAGGATCTGGGGTTCAAGATATCTACTGGCGTCAACTATCAGTTTGTAGATCGTATTGTAAAAATCCCAGAAACCCACATGGCCTTTGGAGTACAGATTCTGATGAGTGAAGGGGAGGTCGAAGGGAACCATCCAAAAATCAACCGAGCTTTACAGTTTGAGAAAGAAAAAAGGGAGAATGAGAAATCCTTGATTATTGCGAGCACCCATATCCGTCTTCCGCTTTCTGAAAGGAGCCAAATGGGTCATATCCAAAAAGAACTAAGTCATTTCTTAAATCGGCACAATATGAGTTTGATAACCACTCATCACCTTTATGAGCTCTGGCAGAAAGCAAAAGGAGGAGAGATTAATATTTTTGGATTCTTTGAAAGGGTCTATTCCCAATCAGGGGATACCTTTTCATTAAAAGGGACTGGAAATTCTCACTCACCTTTATTTGACCTGCCTGTCCAATAAGTTTTCAAACCCATCAATCCTTTCAATTTGAAGGACTTTCGATTTTATTACCTCTCCGTTATAATATTATTAATGAAAGTCAAAGAAATCTTTGCGAAGACCATTCTGACCAAGACGGCCATCTCCGGTTTTGATTACTGTATCAACCCCTATGTGGGTTGTGGACATGGCTGTCGGTATTGTTATGCTAGCTTCATGAAGCGTTTCACCGGTCACTTGGAACCATGGGGGAAGTTCATAGATGTTAAAGTGAACGCTCCTTATTTGCTGAGAAAGCAGTTAAAGAGGGCAAAGCAAGGAATTGTTGCCCTCAGCACAGTGACCGACCCTTATCAGCCTATCGAGGAAAAGTATCAACTGACTCGAAAATGTTTGGAAGTACTTTTGGAGGCTCAATTTTCAGTTAATCTTTTGACCCGTTCGTTTCTTTGTCTGAGAGACATCGACCTATTTAAGCAGTTTAAAAACATTGAAGTAGGCCTTTCCATCACAACTCATGATGAAGGGATCAAGAAGATCTTTGAACCATACTCCCCCTCCATCCATTCTCGAGTCAATACGCTGAGAACCCTTCGCCGAGAAAAGATTCAGACCTATGTGTTTATTGGCCCGATGCTTCCTTTAGATCCGAAACCACTGGTGGCCATGCTAGATGGGTTGGTTGACGAGGTGCTTATTGATCGGCTGAATTATCCGAATAAGGTGAAGGCGATTTATCGCAAAGCCAAGTTGGATAAGTATTTGGAAGAGGATTATTTTCATCTGGTTGGAATGGAGTTGAAGGAGCATTTTGAGAAAAAGGGAGTTTCTGTTTCAATGATATTTTAATCCCTCCTCTCCCCCCTTTATTAAGGGGGGGTTGGGGGGATTATGGAGTGAGGGAGACCATGACCATCGGCAGATTTGGACTGAGAAGAAGAAATTACGACTTTCCACCCTTCAGGCCGCCCAGCGAGGCAAACAGCCTTCTTTTAAGAGTTACCCGAGGATGCCCCTGGAACCGATGCACTTTCTGTTCAATGTATAAAGGGATGAAATTCGAGGTCAGGGATCTTGAAGAGATTTTGGGAGATATTGAATTGGCAAGGGATCTTTATGGGGATAGAATCGGGACAGTTTTTATTGGAGATTCCAATAGTCTTGTGGTGAAGACCGAGATGTTGGTCAAAGTTTTAAACGCTTTATTTACCTCCTTTCCGAATATCCAAAGGGTAACCAGTTACGCACGGGCCAAAAGCATTGCTAAGAAACCCTTAGAGGACTTGATAAAAATCTATCAAGCGGGTTTGACCAGACTCCATGTGGGTCTTGAGACCGGGGATCGAGAGCTCCTCAAAGAAATTGAGAAAGGGGCTACCCCAGAAGAGATGATTGAGGCGGGGAAAAGAGCTAAGGAAGCTGGGTTTGAATATTCTTTATATGTCTTGTTGGGGATTGGCGGTGAAGAAAAATGGGAACAACACGCTAGAGGGACAGCAGAGGTATTGAATCAAATTGATCCCCATTTTATCCGTGTACGCACATTCATCCCCCAACCTGACTCCCCGCTCTATGAAGCCATGGTGAAGGGTAGATTCCAACCGGCTTCACCAGAAACGATATTGAAGGAAACGAAACTCCTTTTGGAAAAGCTTCAAGTGACTTCTCAATTCTTAAGTGACCATATCTCTAATCTTCTTCCCCTCCATGGAAAACTCCCTGAAGATAAGGAGAAAATGATTCAGATGATCGGGGAGGGCTTAAAAGAACTCAAAGAAAATGATTCATTGAGGGAAGAGATGGAGATGAGAAGACACCTCACGAATCTTTAAGCCGGTGGGTGGAAGGCGTGAGGCGCAAAAAATAACACCTTACACTTTACACCTTACGCTTCAGGTTATTATTTGGAGCCACAGGTAGAGCAGCTGGTGGCTGAACAGCCTCCGCAGGAGGAACTGGCAGTACTCTTAAACTTTCCACCGCTGGAAAAGGCAAAGGCAGACATCATCCGGTGGACTTTCTTGCTCTTACATTTAGGACAGGCAATCTTTTCAGAGATATTAAATACCAATTTTTCGAATTCGTTTTCGCACTGATTGCAATGATACTCATAAATAGGCATCTCACGAGCTCCTTCTATATTCTTCGTAACATTTTCTTATTCGATCAGCAAGGGAACCTGCTTTTCTGGCAGCCTTAAGACCCTTTTCTTCTTTCAATTCAGAGCAGATCTTATTGCAAACCTCTTCGACTTTCTTCAAATACTCCTTTTTCAATTTTCCAATCAATTTGAGGGAAATCAGCCGGGCAAAATAGGACAATGACTTTGAATAAGCATTTCTATAATACTCATTCATCCCGAGGCTGAAGTTCAGAAGGAATTTAAGGTCATGGTGCCGAGGATTCATTTTCAGGGCTTTTGAAAAATAGTGTGCGGAGAGGTCATAATGTTCACTCTGGAGATAGCTTTGGCCGGCTAACTGGTAGGCATCTAAAAATCCTTTTTCAAACATTAAATTGAAAATCTCTTTTACCTTTTTAGAACCATAAACTTTCTGGAGGAGAGTTAGATTTTCCAAAAGGAAACGGACCAAAAAAATATTTTTTGTGCTTTCCTTAAAAAGGTCGATAAGTTGTGCCATTGCATCCTGGGAAAGAGATCGAGTTTCCTCCATTCCTTCAGCCACCCCCTGTTTGGCCTTCAGAATAATCCGTTCAAATTGCTGGAGGTAGTCCTTTTCATAAGCGGATTTTCCTACCTTTAATTTGTATTGAAGATACTGTGGCTGATAGACTTCCAATTGATAGAGGTTTTCTCTCAGCTTCATGGCTTCATGAAAGATGGACCCAATCACCAGGTCGAGGAGCCATTCATTTTTGTGGATCGGTTTTTTCCCTTTATATCGAAAGAAGGAGTGACACTGTTCTTTTAGGTTATAGAGGAGGCTCCGGCCTTTGTCATCCACCCAAACGCCAATATCCAAGAAACGGAGGCAGCCCTCTTTATATTTTTTAAAGATTTCCCGGAAAGCGACCTCTGAGAGGAGAAGTCCCCTTACGATTTCTAATATATTTCTATCATGTGCGACTTGGGATTTCTTTTCCATTTCGTCTACCCTTACCCCATCCAATATAACAGGTCGTCCCCTTTTTGTGAAGTCTCTAAATTCCCTGAAAAATATTAACGTCTTTGCTTTTTCTCCCTCTCCCTCGATGGAAGAGGGGAGGGGTAAGGGTGAGTCAGAGCTCTATTTCTTCTCCCTAAGCCGCCTCTCTGTCCCATGGCCAATTTGTACACCGCCGAGGGATACGTTTTGATTTCCTGATTGCTTCTTATTGCGACACAGCCTCCAAGGGAAGGGGAACGACAGGGGAATGCATATTAATATTGACGCCACAGGCAAAAAAAAGTTATATAATAACCTTAATTTTTGAAAGGAGGGAATTCTTATGGCGGTCAGGGTTGGGATTAATGGATTTGGAAGAATTGGTCGAAATGTCCTGCGAGCAGGTCTGAATAAGAAAGAGTTGGAATTCGTGGCGGTCAACGATCTCACCGACGCCCAGACATTAGCTCATCTCTTGAAATACGATTCTGTCCATGGAAAATTCGGGGCACAGGTAGAAGCGAAAAAAGATGCGTTCTTGATCAATGGGAAAGAGGTCAAAGTCTTCGCGCTGAAAGACCCGGGTCAGCTTCCTTGGAAGGATTTGGGAGTGGATGTGGTGCTCGAAAGCACGGGGAGGTTTACAGATCGGGTGGGTGGATCAAAACATATTGAGGCAGGTGCCAAAAAAGTGGTGGTTTCTGCACCGGCGAAAGATCCGGATATCTCTTTGGTTTTGGGAGTCAATGAGAAAGATTACAATCCTTCAAAACATCATTTTCTCTCCATGGGGTCTTGCACAACGAACTGTTTGGCTCCCATTGCCAAAATATTGGTGGAAGAGTTCGGAGTGGAATATGGTTTGATGACCACTATCCATGCCTATACCAATGATCAGGTCATTCTCGATTTTCCGCACAAGGATCTTCGTCGGGCCAGAGCAGCTGGGATGTCAATGATTCCAACCACCACTGGGGCGGCGGCTGCCATCTCTCTGGTCATCCCGGAGTTGAAAGGAAAGATGGACGGAATGGCCATTCGGGTACCCACGCCGAATGTCTCTGTGGTCGATCTGGTAGCAAGTTTGAAAAAAGAGACCACCGCAGAAGAGGTGAATAAGGTTTTAAAATCTTATGCAGAAGGGAAATTAAAGGGGATTTTAAGTTTTTGTGAAGAACCTCTCGTCTCCATTGACTTCAATGGTAATCCCCATTCCTCTATTGTGGATGGTCCATCAACAAAAGTAATCGGTGGAAAATTGGTGAAGATAATTTCTTGGTACGACAACGAATGGGGTTTTTCCAATCGAATGGTCGAGTTGTTCTTGTATCTTTTTGGTAAGAAGTGATAGTGCCTACTGTCATTCTGAGGAGCGACGAAGCTTGTCCTGAGCATTGCGAAGGAACTCCTCTTGAGATCCCTCACTTCGTTCAGGATGACACTGCCTGTCAGATTCTTCACTCCCGTTGGTCGCTCAGAATGACATTATAACCGGGGGATAGATGGCCATTCGAACCGTAGACCAGATTGATCTTAAAGGGAAGAGGGTGTTTATTCGAGTCGATTTTAATGTTCCCATGGACGAGAAAAATAGGGTCACCGATGATACCCGGATTCTCCTTTCCCTTCCAACCATTCGGTTTGTCAGTGAAGCCAGTGGGAAGGTCATCCTTGCCTCTCATCTCGGAAGGCCTAAAGGGAAAAAGGATCCCAAATTTAGTCTGGCCCCTGTTGCAGAAAGATTGTCCCAACTTCTGGGGATAAAAGTAGCCTTGGCCACAGATTGTATTGGAGAAGAAGTTCAAAAACAGATTGGAGGGATGAGAGAAGGGGAAATCCTTCTTTTAGAAAACCTCAGGTTCCATCCTGAGGAGGAAAAGAACGAAGAAGGTTTTTCGAAAGCCTTGGCATCCCTCTGTGACGTTTATGTCAATGATGCCTTTGGAACAGCCCACCGTGCCCACGCCTCTACAGAAGGAATGACGCGATTTGTGAAGATCGTGGCAGCGGGTTTTTTGATGATGAAAGAGGTCGAGAGCCTGGAAAAGGCTTTGGTGAGCCCGCAAAAACCCTTTGTGGCAATTCTCGGTGGAGCAAAGGTTTCCGATAAAATAGGTGTGATTCAAAATCTTCTGGATAGGGTGACCACCCTCCTGATCGGAGGAGGAATGGCTTATACCTTCCTCAAAGCAGAGGGATTTCAGATAGGAAAATCACTCGTCGAAGAGGACCAGATTGGATTCTCACTCAACCTTCTTGAAAAGGCAAAAGGAAAGATCAAGTTTTTTCTCCCTTCTGATCACATCGCTGCAGAACGAATGGATGTCCAAGCGAAGAGGGAGATTGTTAAGAATGATAAGATTCCTTCAGGCTGGGTCTGCTTGGATATTGGTCCGGAGACAGTGAAGACCTTTTCAGAAGAGATTAAATCTGCAAAAACCATTGTTTGGAATGGACCCATGGGTGTCTTTGAAATGGAACCATTCAGTCAAGGTACTTTTGACATTGCTAAAGCGATTGCCAACTCCTCAGCCTTCAGTATTGTGGGAGGAGGAGATTCTGTTGCTGCCGTGAACAAAGCAGGGGTGGCGGATAGAATCAGTCATATTTCTACGGGTGGCGGAGCATCCCTAGAATTTCTCGAGGGAAAGAAGTTGCCAGGCATTGAGGCTCTGAGGAGGGGATGATGGGGAGATTGCCCTTCATGGCGGGAAATTGGAAGATGAACAAAACGACTGGGGAAGCTATCGATCTCGTCAGAGAATTGAAAGCGGCCATTTCAGGAGTCAAAGGAGTGGAAGTGGCTGTTGCTCCTCCTTTTACGGCACTTTACGCTGTCTGTAAAGAACTTGAAGGCTCTTCCATTCGTCTTGCTGCTCAAAATCTTTACTGGGAAGAAAAGGGAGCCTTTACAGGTGAAGTCTCTCCACTTATGCTCAAGGAAGTGGGTTGTCACTATGTCATCATCGGTCACTCTGAAAGAAGGCAGTTTTTTGGGGAGACAGATGAGACGGTGAATCGAAGAATCAAGGCAGCACTAGCTCAGGGTTTGAAGGTCATCTTCTGCATCGGAGAGACTTTGAAGGAAAGGGAAGAGGGGAAGACCTTTTCAGTGATCGAGAGACAGGTGGAGGACGGTCTGAAAAATTTGAGCGATAAGGAAATGAAAAATATGGTGACCGCCTATGAACCTGTTTGGGCCATCGGAACTGGGAAGACAGCCACTCCGGGGCAGGCCGAAGAGGTGCATCGGTTCATCAGGGGAAAAATAGAAAAGCTTTATCCACGAGAGGTCTCAGAGGAAATCCGAATTCAATACGGCGGGAGCGTGACCCCGGAAAATATCAAAGGACTGATGGAACAGGCAAATATCGATGGCGCATTGGTAGGAGGGGCGAGTCTGAAAGCAGAGTCCTTCTCGAAGATTGTCAGATTTAAAGAATTGTGATATAAATTTAATAACTAAGAGAGGATGGGGCTCATGACGGTTATCATTGTTGTGCATATTTTAGTCTGCGTTGCGCTCATTTTGATCGTTCTGCTTCAAGCAGGAAAAGGGGCAGAGATGGGGGCTGCATTCGGAGGAGCGAGCCAGACCATTTTTGGGAGTGCCGGGGCGATGGGATTTCTTTCCAAACTGACCACTGTCGCTGCCGTTATTTTTATGATTACCTCGCTTCTTCTAACCTTCTCCTCAGCGAGGAGAGCTTCCACGGTCGTAAAGGAAAGACCAGCTCCGACAGCACCCTCAGAGATGCCGGTTCAACCTCGGGTACCTGAACCTGAGCCAAAGAAATAGAGCTTTGGGAGTTATCTCCATTTTGCCGAAGTGGTGGAATTGGTAGACACGCCATCTTGAGGGGGTGGTGGG
>Ga0315279_10007975_pt1 | contig 12945 bp, 10 predicted proteins | sample YL17G06_20_MG_FD_203694 | JGI IMG/M metagenome (GOLD analysis project Ga0315279, IMG submission 203694) | Sediment microbial communities from Yellowstone Lake, YNP, Wyoming, USA - YL17G06_20 | ecosystem: Environmental > Aquatic > Freshwater > Lake > Sediment | place: USA: Wyoming | collected... | reverse complement strand
TGGGAGACAAGGTTAAAATAACGAAGATCAGAGAAATTAATATCGATGACCTTCTCGGGAGAAGCCTCGTCAGTTTCCAAAATTACCTTCCGGAGGTCATGACTCGTTATCAGCAAAAAAAAATCCTCGTGACAGGAGCGGGAGGGTCGATCGGTTCGGAGCTATGTCGACAACTAGCCACGATGTATCCGAAAGAATTGATTTTGTTCGATAAAGATGAGAACAGCGTTTATGAAACCGACACAGAGCTCCGGGAAAAATTCCCCGATTTGAAATTAATCCCGTTCATCGCCGACATCCGAAATATGGACCGGCTGAATTTCTTATTCGAAGAATACCAGCCGAACGTTATCTTCCACGCGGCTGCCCACAAACATGTTCCGCTCATGGAATTTAATGTCTCAGAAGCCATCTTGAATAATGTATCGGGAACGAAGAACGTAGCCTATCTCGCGGATAAATTCAAGGTCAGCAATTTTATTCATATTTCGACCGATAAGGCCGTCAATCCCACGAGCGTCATGGGGTCCACTAAGAAAATCGGAGAAATCATCATTCAGGATATTGCCTCGAAGAGCACGACAAATTTCTCTTGCGTAAGGTTCGGCAACGTTCTGGGCAGCAGAGGCAGCGTCGTGCCGCTCTTCCAAAAGCAAATCGCAAAGGGAGGTCCCATCACCGTCACGCATCCGGATGTGAGACGATATTTCATGGCCATCTCTGAAGCCGTCCAACTCATCATCCAAGCGGGCACTTTGGGAAATAAAGGCGAAATCTTCGTCCTGGATATGGGTGAGCCGATCATCATTCGAGATTTGGCCAAGGACTTGATCAAATTATCAGGATATGCAGAAGAAGAGATTGAAATCAAATATATTGGTTTGAGACCGGGAGAAAAGCTGTATGAAGAAATTCTGATCGATGAAGAAAAAACAAAAGCCACCCATTTTAACAAAATATTCATGGCCTCTCCCATCGAAGTCGACATGAAGCGATTTTCAAAGCAATTGGAGCTCCTGCTCCAAGCCGCTTCAGCTTGTGAGGACGATCGTGTCCTCGATATCTTGAAAGATTTGGGAATCGGATATCAAGAAAGTCAACAAGACAAATACCTGATCCCTACGCTTCTGAACCAGGATATTTCAAAAATCACTCATTAAAAAGACTCCTGACACATCCTCTCTTGACTTGTTTCCAGCTATGCCGATGAAGCCGAAATGGAATAGAACAAGATGCTTATTATCGATTGCATTTGTTTACGCTTTAGCGCTCGGCATATTCTATATAAAATATGTCCCTCTTGTTAAATCGTTTCAGATCGTCCTTGTCCCCATCCTTTTATTTACGGTCCTCTTAACGATTCATAGCCTACCCTTTGGAACACTCTTTTTTATCTTTGTCTTTCCTTTAATCAATAACCTGCCTTACTTTTTCGGCCTTTTCGAGCCCTGGCCCCTAGCCCCTTCCGCTTTAGTCTTGTGCTTATTCTTTTTTCTCGGCTGGATCCTTCATCAAGCTTTAAAGGAATCCTCTGCCCTCCATCACGAGAACCTCTCTAAACCATTGGTGCTGTGGGTCGCCATTATCTTAATCTCAGCCTGCATCACTTTTTTCCGATATACAAATTTTTTCCCGCTTTTAAGCGATTCCATTTATGAGATGACAACTAACGCTTTTGGCGTAACATCCGGCGGGGCCTTAATGAGTGTCGTTCTGACAGCGTTGAACTATCTCTCGGGCCTGGCCTTTTTTTTAATCTTCCTCCAGACGATTTCCACGAAAGAACTCCTCAGAAAAACCCTCATCGTTTGGTGCTCGAGCATTTGTCTATCGCTGGCATTCGCGCTTTATCAACATCTTGGTGATATCAAATTCGGAAATAATCCCTATAGCATCAGCACAAACGGCATTAATGCGACATTCAAGGATTCCTTATCCTTCGGGGCCTTCTTATCGATGTCTTTCCCATTATTGATAGGCATTTTTTTGGCCGGGAAAGGAGTTCTCCGGATCCTGGCTTTTCTCGGAATTCTCGGATCCGGCTATCTTATCTTTTTTTCCGCATCAAAGATCAGCATTGCCTCTTTATTGATTGTTAGCATTCTATTTGTTCTCCTGAATTTTCGGAAGATTCGGGAATTATTATCAATCAAGATTTTCCGAGCGGTTCCCATTGGAGCATTGATTCTTGTCGTGGCATTCCTTGGATTTATTCTCATTAAGAACTACATCTCCCTTGAGATTTCTAAATCAGACACTTATTCACGACTGGACCGGGTATGGTATTATGTGAAAACGGGAAATTGGCAAGACATCATGGCCGGGAGAATGGATACTCTCTGGAATATGGCCGTCGCCATCATTAAAGACTATCCATTAACCGGTGTCGGAATAGGAGCTTATATTATTGAATCTTCAAATTATTCCACCAGACTCAAAAGGCCCATTGGAACACCTGAATCGGCCGAAAATTACCTGCTTCAAGTGACGTCCGAACTTGGTATTATCGGGCTTATTTTGGTCTTTTGGATCTTTTGGGAAATCATCAAACAGATCAAAAAAGCCTACAAAATCATTCCATCGAACGATGAACATAGATTTATTCTAACGGGGGCGATATGCGGTTTTGGGGCCTTCCTGCTGAACAGCCTGATGCACAGTTATATAGGCAGTTATGAAATCAAATATGGCCTTTGGTTGCTCATCGGCCTCGTATATATTCTGCATCATCTTCATCAATTCGAAACGCCTGATCGAAAAGAGAAATCCGTAAAATCCGATTTCCCAGCGTCTGGATTCGATTCAAGAAAACTATTTGGCCTAAGGTTTAAAATTGGGGCACTTACTGCGCTTTTGATTTTCGGCTGCATTCATTTATGGAATTCCACCCATTCCCTCTCCCTGAAAAGCAGAACCGAGCAGTTCAGCCTGAATCAGGTATTCGGCTTTGATAAGCTCGAAAAGACCGCCGATGGCCGCGAATTTCGCTGGACGCGCGGCTATGGCGGCATGCCCCTAAAAATTGAAAAATCCGTCCTCGTCGTTCCCCTGCATGCGTCCCACCCGGACATTTGGAAAAAGCCTGTAAAAGTTAAAATCTATCTCGTCAAAGAATTTTTCAAGCAGAAGCGCCTCATAAAAGAAATCACTCTGGCCCAAAACTATTGGCAGGACATAGTGCTCTCCATCCCCGACGATGTCGGCCAGAAAGCGATTTTGCTCCTCAAAGTCAGCCGCACATGGAATCCCCTCAAAACGACAGGCGTTCCCGACCCTAGAAATCTGGGCGTCGCCGTCGGCAAAATCACATTCAGGGATTCTTGACCAGCCCCCTTTACTAAACCTCCCCCCTAAAAAGCGGCGTTCAGCCGCTTTTTTCATTTTCCCCCCACGAAATCATCGAATCATGCCGGAGGAATCTCATCTCCTGAAAAGCAAAGAAACGACGGACCAAAACGATTTCATCATGCTGATGATTTTGGATAATTTCAGATGTGGTAAATGGAACAAGACCATGCGCGGCCTAAGATAGAACTGCGTATAGGCCCTTTTTTGGACGGCTTTGAGCTCGGCGGGAGTCCATCCTTTCGGCACATAGATCGGATCGAGCCCGGTCAATCCCACGCTCTGATTGTAACGGACATAATCGTTTTCCTCGATGGCAGGGATCTCGCCTTGTTTTTTTAATGATTTGTAGAGAGGAGTTCCAGGGTACGGTACCATGATGCTGAACTGGGCATAATGTAAGTCAAGGCTCTTCGCATAATCAATCGTCCTTTGCGCGGTTTCCTTTGTCTCTCCGGGAAAGCCGAGGATAAAGCCCGCCGCAATCACCAACCCCTTCTTCCTGCCAATCTTGCAGATCCGGCGAATTTTTTCGAGATCAAGTTTCTTGTTCACGCTTTGGAGAAGCTCCGGAACTCCTGACTCCAACCCAAATCCAAGACCTCGGCATCCAGCCTGAACCATGACGTCGATCGTTTCTTCATCCAGGGATTCCGCCCTCGTCGTCGAATTCCAGACTAACCTTTGATGTAACCCCCTTCTCATGATCGCTTCGCAGAATTCCTGCGCATGCCGCTTTCCCAATGGGAACAAGGGGTCCCAGAATTGAACCTGCTTGGCATGGAACCGCTCGACCAGTATTTCCATCTCGTCAACAACCGATTTGATATTTCTCTTTCGGTATTTCGCTGAGACGTTCAATTCTGCATTGATGCAGTAAGTGCACTGGTATGGACATCCCCGGCTCGCAATCATCTGATAGACTGGCAAAGCGAACTTTGTATAACTCGGGCTGCTGTAGAGATGCATCGGTAAGAGATCGTAAGCCGGGAACGGCAACTCATTCACATCGACGCTGACGGCTTTCTTATTATGGTTATGGCCCCCTGCGCTTTTATAGGAAAGTCCGTCGATGTGATCGAAACTCTTTTTTTTATCATCCAAGGCTCCGCACAGCTGAGTCAGGGCGACTTCCCCTTCATCACGAATTACGAAATCCACGGCAGGATTGTCGAGCGTTTCGTCAGGCAAGATCGAAGGATGGTATCCACCCATGACCGTTAAAATGCCGGGAAAATTATTTTTAATGGCCTGGACGAAATCGACGGCAGCATTATAATTAGGCGTCGTGGCGGAATAGCCGATGAGGTCCGGAGAATATTTCTCGATGCGCAGAAAGACTTCGTTCATGGGAAGGCACTCGGCGTATTGATCCAGGATTTGCACGCCCACCCCAGCCTGCCGGACGAATGAGGCGAGATAGGCGAGGCCGGTAGGCACCATTTTCATGTCTTTATAAATAGGAGCGAATTGTCCGAGGATATCGCGCCTGGCGATGGGTGTGTTTACTAAAAGGATTTTCATGATTATTCGACGATGCGGCTTATGCAATAGAGAGAAAGTCCGACCGGCGGCGGGAAGACGTGCTCCATGCGTTGAAGGAGAGGGACCAAAGAATTAAAGAACCGCCCCTCTTCCGCTGAAACGGCCAGATCTCGTTTGAGCAATCTTCCGATGATCCACCAAGGAATGATGCCAAATATATTTTGATATCCGCTGCGTTCTACTCTGAACCCGCATTCTTCCATCAGCTTTTTTAGGAGTTCCCGGGAATATCTCCGGTAATGACCAATCGCCAAGTCGTTCTGTCCGTAAATCATTTGAAGCGCGGGGACCCTAAGAAAAAGCATTCCTTTTCCCGTGGCCTCGATAATGCTCCGGATATTTTTCAACGCCTTTCTATCGTCTTTAATATGTTCAAGAACATCAAAACAAAGAATGGCATGAAAGACAATGCCTCGAAATCTCTCAGGCGCCGCCGGGTCCAGCAGGTCTAATAGCATTGTTTTGCTATTGGCGCGTCCATCGCTCAGCCGGATGACTTCCTTAAGAAATATTTCGCTTGAGTCTGCACCGTAGTAAAGACTGGGCCGATAAGCCATGATGTCGTGATAATAAAATCCGGCTCCGCAGCCCAAGTCGAGAATGTTTTGCCCTTTTTTCATGGGGAATAACGAAAGATTCCACTTCAGGTAATTGTTATTGATGCCTCGGAGAGAGGCGATGTTTTTGGACATCGCCAATTCGCTGGTTCTTGCGTCGATCGTATTCTTATTAAAATTCATCATTTGATGACTTTATCTTGCCTTCTCGGCAATTAAATAATGGGATGCTCATTATGAAGATATGGCAGGCTCAATAATCCACCTTAGGCACCTGTCCAGTTTTCGGGGTCTGGCTCAATTTGCTTTCGGATGTAGTAATCTATACAACGTTGTGAATAACCCCGTGACTCTAATTCACGGATGAATATGCCAAGCGGATAAGTTTCTGCATGTAACGAAATATTACCCGAGACAGTGTTGAACAACGCATAGTTCAATCTCTCACTGTCACCTCGGTTATGACCAATACTCCCACAATTTATAATATTTTTACCAGAACGATTAATAATAAACTGGTGATGCGTATGGCCTATTAAATAGTCATCATTCACTTGTATATCCGTATCGGCATAGATTTTTTTATTATCTATCGTATGAGTGCATAAGAAGTGATCCATTCTGTAATAGGATTGAAGATTGGAAATCATATCAGGCCTTGAAAAATACTTTTCGGAACTGTTATAAAACTCCTGTACTAACGGTATTTCGTGCTCAATAGGCTCAAGTCCAAGAAATAGCCTTTCGTGATTGCCTTCTAGCAAGACAATATTTGGCAATGATAGAACAAGTTCCAAACATTCATCATTCCATGGCCCATAATTAACCACATCACCCAGACATATATATTGATCCACTTTTCCCTTTGTGCAATTAATAAAGCATTCTAAGGCGGGCAAGTTTCCATGGATATCACTAAACACGGCGATAATCACTTTTTGTTGGTCTCCATGTATTGACGATATTGGTTCAAACCATTTTCCAGGCTAGTGGGACAATAGTTCCAGGTTTCTCTTGCTTTTTCAATAGACATAGCCGAAAAGTTGGCCGGGACTGAATCAATGGGTGGTTTAACCACAATAGGGATTTCTTTTTCGAGAAAGGTTTTTTTCACCGTCTTAGCCAACTCTAGAATGGAACAAGAACATCCAGATCCGACATTATAGATACCAGGATCACCAGATTTCAGAGCACTGAGTATAAGTTTGACGACATCTGATACATAAACATAATCATAAGTCGTTATTCCTCCATCCCAAACTTCCAATGGTAAACCTTGGCTAGCCAATTTCATATATCTGGAGATCAAAGAACGTTCAGGCATTCCCCATCCATAAGGAGAGGATATGCGGAGAATTAGGGAGTTTAGCCCCTTTGCTTGCCTTAAGTGATCAACATAAAGCTCTCCTAACATTTTACTGGCCAAGTAATAAGTAGCTCGGGCTGACGGATACAAAGGGGCGTCTTCTGACACTAAATCTTTACTGTAAACGTAGCAGTTTCCGGCTGACGACATTATAAAACGGCTGCAACCATATTTTATTGCCAATTGTGCAAGATTCAGTGTAGCTAAAGCGTTATTTTGAACACAAATTCCTGCCACAGAAGCATCTTCGTGATCGGGTGGTATGAAGGCTGCTAGATGACAAACAAAATCCACTTGTGAAACCAGCGTAGACATTTTCTCGTAATCATTTATGTCGGCCTGGATGACTTGTAACGATCTAGACTTGGACTTTGTGAAAAATAGTGTTTTATTTATCAAAATCAATACGGACCATCTCTCTGATAATAATGCCTCCACTAAATATCTTCCAATAAACCCAGTGCCTCCCGTGACTAGAACTTTACCGCTATTTTTTATTCTCACAGTTCACTCCCATCACCCTCAATCTTACCCAGTTGTTTAAGTCTTTCGATTCGTGGGTTCTCTACAACCAACTCCTTCCAGTATCTGAGGATTGAAATATATCGAATTTCATAGGTTGGGATCTTACCATGCAAAAGGTAGTCGGCTACCATCACCGGTTCATTGAAACCAGCTAATGTTCGGGCGTAAGTGGTTCCTGAGCAGCGAGCGTTTATTTCAAAGACAAATGGCTTATCTTTCTTCAATCTCAACTGGAAATTACATGCTCCAAAGGGTTGTAGTTCTTCAGCGACTGTTCGGATATAATTCTCTAAAGGTGGATTTGAAACAACAAAAGCCTTATAGGTATCGCCATCTCTCAGGATCCTTCTCATGATAATTGGGCCATAACAATGACCGTTAAAATTGACGCTTCCACAAGTATACTCTTCGCCTTCAATATGCTCTTGTGCCACATAGTTATCAAGATTGAGCGTAGTCAACACGATATCGAATTCTTTCAAGTTGTGTACAACATGAACACCTCTTGATCTTGCTCCCCCTCTTCGAGGTTTGAGCACCAAAGGAAACTTTAGGTTATTTATCTGCCACTGTGATAAGTCAACTGTCAAAGGAGCATAAAAACCGTGATTTGTCAAAAACTGGTAGGTTGCTAATTTATCATCACTGATATTTATAACTTCCTCGGAGCTTACTACCGGAATAATATCCTTTTGTTTAAATACGTTCATATGTTGACTTAACACTGGCAACTCAGCATCCATGCCTGGGAAGATCAACGAACACCCCTCAGATGTACAAATGTCAAGTATTTTATCTACAAACGATGGATCTACCGCATACGGTATCGTGTAGGCTTTGGTCACGGCATATAACCCCGTTCCTAAGCGTTCCCCATCAACGCCAACCACAAGATATTGAGAGTCTTGGAAGCTCTTGAGAATGCTTTGCCCCACTCCACCCCCAACCCCAGTTACTAACACCTTAATCATAATGCTCTCCTTTAACCTGGCCACCAAATATCCGATTAGGGGAGCTTACAGACGGCAAATAATGAGCCGCAAAGATCAGGATATTCAAAACCAAGTGTATATAGACCATTGAGTTGTGGCTCTTGAAGAATTCCGCTATCAATCATTTTATCCATTTGAAAATCAGCAAGGAATTTCAGAAGAATTCCCCCTTGGGACATAATAACAAAGCCAGCCTCGGTTAGATCCCTATTCAAAACAACACGATCGTAAACTCGCCGATGTCCATGGTGGAGATCGTTATCTGTCAGTCCCTTAAGGTCAGTGATCAGTCCCATGTGATATGCAAGTTGCCTCGAAAGTGCATTGGCATTCGGCACAACGACAAACAGCAGACCACTTGGTTTGAGCACAGAGCGAATCATTCTAAGGACCTTATTCACATCTATCACATGTTCAAGCACGAACGTGGCAAACACATAATCATAACGAACATCTGTCTCATATTCCTCAAAAAGAGCATAAATGAAATGAGTGTTTTTTTGAGTGTTTAACTTTTGTGCCTCTTCAATAAACTTATTGGATCCCTCTATGATATCTAATGCCTCAACTAACTGTGAGATTTGATGTGTCATATATCCATCAGAACACCCGAGTTCCAGAGCTCTACTGCGACGATTGATGAAAGGCGTAAGCGTCCGAACTACCAATTCTCTGATTAATCTATCCTGGGACGAAGACGAAATACTTGTCACATAGGTCTCCGAAACCTTATCTAAAAATGCTTTTTCCGCCGACAACGGAGACGTTGATTGTTGTTCCTTTTTCATCATTTGCTCCTAATTCCTTTTGAAACCATATCAGAAATCAATATAGTCTGGGAAAAGCTCCTCAACCGGAAGACTTATCCGCTTACGGTAAGGCAGTTCTTTAGCAACTTCAAAACCCATCCAAATCACATCATCAACGTTAGAATAGGAAAACAATCCCTGCCGCCCAAAGGTTATCAGATTCGGCTTATCTTCCAGATAGGTAAATATCGTTCGAAGCTTTTGCTGATAACCGACCCTGAATCGAGGATAGGCGTGAGACAGCCGCCGTATGTGGTAAGCCTCAACTTTATCGCGGCCGAGCAAACCGTGCTTTTCCAGCGGAAGCATACATTTTTCAAACAGAACTTTCTCGTCCATATTCCATACTTCGTCTCCGTAAGAGCAAGTAATTTCAATGCAGATGGCATTCTTGCCTTCCGGGACCATCGCGCGGCTGAACAAACCCACGTCGTAGATTCTGTTGAACGGAAATTCAACCTCGCTAAAATAAAGTAGTTCCACATTGAAAGCATCCGGTTGATTGAGGTTCAGGTACAAAAGGATCATGGAAGCGAAGTCCAGTCCCTCAGCAGACTCCCGGACAGGCTGAGGAACATTCCCGTCTAGCATCAGAACCATCTGGTTTATCGGAATCGTGGAAATCACATGCCAATTCTCGGCACCGCCTTCGGTCTGGAAATCCAACACTTTGGACTTGCCATCCTCAGAATAGCAAACCTTGGCCACGCGGTTTCCATCTAGAACCATTTTCTCCACATTGCAGGAGGTTAGAATTGTTCCACCGGCTCCGCGGATGCCTGCCGCAAAAAAATCGGAGATTTCACCCACTCCACGGCGGGGGTAGAGATTCATGACCAGACGAGGGTTTTCCTGGTGATAGATCTCCTTTTTGTAGAGGGCAGAGTTGATCAACTCTGAAAGTCCCCGGACAGCTATACGCTTCTTTGCCACATAATCGGAGAGTTGCGTTGGAGAAATGCCCCAGGTTTTCTCCGTATAAGGCCCAAAGAAGATGTCGTAGAACCGCTGACCGAAGCGGTTAACGACCCAGGTTTCGTATGTCCCGTCGTCCTGCAAATCTGAACTGAATAGCGCGCGCGTCCGGCACCACAAGAAACTCAAACCACAAGCGACCGCGGTCCACCACGGCAACGATCGCAACACCTGCATACCGACAAGTGGGTAGTTGATACGCCGCTTCCTGAAGTATATCTGAGGTAGCACTTTGTCTTCGCGAACGTCCTGCCCAAGGATCCGTTTCAGGAAGAGGTGAACGCTTGGGCGTTTAGTGTGGATATTATGTGGGCCAAGATCATAGCGATAGCCATCCCATTCGAATGTAGCGGCCATGCCGCCGCAGACCGGTTCCTTTTCAAAGACAATGACGCGGAAACCGTCCTGGACCAGGTTCCAGGCCGCACACAGTCCCCCAGGGCCCGCGCCTAAAATAACAACATTCTTCTTTTCAGTCATAAGGATTTGCTTTTTCACGCAACGCGACTATCCCTCCCGTTCAGATCGGAATCCATACCAGCCTTCACGAGAAAAGGATATTCCCAGCCGCCGATCGATGTCAAGAAAATTGCCCGGAACCAAAGATCCAGCCGAACGACCGTCCCTGAAGCCGCTGAGTTCCCCAAAAGACGATCGACTTCCCTCTCCTCATGAAATCACCCATTAAAACGTCCTGCTCGGTGACGCACGACGGCGGCGGCTTCTCGGCGATGAACGTCAGCTTGAGGTGGTCAATGATCCGGTCAACAGCCCCGAAGTCCGTGATGAAGACGATGATTTTCATCGTCCTTCCGAATTTGGGACAGACCATCGGGTCGTCATCGCGTTCGTTACAAGGAAATTCAAAAGTCAGGGAAGAATGTTCAGGCGGAACCATGGCGAAAAGGACATCCGCCCCGACGAGAGGATAGGAGAATAATTTATTGAAGATATAGAGCCGGACGAGGGGCCTGCGCTCGATAAACTCGCCATTTATGAAATCCTGATAAAAACCGATGATCTCATCCCGTATAGAATGAAAATTATGTAGGCCGAGGTCGAACTTCCATCCGTCCCAGTCGATCGTCTTGGCCAGACCTCCGACCTGTTTATCTTTTTCGACCACAGTGACGGAGACGTTTGTCACCAGCTTCCAGGCCGTGGCAAGGCCGATAACAACTGCACCGAGGACAATGACGCGCTTCGGGGCGATGCCTCTTATGCCTTGAGAGTAAGGCGCTTCAGCGATTCGACAACTTGTTTCAAGTGAGACGGAACCTCAGAGGACAGTAGAAGTTTCTCATACCAGGCTCGTATATGGTCTTGTTGATCTCTGGATTGCCGGATACCTTCGCAGATTCCTTCAATATCTTCATCGATCAAATCGTAATAACAGGGCAGACAGAGAACGGCATCCGAGATTCTCTGGGTCTCGGGAAAGGGATTCTCGAGCACTGAGAACTCGGCCCGATAGGGCTCACACCAATGAAGTCCGGGGTAGAAATAGCGTCGTGTCTGGACCCCATTGTTCCAAAGGTGCGTCCATAACTGGTCTCGGGACAGCCCAAATGTTTTTTCATCGATTAGGATGACCATGTATTGCCCGTTTCCTTTGACTTCGGGGGTTAGGTCAAAAAAGGTCAGACCCGGCGTGTCTCCAAGCAATATGCGATATTTAGCTTGAATTTGTTTTAGCCTTTCGCTGGTCTCCGGGATGAAGGGTAGGAGGCTCAATCCATAGGCGGCGCTGATCTCGTTCATTTTGGCGTTTATGCCGAGATAATCAACGACATCGATTCCCTTGAAGCCGAAGTTTTTCAACAAACGAAGCCGGCTTGCAAGATCAGAGTCATTGGTCAGGATCGCCCCGCCTTCAAAGGTATGAAAGATTTTGGTCGCATGGAAACTGAGGACTTCCGCATCTCCAAAATTGCCGACCGGGGTTCCTTTATATGAAGCCATAAAATTATGCGCCGCATCAAAGACGACTTTCATATTACGTTTCTTAGCGATTCTCTCGATCTTTTCGACATCGCAAAATTGACCAAACACATGAACGCCCAGGACGGCCGATGTCTTCGAGGTTATCTTCTCTTCCAGTTTTTCCGGAGAGATGGTTAGTGTCCGCGAATCGATATCAGCGAATACGGGCTTAAGTCCCTGCCATAGGATGGCATGAGCTGTTGCAACGAACGTAAAAGGAGTCGTAATGACCTCGCCGGTCAGGTTCAATCCTTTCAAGACCAATTGAAGCCCGATCGTTCCGCTACAGACGGCGATGCAGTGCTTGACATGATGGATGTCAGCAATTTCCTTCTCAAATTCGAGGACATTTTCACCCGCATTCGTAAACCAACAAGTATCAAATATTTTTTGGGCTCTTGAGAAAAATCCTCCGCTATCAATTCTTCTCGGTTTATAAAATGGAATAATCATGGGCCAAAAGAAATCAGCAATATCGTTCGCTCTTTTGTTTGGATCGCATAGGCGACATATCAAGTGAAATATATCGCCAGCAGTGAATTCCTGTCAATAGAATTAAAATGAAGAAAATTAGCAAACGCCAAAATATGGAAGCAAGAGAATCCAGGAGGACATATTCTCCCTCCCCTTAACGAAACCCTCAAAAAAATATATAATAGGGGCGGTTTTTCACCATGTGCGGCGTATTAGGACTCTACAGCACCGGCGAAGTCTTCCACGACCTCTACCAGGGACTGCTCGCCATGCAGCACCGCGGCCAGGACTCGGCCGGCATCATCACTTATGACGGCCGCTTCCACACCAAAAAAGGGAATGGGCTGGTCCGCGACATCTTCACGGTCGAACAC
>Ga0315279_10007973_pt1 | contig 12949 bp, 11 predicted proteins | sample YL17G06_20_MG_FD_203694 | JGI IMG/M metagenome (GOLD analysis project Ga0315279, IMG submission 203694) | Sediment microbial communities from Yellowstone Lake, YNP, Wyoming, USA - YL17G06_20 | ecosystem: Environmental > Aquatic > Freshwater > Lake > Sediment | place: USA: Wyoming | collected... | reverse complement strand
CGTTCTTGACCCCGCCGATCTGCCGCAGGGGATACCAGTAATGCGTGAAGACGCGCCCTTCGTACGGCCGGAGCCAACTGTAGTCCGGCTGGTTGTCGGAGTACGCCCCGATCATCGGCTCGACGTACGGCCCGTCAGCGTCGGTCAGGATCTTCTCCCACATCTTGGCATGGGCATCGTTGCCCCACGTCCATATCTTCTTGCCTGGCAAGATGTTATGGTCGGCAATAGCCACGACCCCAGCCTGTTTGGCGTGGTCGTAGGCGCCCATGAAGTCCTCGCGGCAGTCCCAGGCGAAGAAGCTGGTGAGGTGGTCATGGTTCTTGACCCAGCTTACGTCCACGCCGGCGGTGTAGTCGTTGCCGCCGTACTTCTCATTGGAGACCGGCCAATGCGAGAACTCCCTCTTATGGTGGTGTGTGGCCAGTTCGGTGCTGGGCGGGAAGATGATCTGGCAGTTTGGGTTGCCCGAGACGGAGCCGTTGGCCCAGTACAGGAAGGAGTTCTCAAACGGCGTGCGGTTGAGGAGCCTGACAGTGCTCTGTATGTAGGACTTGCCGGGGCGCAGGCTGACGCCCACCGCCCATCTCATCCGGTGGCGGAGTTCCGTCTCGCCCACCCAGACCGTCTTGCCGCCGTCGGGGCCGGCCGTCACGGCGTAGTCCACGGGCATGAACGTCGTGGCGCGGTGGTGGTGCATCGCGCACCATTCCACGCCGCCGGATATCCAGGCGCCCAGCATGCCGATCAGAACCGGCTTGATGACGTGCTGGCGGTAGAACAGGTCGTAGTTATTGGTCTTGTCCAGCGCGAAGAAGATGCGGCCGCCGAGCTCCGGCAGCACGCAAACCTTGAGGTACTCATTCTCCAGGTAGAGGGCCTTGTAGGTCTTGTCGCGTTTGACGTCGGTCAGTTCATCCAGCATGCGATATGGATAGACCCGTCCCTGGGCGCCCTGGTGGGCCTGCCCCTGGTAGAAGATGGGCAGGACGGCGGGCTCCCCGATCAGGTAGGTGGGGATCACCAGCGGTTCCTCCCAGGCCCGCACCGGCTCGGGCCCTGACGCCGGCAAGCCGGCAAGCCGCCGGACGGCCCCAAGAAACGGCCGCCACCTCAATTTGCCCATGGTGAACTCCTGCCGGAACCAAGCCACGCCGACGCCACGAGGCCCGCTTGGCCGGCTGGCCGGATTGTTGTTGCCGCCAGGGATGTTGTCAATTACAAGGGGCTACGGTCTGAGCGGAGGGGTTCAAGAGGGACGGCCATGACATCTAAAGATGGCGGAAGGTCGACCATCCCATCCGAGCGGATCGAGCGGGCGATTCTGCTTCTGCGCGGGGAGAAAGTGCTTCTGGATGCGGACCTTGCGGCGTTCTATGGCGTTGAGACTGGTGCGCTCACCCGAGCCGTTCGTCGGAACACCGAACGGTTTCCGGAGGACTTCCATGTTCCGCCTCACTCAGCCGGAATTCGCCAACTTGAGATGCCAAACTGGTGCCTCAAGTCGATGGGGCGGCCGGCGCTACCCGCCGTATGCCTTTACGGAACAAGGGGTTGCGATGCTCTCCAGCGATCAGGCCGTAAGAGTGAACATCGAGATCATGCGGGCCTTCTGCGGGACCAGGTTTCGTCTCTGGCACAGTTCGTCATGCGCAGCCTGTGGCGTGCGCTGGACCAATTGGGGACGGACCGATAGAAGGTGGGCTCGCAGGTTCCCGAATGAAGCGAAGGGCTACGCTGACGGGACGACTACGCCCCTGAGAGCAGCTCCAGCCGGCCCTGATAGGCCTTGATGAGTTCCTTGCGGAGTTGCTGGTGGTGGGGGGCGGTCAGGTCGGGGTCTTCATTGAGAATCTCGCCGGCGTCGCGTCTGGCCATGCGGAGCAGTTCGAAGTCGTCGATCAAATCGGCGACCTTCAGCTCCGGCAGGCCGTGCTGCCTGGTGCCGAAGAACTCCCCCGGCCCGCGGAGGCGGAGGTCCTCCTCGGCGATCCTGAAGCCGTCGTCGGTCTGCTCCATGATCTCCAGTCGCCTCTTGGCGATGGGGTTGTTGGGCGAGGCCGCCAGTATGCACAGGGCGTCCTGGGCCGACCTGCCGATGCGTCCGCGAAGCTGATGCAATTGGGCCAGGCCGAACCGCTCGGCGTGCATCACGAGCAGCACGTTGGCGTTCGGCACGTCCATGCCGACCTCGACGATCACCGAGGCCACCAGCGCGTCTATCTGCCTGCGGCGGAACTGGTCCATGGCCTGTTCCTTCTGGGCGGCGGGCATCTGGCCGTGGATCAGCCCGACGCGGAAAGCGGCCAGCGGGCCCGCGCTCAACTGGCGGAAGGCGTCCTGGGCGGCGGTGAGTTCGAGCTGGGGCGAGGGGTTTACCAGCGGGTAGACCAGGTACGCCTGCTGCCCGGCCAAGAGGCGGCTGCGGACCTGGGCCAGGGCCTCGGCGAGCCGCTTCTCGCTCAGGCAGCGAGTGACGGTCTTTCCCCGGCCGGGGGGAAGCTGATCTATCACCGACACGTCGAGGTCGCCGAAGACCGTCAGGGCCAGCGTTCGCGGTATGGGCGTGGCCGTCATCACCAGGTAGTGAGGCGCGAAGCCCTTGCCGCGGATGCCGCTTCGCTGGCGGACGCCGAACTTGTGCTGCTCGTCGACGATCACCAGGGCCAGGTTCGCGAAGCGGACGTCCTCGCCGAGCAGCGCGTGCGTGCCGACTACGATGTCCACCTCGCCGGCCGCCATCGCGGCAAGGGCGGGGGCGCGTTCCGCGGGCGCCTGGCCGCCGACCAACAGGGCGGTCCTCACGCGGCTGCCGGACAGGTAGGCATTGATCCTGCCGTAGTGCTGGGCGGCGAGTATCTCGGTGGGGGCCATGATGGCGGTCTGCTTGCCGGCCGCGACTGCCAGCAGGGCGGCGTAGAGGGCCACGACGGTCTTGCCCGAGCCGACGTCGCCCTGGAGCAGGCGGTTCATCGGGTGCTCGCGCGCCATGTCGGCGGCGATCTCGGCGATCACGCGGTCCTGGGCGGCAGTGAGGTCGAACCCAAAGCGGGCGCGTATCCTGCGGTCCACCTCGGCCGCCTTGTCGCCCAGCCTGATTGGGTGCGCGGGGCGCGAGACCTGCCTCATCCTGACCAGGGCGATGCCGAGCTGCATCAGGAGGCATTCGTCGTAGGCCAGCCGCCGGCGGGCGGCGGACCAGTGGTCGCGGTCCTCGGGCCTGTGCATTGCCGCGACGGCCTGGGGCCTGCCCATCAGGCCGCGGCAGGCGAGGTAGTCCGGCGGGAACCACCGCGGTATCAGGCGCTCGGCCTCGGGCAGGACCTCCTTGACAACCTGGGCGATGTGGGCGCTGGTGAGCCTTGCGCCGGCCGGGTAGACGGGCATGAGCTCGTCAACGTCCAACCTCGCCCCGGCCGGATCGTAGATGATCTGGAGGTTCGGGTTGATGAACTGCACCAGGCCGCGGTAGGTGGAGACCTTGCCGCTGACGGCGATGGTCATGCCGTTCCTGACCTTGTCCCGCAGGTAGCCTCCGTGGAACCACCTGACGGTCAGCCAGTTTCCGTCGTCGTCGGCGAGGGTGCACTTGAAGGAGGGCCGGCGGCCGAACGGCCTGTACTCCACGTCGGTGACCTCGCCGGCGACGGTGGCGGAGCCTTCGTCGCCGCGAAGCGAGGCCATGGGCTGGACCTGGCGGCGGAGGTCGAACCGCCTGGGGTAATAGGTCAGCAGGTCCTCGACGGTGCGTATGCCCAACTCGGCCAGTTGCACAGCCCGAACCGGGCCGACTCGCTTGACGTACTGGACGGGCGTGTCGAGTTGAAGGTCTGCCAATGTTAGGCTGTTGCGGCGCCTATTCCGCCGGCAGCAGGATCTTTTGGCCGGCTTTGAGCTTGGCCGGCTCGATCCCGCCGTTGAGGGCCTGTATTTCCTTCCACCTCTTGCCGTCGCCGAGCTGCTTGACGGCGATGGACCAGAGGGTGTCGCTCTTCTGAACGACGTACTCGCGGCCGGCCGAGGGCTGAGTTTGCGGCACAGTCCTGGCGGCCGGACTTATCACGGGGGTCGGCTGGGGGGGAGCGAGGCTCTCCACAGAGCGGACCTCAGGCTGGGGAGGCTGGGGCTCTTCGCTCTGAGCCGGTGGGACCGCTTTCTTCTGGCAACCAGACAGCACAACCGCCGACACTGCCAACGCCACAGCCAATAGCTTTGCCATTTTACCTACCCTTCAGTGACAGGTTCCGGATCCAAACATTCGCACGATGATACACAGCCGGGCGCGCCTGTCAAGCGGCCCAATCGCTGGCCGCAAATGACGATTGACATGGCGCCAGGCTATGGTACAATAAACGGGCCGTCGAGGGATGCTCTCAGACCTTAGCCCTTTGACGGAATCTTGCTACTAACGGAGGCGCAAGCTATCGCTGTTGTCGCAGCCGGCTCCGGCTGTGACTTATGGCTCAGCAACCGATTGAGGAACCTGGCCGCGACAGGTTTGCGCGGGCTCACCGCGGCGTCCGGGTGTGTCGGGTGCTTCCAGGAGGAAGGAACTTGGCAGCTCTGAAGTCTTTTGGGCTCTGCGTTTTGGTGTGTCTGCCGCTTGCCGCGCTCATACTGCCGAATACGGCGTCCGGCATGCCGGTGGAGTCGTCCAACGGCGTGATCCACTTCTGGGACGATTTTTACATCCCCATGACGCCTCAAGCCAGCGGCGTGCTGGGCGAGGTGGTGGGCTCCAGGCGCCACAAGCATGTGGTCGGGCTTGAACCTGACTCCCTGGTGCTGTCGCCCCTGCACAACACCAGCAGCGGTTTCGTCTCCATAGTCGCCACCTTCGACATCAGCCAGGAACTGACCGAGGCGTCCCCGGTTGTCGATCCTAACAGCGACGTCCTCCTGACGCTTGTATTCAGGGATCTGGACCTGCTGCCCGTCACCTGGCGCCATGGGAAGCTGGTCTTCAGCGAGTGGTTGGAGGTGCTGCCGGTGGATGCCGAGGGGGCGGCCATTCCAGGCGCCAGCCCGTTCTCCCTTAATTCCGGCAATTACCTGACCTTCCGTCAAGACACCGACGGGTCGGGCCATCAGGTCGTTAAGACGGACGGCATCTTGGGGACCTATGAGTTGTCGCTGGCATCGATGTTCGATGGCAACGACGCTGCTCGGGACGACTTTCTTAACTTGCTGAATGAGGAGCAGCGGTTCAGTTTGAAGCTTACACTTCACGCAGAGGTGGCTTATCTCGGGTCTGGACGGGTAAGGCTCCTGAACATGCCGGAGAACCTCGGCGATTCGTCGATACTGTTCAGCGCGGCCCCCGAGCCCGGCGCCCTCGGCCTCATTCTAGCAGGGATCGTCGGCCTGGCCCTGCGGAGGCGACGCACGGCGAAGGGCTAGAGCCGGGATAGGACGGTGACAAGAAGGGCCTCCGGCCATCGGGGCCCGGCATCGCGGCATACGCGGACCGGCCTCGGTGCTCAAAGGAAGCCGCCCAGGGGCTCTCAGAACGTGTATGAGAAGTGTCGCGGCCATCTTGGCCGCACGTCCCACAGCCGTCCCGGCCGCGGGAAAAAAGGCGATTGCGGGGCCAGGATAGCCTCGCTACTGGCGGGCGGGACGCCCACGACACGTTTTCATACAGGTTCTCAGGGCAAGCCTTCCGGAGGAACCACGTGCACTCCACGAACACAAAACCGGCGGCATCTTGCGCTATCGTCTGTCTGGCCCTGCTTGTCTTGGCGGGCGCGGCCCAAGGGTACCCGGGCTGGGGCACGAACCCGATCCTGGAGCAGACAGGAGGGGAGTTCAACATACCCGTGACCCATGCCTCTAGCGGCAGGCTGGGCGAGGCGACCAACTCTGGCGGCCTGGCGGGCATGAAGCCCGACCACGTGACGTTACGGGCGCCAAACCCTCAGAGCGCCGGCAATGTGAGCCTTGAGCTGGAATTCGACCTCCAGGACGCGCCAGGCTTGGCCGAAGGGGTCCTGGCGGGTTCGACGGTCCTGCTGCTGACGCTGAGGGACCTGGATTTCAAGGTCTGCGCAACCAGAACCTATGAATTGGCGGAAACCCTTACCATCAGCTTCCTGCCTTCAGTTGGGCAGGCCGCTGTCGGCTCGCAGCTCACCGTGGGCCGTGCCAACTACGACTTGCCGGAATTCAGCGCTGGGCCGCCAGGCTTCGAAACCAACCTGCGGACGATCACCTACGAGATCGACCCGGCCAGGGAATTGGGGCTGGGGCAGGCCGACCTGACAAACGCCCTTCAGGACGGCAACTTTGCCTTGCTGCTGGAGTTTAACTCGTACCTTCGCTACACGGGCGGCCCTCACGGCTCGGCCCGCTATGTCGGCACGCCGGAACAGGTGTCCGCGCTGGTTACGACGGTGTGGGCGCCGGAGCCCGGCATCGCGGCCACGTTCGCTGCGGGGGCAGGCGTGCTGGTCGGCTGTAAGAGGGCGTCGCGGCACCGGCCTAACTGTCTCCACAGCCAGGCGTCCTTGTCCTGAGGCCCTGTCTCACGGCCTGGTTGGGCCATGTCACTTCACATCCGGCGGTTCCGTTCGTCCCAGGTGCGCTGCACCCAGTTGACGGGGCTGCCGACATGCGGGGACCTGGCTCGCCGCCAAGACAAACAATCGCCGAATTTCAGGCAGAGCGAACTTGCATATGCCGGCAACCGGGAGTATAATTCGCAATGCTTGCCTCGCCTGCCCCGGAACGGGCAGCAAATAGGTAACAAGGAGTGCTCACGGCTTAAGGCGGGCAGAAACCGCCACGGTGCACGTCGTGCGACACCCCAGGCATGGAGGTCGGAGAGTATATCTTTGTCGACTCGGCGGCGTCGGAGCGTAAGGAGGATCGGATCATGCTCAGGTCCATCGAAGGGTTTGAACTGGCCGACCGGATTGTCGGTGCGTCTCCGCAGATACAGCTCCTGCGGGAGCAGGTCGCGCAACTGGCCTGCTGCGACGTAAGCCTGTTGTTGCAGGGCGAGTCCGGGGTCGGGAAAGAGCTTGTCGCTCGCACCGTGCACGACCTCAGCGCCAGGCGTGACGGCCCATTCGCGGGCGTGAACTGCGCGGCCATTCACGAATCTCTGCTCGAAAGCGAGCTGTTCGGCCACGTTGCCGGCGCGTTCACCGGCGCCGACAGGCCATCGTTGGGTTTCCTGCGGGCCGCCGACGGGGGGACTGTCCTCCTGGACGAAGTCGGCGACATGAGCAGATCCTTGCAGAGCAAGCTGCTTCGAGTGCTTCAGGAAAGGGCGGTCGTGCCGGTCGGAGGGACCAAGGGGATCCCGATCGACGTGAGGGTCATCGCGGCGACCAACAAGGACCTGTCCGCAGCCGTCAGGGACGGGTCTTTCCGGATGGACCTGTTATACCGCCTCAATGTCGTCACGATCGACGTCCCGCCTCTGCGCCAGCGCCGGGAAGACATCATGCCTTTGGCCGAGAGCCTGCTGGAGGAGATGGCGGAAGTGCTCTGCATGCCGCCAAAGAAGATCTCCCCCGAGGCATTGGCGCTTATGATGCAGCATGACTGGCCGGGCAACGTCAGGGAACTGGGCAACGTGATTCAACGAGGCTACGCCCTCGGCCGGGGGAGCGTGATACAGGTTGAGGACCTACCCGACGCGATAACCCGGCGCTGCTGTGAAGATGGCGGCTCCGAGGCCTTCCGCAGCCTCCAGCAAGCGGCGCGCGGACACGTCGAGCTTGCGCTGAAGGCGTCCAACGGCGTGCGATCCCATGCCGCCAGGCTCCTGGGCATTGACCGCAAGAGCCTCTGGCGAATGATGCGACGCTACCAGATTGACTAGCATCCATTACCGGGCCGGCCGAGCCGAGTAAGGCAGTCGCCGGCCCGTTCCACATTCCCCCTCCCCACAGGCCAGCGGCCATGTGTCTGGCCCAGCGAATCCCCCGCGGCGATTGGCCTGAGGGCCTCCTGAATCCTAACCTCCATTACGAGAACGCACGTGCCGGCAAGCACGCTGCAACGAGGTCCCAGGAGGCCCCTGATGATTCAAGCCGCCCAAGCGACGTCGCAAGCCTTCCCAAGGGGCCCTCAGCAGACTCCACGATCTTCTCGAACCGTTCTTGGCAGGAATCCTCTCTGTAATAACCCCGCGGCATGCACCGGTCCGGTCGCGTGTGGCCGGACGCCCCAGGCCGTGGCAATCAGCCCCAGCGGGGGTCCAGCCAACAGGAGCCGGTCCGCCGTCTTCATCGCCTCCCGGGGCTCCGTGGCGTTGGGCCACGAGCGGGCCTTGGCCCGGAGGCCAAGCACGTCCAGTCGCTCTGATGTATGCCTCGTCTTGGCAAGGACTTGCGTCTTTTTCGTGGATTCTCTGCCGCACTGGCTCGGCCGTTGCTCTTGTACAGGCAACGCATCTGTCAGTCGAGGCCGGCCGGGCATCGGCCAGCCTTGCGAAAAAGGAGGCAGTCATCCATGCAGGCGAATCTTCAACGGATGAGCGGAGAGCAGTTGCTGCTGATGAACACCTTCCACGGCTGGGGCCGTCGAGTCGGCGTGGAGAAGGAATTGGCTCGCGGAGCCCTTGAAGGCCCGCCGCAGAGACGCCCGGCCGCGGCAGGCGGGCATGCCCCGGCGAAGCTGGTGGCCTGAGGGCCAGCGGCAACAACGGAACCGGCAAGCCTGGCGGTTTTCCAGGCAACAGGCAGGACGGCTGTGACCGCCACGGAGGGTAACTGAACCGTGATACGAGCAGCGGATCCAATTGGGAGCGGTCCAATGGCTAGAAGCAACATGGCGATCATAGCTGTTGAGACCGACACGGTGCAGTTGACGCGGCTGAGCAGGTCCCTGGCGCTTCTGGGTTACCAGCCGGCAGAGGCGAACTCAGCGGAACAGGCAATGAAGCTGATACGCGGGACTGTTTTCGAGCGGGCGGCGGTGGCGGCGGAGCTTACCTGGGTCGGGCAGACGTTGATACGTCGCCTGAGGAGGCTGCCGTCGATGGAGACGGTGATAGCCATTGGCCCGCCTGACGACCCGGAAATGGAGGCCGAGGCCAGGACGTCCGGAGCGGACGCCTACTTGGTGCGGCCTGTAAGCGTGGAATCGCTGGCGAAGGCGTTGTTGGCGCGGGCGTGGGCCCGACCGGCCGTCGCCTCGCACGGACTGGATAGCCCTTCGACTGAAGGAGACCGGATGAAAAGATAGCCGTACATCTCACCGGCCGCGGAGGCTGGGTGGGAAGGTCGTAACGCTCAACAATCTGATATCGGCCTACTGAGGTCGCGCCGGCGCTTGCTCCGCTCGTCGATGTGCACAGGCCAAGCGCCGGTCGAAAGGAGAACAACATGAGTATGCTCAACAGAACCGCTCGCATCGCACTTCTAGTGCTCACAGGCGGCTCCCTGTTCGCAGGCCAGGCCCTGGGCAATCCGGCGATGGGCACGAACTCGGAGCTGTCCAGCAGCGGGAAGATTTACATCCCGCTTCAACCGTCCACCAGCGGCGACTTGGGCGACCTTTTCAACGGCGGGCCCAAGAAGATCGGCCGGTTTGCCGATTCGGTCACCCTTGTGGGGATTGGGGCCACCACCACGGGCTCGCTCAACCTGGTGATCAACTTCGATCTGGCGGCCGAGTTGGAGGACCCGACGATCACGTCGGGAACGCTGATGATGGTCTTCAAGGACCTGGATTTCCTCCCAGAGGCCAGCAGGAGGTTGCTGTTTTCGGAGTCCCTGGACATGTCGGTTTTCGTGGGGGCGTCCCAACTCGGCAACAGCTTGGTTGTTGACGACACCAACTACGACGACCCCGCCTTCAACGCGACGTTGCTGGGCAAGCACGGCGACGTGCCTGCCGGACCGGGCTTCAACACCAACAAGCAGAAGGTCAGGTACGAGTTCGACATGGCCAACAGCTTCGGCCTGACCGCCCCGGACTTTGCCGCCATCTCCGCGGCCGGGGAGTTCGACCTTCACATGATCCTCTACGCCACGCCCACCCGTCTTGTCAAGGGCCGTGGCCGGGTGCGCAACACGAGCGAGAACATCAATACTGGCGACTTCACCTTTGTGGCTGTCCCCGAGCCTGGAACCATCGCCCTGCTGGCGATGGGAGGCCTGGCGATAGCCGTCCGGCAGGCTCGGAGACAGCTGCAACGTAACCCCCAAACCATAGGAGAGTACCATGAGTACTTACTTCAGTAACAAGGCGGTATGCAGACGGCTTCTCGTGGGGGCCACGAAGTCGCTCCTTCTGTTGTGCATGATTGTGGCGTTGGCATTTCTCCCGGGCAGGGCGAACGCCACACTGCTAATCACCAACGACCTCATAGACCCGACAACCGGGGGGGAGATCGCCTCCGGAAACGGCCAGCTTGACCTGATCCTCCTGGGCTTCTCCGGCGGCGGCGGTGTCACCTCGAACGCGGCTGGAAGCTTCAATGGCGATAACGCCAATACCGACATGCCCACCGGCGGCGGCACCTCGGTAGTGGAGTCCTACATCACGTCGATGGGCGAGATCAGGGACTTCTACGAGCTGACCTTCCCGGACGGCCAGGGCGGCTCGCTGGTAAACCAGATGGTGCTGTTCGTGGATCTCAACGAGACCGGCCAGGTGAACCATATAACCCTCAACGATCTTCAGATCCTGATCGACTATGCCGACTTCCCGGGGATCGACACCAGAAACGACCCAGCAGGCAATGACATCACCTCGGCTGTGCAGAACAGCACCGGGTCGGGATTCACCGGAGGCACGGTTCTGGCCAAACTGGATCCGTCCATCGCGCCCAAGGCCCTGGCGCTGAACGTCCAGGGCGCCGGCTTCGCCGATTACAGCATCGCCACCGGCGTCAACCCCTTCGGCGGGGCGTACTCGGACAATACCAGGGTGCTGTTCTTCTGGAGCAGCACCGACCACGACGATGGTGGTGACAAGGTCTTCCTCAGCGGAAGTTTCACCGGAATCCCCGAGCCGGCCACGCTGTCGCTGCTGGCTCTCGGCGGACTGCTCACCCGCCGGAGGAAGTAAGCTCCGCGTCATCCCCTTCGCCTAAGGACGCTGAACTAGACGGGCGGACCGCGAAGGCCCGCCCGTCTTGATTTGCGCCTGGCTGCTCCCGGCCGTCACTGGGGCTTGGCCTGGGGATGCAGGGAGTTGTAGATGTCCTCCAGGATGAGGCGCTCCGTCGCGTGGTCGTATCCTTCGGTCTGCCAGGTCTGGTTCTGCTCGGCCGTCGTGGCGGCCGTCTCGTCGGCGGGGGTCTTGTTGGGCACCTCGTTGTAGTTTTCCTGGTATCCGATCCTGGTGCTGTGGACCCCGGAGCCTTCCCTCTCGATCTTGACGGAGACCTGCGCGACGACAAGGTTATCCTCGCGCCGCAGGCGCAACGAGGCGATCTGCCTGGCCGGGGAGCCGCCCAGCAGGCGCTCGGGCCGGCCCTCGATGAGCTTGGGCCTGCATACTATCTGCCCGGTGTCGGGGTCGGCCGAGAGGACCGAGAAATGCTGCGCCATCGTCTCCCTGGCCGTGGCGAAGGCGTCGGCGTACTCCACCTGGCCCATTACCCTGACCGTGCCGGGGGCGGGAAGATCGCACCCGGCCAACGCCGCCGAGCCCGCAACGGCGAGGGCCAACGTCCTGACGTGATGGATTACCGGTGATTGCCGCTTGTGCTCAGTCATGTTTTCACCCGATCCGCTGACCTGTCCTGATTCAGGCGCCACGCCGCTGCGTGGCCGCCATCTTGCCCAGCGTCAAGCAATTCTAATCCTCTGGCCTCATCGACGGCGAGTAATTCGGCGCCTCGTGCGTGATAACGATATCGTGGGGATGGCTCTCAGCCAGGGACGCCGGGGATATCCGCACGAACCTGGCGTCCTTTCGGAGTTGTTCGATGTTCGCGGCGCCGCAATGGTCCATGCCGCTTCGCAGGCCGCCTATCAATTGGTACACGTAGTCGCCCAGCGGCCCGCGGTAGGGCACCCGCCCCTCGACGCCCTCGGGCACGAGTCTGTCGCGATTCACGCCGTCCTGCCCATAGCGGTCGGCGGAACCCGCCGCCATCGCGTCCATCGAGCCCATGCCCCGGTAGGTCTTGAACCGCCTGCCTCCGTAGATCACCAACTGCCCGGGCGACTCGTCCAGCCCGGCAAAGAGGCTGCCCATCATCACGGCCGAGGCGCCGGCGGCCACGGCCTTGGTCACGTCGCCGGTGTGGCGGATGCCTCCGTCGGCTATCACCGGGATGCCGTGCGAATCGCCCGCCCTTGCGCATTCGCGGACGGCCGTGAGCTGCGGCACGCCGACGCCCGTGACGACCCTGGTGGTGCAGATGGCCCCGGGGCCGATGCCGACCCTCAGAGCGTCCGCCCCTGCCTGGATAAGGTCCTCGGCCGCCTCGGCGGTGGCGATGTTGCCCGCTACTACGTCTATGTCGTGCGCCGCCTTGATCTGGCGGACGGTGTCCATCACTATGTCCTTGTGCCCGTGCGACGTGTCGACGAAGATCACGTCCACGTCCTTGGCGATCAGGGCGTCCACGCGGTCGTAATCCAGCAGACCCACCGCCGCCCCGACTCGCAGCCTCCCCCGCTTGTCCTTGCAGCTTCGGGGGAACTGGTTGAGCTTCTCGATGTCCCGCATGGTGATGAGCCCGACGAGGTTGAAGTCCTGGTCGACCAGCAGGAGCTTCTCCACCTTGTGCTCGTTGAGGATGCTGCGGGCCTCGTCCAGGGATGTCTCCGGGGGCGCGGTCACCAGGTTGGCCCGCGTCATGACCTCCTCGATCTTCTTGTCGGCCGAGAGGAATTTCATGTCCCGCCTGGTCAGTATGCCGACCAGCCTTCGGCCGTTGGCGACGATGGGCACGCCGGAGACGTTATGCTCGGCCATGAGCCGCCTGGCCCTCTCGGTGGACTCGTTGGGAGGCAGCGTGACCGGATCGGTGATG
>Ga0315279_10007972_pt1 | contig 12950 bp, 11 predicted proteins | sample YL17G06_20_MG_FD_203694 | JGI IMG/M metagenome (GOLD analysis project Ga0315279, IMG submission 203694) | Sediment microbial communities from Yellowstone Lake, YNP, Wyoming, USA - YL17G06_20 | ecosystem: Environmental > Aquatic > Freshwater > Lake > Sediment | place: USA: Wyoming | collected... | reverse complement strand
TGAGCCTCTCCCCAAATTTCGGACAGAGCAATAAGGTGCATTTTGACCTGCCATAACCCAAGAGGAGGTATGGTAAGATGGTCACTATGCGCAGACAACATGACGCTGCATTCAAAGCCAAAGTCGCTTTCGAAGCCGCCAAGGGGGAGAAGACGCTTGCTCAGATCGCGAGTGAGTATAAAGTCCATCCCAACCAGATCCGGCAGTGGCGCCGGCAGCTTTTGGAAACGCTCCCCAATCTTTTTTCCGACCGCCGCAAACGCGAGGAGAAGAACCGCGACGAGCTGGAGGATGAACTTTACCGGCAAATCGGCCAACTCAAGGTCGAGCTGGAATGGCTGAAAAAAAAATCTCAATTGCTCCAATAGAGACAAAGAAGGCGTTTGTGGAACTGGCCAATCCGATGATTCCGATCTTCCGGCAGTGTGAACTCCTGCGGTTCTCCCGCTCGTCGATGTATTACAAATCTCAGCGGGATGACGCCTACAATCTGATGCTGATGAACCGGATCGATGAGCAGTTTACGAAAACGCCGTTTTACGGGGTGCCGAAGATGACGGCGTGGCTGCGGGCGGGGGGATATGCGGTCAATCCTAAGCGGATCCGCCGTCTGATGCGGTTGATGGGGCTGGAGGCGATTTATCCGAAGCCCCGCACCAGCCTCTCGGGTCCCGACCATAAGATCTATCCCTATCTTTTGAAAGGGGTTACGATCGATCATCCGGATCAAGCCTGGGCCTCCGACATCACCTACGTCCGTCTGGCTCATGGGTTCGTCTACCTCGTGGTCGTGATGGACTGGTACAGTCGCTATGTCCTGTCCTGGGGACTTTCGATCACGCTGGAGAAGGAGTTTTGTATCCAAGCGCTGGAGAACGCCCTCGGGATCTCGAAGCCGGAGATCTTTAATACGGACCAGGGAGGCCAGTTCACAAGCGAGGGATTTACAGGACTTCTGGCGAAAGCCGAAATCCGGATCAGCATGGACGGTCGCAGCCGGCTCTTTGACAATATCTTCGTGGAACGTCTCTGGAGGACGGTCAAGTACGAGGAAGTCTATCTTCATGATTATCGGACGGTCCTGGAAGCGCGGGAACAGCTGGCTGCTTATTTCCGGTTCTACAACACGGAACGGCTGCATGAGACGCTTGGTTATCGGACGCCGCACGAAGTCTATTTTGGGACGCCTGCGGTTCAAGTCATGGCGCCGGAGCACAGGGTTTGACATGGACCGATTCGAGATCGTCGTTTGTAGGTCAAATGGTGAAGCCGTTTTTTCGGTCTTTCTTCAAAAAATGGCTTTCGGCCTCAAAAAAGAATAAAATGAAATTATCACGGACAAAACAAGCAGGCTCAGAATGCACCTTATCCAAGCCTCTTTACTGTCCTAACTATGGGGAGTCCCTCAACAAGGAACAAACTATAGGATAAAAATCGAGAGTGACTTTTATTTTGGTTATAGTGGATATTTTTCAATAGAGAGCAAAAGATAAATGAAAATATTTATTGCTGGAGGAGCAGGCTTCATTGGGAGCCATACTGCAGAGGTTCTTTTAAAAACTAGAAATAACCAAGTCATAATCTTTGATAATTTTTCGTCTTCTAATACAAGAAAAAATTTAGTTGATTTGAGTAACTACGATGACTCCAAAAAGATAATCGAAGGTGATATACAAGATTTAGGTCTTCTGACTAAATCTATGAAAGGGTGTGAATTAGTCTATCATTACGCATCCAATCCAGATATAGCAAAGAGCATAATCCAACCTAATATTGACTTTTATCAAGGTACCTTTTTGACTCAAAATATTCTAGAAGCAATGAGGATTAATGGCGTAAAAATTATGATATATACTTCTGGAAGCGGCATTTATGGAGATCAAGGGGAAATACCTCTGGATGAAGATTACGGCCCTTTGCTTCCTATTTCAACTTATGGAGCGAGTAAGCTAGCTTCTGAATCGCTTATATGCGCTTATTGTCACTCATTCAATATGAAAGCTTATGTTTTTCGCCCGGCAAATGTTGTTGGGAAGCGCCAAACTCATGGAGTTGCTTATGATTTTATAAGAAAGTTAAGGGCGAATCCCCATAAACTAGAAATATTGGGCGACGGTACTCAGAGTAAATCCTATATTCACGTTGAAGATTTGATAAATGCGATCCATTTTGTGAGGGAAAATTCACATGCCTTATTCAATTACTTTAATCTAGCTACTGACGATTATATTGATGTAAAAAGGATAGCAGAGATCGTAATTGAAGAAATAGGGTTAAAAAATGTTAGTCTCCTCTTTGGTACCGAAAAAAGAGGTTGGAAAGGAGATGTTCCTATTCTCAGGTTTAATTTGAAGAAAATTCACAAATTGGGATGGTTCGCCAAGATGAGCAGTGAAGAGGCAATACGGCGCTCTGTTTCTGAGATGATGGGCTATTTCTAAGAGAAAAATGCAAGTTGTTATAATGGCGGGAGGTTTAGCTATAAGGGTGAGACCTTTAACTAACAATATCCCTAAATCTTTGATTTCTATCGAAGGAAAGCCATTTTTGCAATATCAAATAGAACTCCTTATTAATAATGGTGTTAAAGAAATTGTCTTGTGTGCAGGTCATATGGGCGAAAAAATTGAGAATTATTTTGGAAACGGGGATAAATTTGGAGCAAAGATATTATATTCATATGAAAGAGGAAAACTCTTAGGTACAGGCGGTGCACTTAAATTAGCAGAGCCATATCTTGATGAAAAATATTTTTTAATATGGGGCGATTCATACGTTCGATTAAATTATAAGGAAATGTATGGTCTTCATATTAAAAATTCTGACAATTTTGACGTTACATTAGCGATTTTTTATAACTATAGAAATTATGATAAAAGCAATGTTATTTATCACAGAGGAAAAATTAGAAAATATGAAAAAAATTCAAAAGATAAAATGAAATATATTGACGCTGGAATAATGGTTATAAACAAAAGGATTTTAAAAAGGGTTCCCCTTGGGAAGGTTTATCAAATAGAGGACTTGTTCAGTAAACTGGCAGCGGAAAAAAAAATACAACCATTCTTAATAAAAAAAAGATATTATGAGATAGGATCATTAAGAGGATTAGATCAATTCACAAAATTTATAAAACGAAAAAATATCTGATATAATCATCGCAGTAAAAATAATTTTCCCTTCTATAAAAGAGTCAGCTGCGAAAATGTGAAGATTTTCGTAAGTCAAAAATAGGAAACGCTAGCATAAATTCCTCGGCACCTCTTCAGAATTTAAACGGCTCAGAGGGGATACTCACATTGATGTTAGTATAAATAATATTTAAGATTTGACTCAAATCATTAAGAAATACAAAAGGCTTCTGGGCAGCAGAAGACGATGGAGTACATTGGTAGAAAATTCATGATGATTTAATAGAAAGGACAGATTACAGGATTAAAATAGAAAGAGACTATAGTTATATTTTTATTGGGTATTTTACAATACAATACAATACAATACAATACAATACAATACAATACAAGAGAAGATAAGAGAATCTGCAAACCTTTTCAATAAAAGTCTCATCAAATGAATGATAAAAGAGAAACAGCAATATTAGGGGGAGGGCTGGCTGGTCTCTCAACGGCATTTTTTATGAAAAATAAATGCGAAATTTTTGAAGCCAATAAAGAATTAGGGGGGTTATGCAGGACTTTTGAGAAAGATGGTTTTGTGTATGATATAGGAGGTCATATTCTTTTTTCAAAAAATAAAAAAATAATGTCTGAGATAATAGGCTGGTTGGGAACTAATGTTCAAAAAAAAATCAGAAGAAATCAAATCTGGTATAAGGACAGGTTCGTTAAATATCCGTTCGAAAATGGACTTAATACTCTGGATAGAAAAGAAATATTTGATTGTTTAATAGGTTATCTTGAAAATAAAAATCGAAAACCTAATAACTTGGAAGAATGGTGTAAATATATCTTCGGCGATGCAATAGCGGAAAAATATTTGATCCCTTATAACGAAAAAATATGGAAACATAACTTAAAAGATATGTCACTTCATTGGGTTGCGCGAATTCCAAAGCCACCCCTAAAAGACATAATAAAATCTGCAATTGGAATAAAGACCGAGGGATATAAGCATCAGCTTTATTTTTATTACCCAAAAACAGGTGGGATAAGCTCTCTCATTAGTTCTTTAGCAAATAAGATTAAGAAAATAGAAGTAGGATTTAGGATTACAGAAATAAAAAAAAAGAGTAATACATGGGAAATTTCTGATGGGAGTAGAACTAAACAATTTGATCGAATTATTTCTTCAATCCCAGTCTTTGACCTAATCAACTGTTTGGGTGGAGTCCCTTCTGAAGTCAAAAGAGCTCTTGTGAGATTAAATTATAATTCTTTGATTATCGTCATGATCGGAATTAAAAATGAAGCATTGAATAATAAATCAGCAATTTATTTACCTGATCCGAAGATTTTACCCCACAGAGTTTGTTATATGAATTATTTCTCCAGTAATAATGCGCCTAAAGGATGTTCTCATATAATCGCTGAAATTACAACCAGACCTGATGATGCATTAATAAAAACAAATGATAATATCATTGTCGAAAAAGTATCCTCTCAGCTGCAAAGCATTTGTGGGTTCTCAAAAAACGAAATCATTTCTACTGATGTAAAAAAAATAAGATATGCATACGTCATCTATGATCAAGATTATTTAAAAAATACAAAAATTGTCTTTAATTATTTAAATAGCCTTGGAATATATTGCACAGGAAGATTTGGGACCTTCCAATATATAAACATGGACACCTGCGTAGAGATGTCAAAAAGATTAGTTCAGTCTTTGACGGATTAATACATCCAAGATGAATTTTGTAAGAAATATCGTAAAAAATACAGGCGTAATGGCTCTGGGGTTAGGATTAAATTTAATTTTTACTTTTATCTTGAACATAATATATGCGCGTTATTTAGGCGCGATTGGCTTCGGTAAATTTGCATTTGCTTTATCATTCACTGCATTAATTGCGGTCTTGGGTGACCTAGGTCTAGCCACTTTAGCAGTTAGAGACATTGCTTCTGACAAATCTAAAATAAAAAAATACTTGAGCAACATTTTGACATTAAAATTGATAGTTTCCTTAGTAATTTTGATATTAATATTTTTAATTGTTGACTTATTGAAGTATCCCAAAGACACAACCGCTTTAATTAGGATTCTGGGTATTTATGTAGTGATTAATTTATTAGGAACGGGCCTGAGATGGGTATTTCAAGGATATCAGGTTTTGGAATATGAGTCATTTTCATTTATCTTGTTGGGATTATTAAGACTGATAGGTGGCACAGCCATTTTAGTTGCTGGCTATGGAATAATTGAACTTGCCTGGGTTGAGGTAATTGCAAATCTGCTAATATTATTGTTTATTTTTTCAGTTGTCAGAAAAAAATTTTTAAAAATAAATTTAGAATTAGACTTTAGATTTTGGAAAAAGCTAATAAAAAACAGTTTTCCCTTGGCATTGATGGTAATTTTTTCTACTATTTATCTCAATGTTGATACGGTTATCCTTTCTTCATACAAAGGAGATGAAATAACCGGATTGTATAAAGCAGCCTATAAATTAGTTGCTGTCATAAAATTAATTCCAACATTTTTTATTCCGGCTATCTTTCCTGTTATGGCAGAGTTTTTTTCTTTGTCAAAAGAGAAATTTAACAGGGTAGGAGAAAAATCTTTATTTTTTCTAATATTATTTGGGTTGCCCTTATCTTTAAGCGTCACAATCCTTTCTAAAAAAATTATTTTGTTATTATATGGAGATAAATTTGTTAATTCTTCTTCCGTCTTACAAATATTAATTTGGACTTCACTATTTGTATTTATTAGTCAAGTTATGGGATATATGCTAATAAGTGCAGGAAAAGAAAAAATAACTACTTATATAGTAGCCGTGGGGCTGTTTTTTAATATCTTCTTTAATATTTTATTAATACCTAAATATTCTTATGTCGGAGCGGCAATAAGTATTTTCATTGCTGAATTAATAGTCGCCTTGCTAGCTTATTTGAGTGTTTATAAGCTGTTAGCATTTAAATATTCTCTTGCTCCATATTTAAAATTATTGTTAAGTTCTCTCATAATGGGAGTAGCTGTTTATTGTTTTCAAAATAGAAATCTATTTTTTGTTATAATTATCGGAGTTTTTGTATATAATTTAATGCTATTTTTAATAAAAGGTATCTCAGTGCAAGACAAAGAAACAATCAAAAGTATTTTGTTTAAAAAAAATCTGATTTAAAAACAGGATTTTAATTCGAAAATGAATTCTAGTTCGATCATTAATAATCTCCCATTAGTTTCCATAATATTTACTTCATTCAATAGGAAAGACGACGTGGTAGAAAGTTTAGAAAAATTAAGTGAACAAGAATACCCAAATATTGAAATTGTAATAGTCGATAATTGTTCCTCAGATGGTACTCAAGAAATTATTGAGAAAATATTTCCCTTTGTTAAATTGATAAAAATGCCTAATTCAAAATATGGTGCATGTGAAACCTTGAATATTGCTTTTGCAAATTCAAAAGGAAAATATATCATTATCTTAGATGATGATTCATATCCAGAAAAAAATGCAGTTAAGAAAGTCGTCGATGAATTTAATAAAAATCCTGAGGTTGGCGCGATAGCATTTCGAATTCTTCAAAGACAAAATAATGAATATCTTACACAAGATTCATGGGGTTTTGTTGACTCCAAGGGCGTATTCAAGCCCGATGTAGATAAAATTAGAGGAATGGATGAATTAAAATTGATATCTTTTCTTGGCAATGGAGCTGCAATTAGGAGCGATTTAGTAAAAAAGATAAGTTATTTCCCATCTCTTTTTTTCATGTATGCTAATGAAATCGATACAAGTTTCCGAATTTTAAATGAGGGATATAAGATAAAATATTGTCCTCACATAATTTCATACCATAAATGGTCACCAATAAATAGAAATTCGCGAAAGTGCATATACTTTGGAAGGAGAAATGTATTGTTATTGGCCTCAAAATACCTTACAAGCTTATATAAGCTGAAAGTCTATTTAATAATTACTTCTTATTTATTTTTAAAGACTATTTTTTTAAAAGACATTAAAGAGAATATATTAATTATCAGAGATTTTTTTAAGCTTAAAGGACCTTATAAAAACGAGTATATTACTAACCAAAAACAAAAAAAATATTTTACAAAAAATTTCAGACCGTTTTTCGACTGGTATCTAAGAGAGATGCTGCGCTAAAATCCTCTATCATATCATCTAAATTTCTTTTATAATTTTTGCCAATGGTAAAATCAGCGCTAATATTATTAACATGCTTGACATTCTTACAGGGATATTTTTCTCAACTCGCGGGGACTATTACTCAACAAGTTGATTTGTTCGATGAAATTATCCTACTAGGATTGACTTTTTATTGGATAGGAAGAATTCTGCTGGGGAAAGCAAAATTTAAAAGGACCCCTCTTGATTTTATATTAATAACAATTGTGCTATATGTATTAATTTCATCACTATTAAATTCTCACTCCCCTTTTATCTCCTTATTAGCCATTCGAGATACTTTTCAATATTTAATATTCTTCTATATTCTCATTCAGCTTGAAATAAAGGTAAAAGATTTAATGATTCTATTCAAAATTATATTTATAATCGCTGTCCTGCAATTCTTTGTTGTAATGTTACAGATGGGTTTAAATTATTCTAAAACAGGAAAGTTATTTCTTGAGGACCTTGCCTATGGTACTTTTGGGGTAAACGGAGCTCACAAGATTGGCTATTTCATGGGAATGATGATTGTTACATCCATTGTCCTCTATTTAGACAATAGGGGAAAAAAATATTTAATTTCGGCATTTCTGTTTTGTCTCACCCTCGTAATATCTTCATGCCGGGGAGCATATTTTATTACAGGATTAACATTGTTATTTTTATATAAAGGATATATTTTAAAAAACCTAAAAAGATTTGCTGTGAGCTTTTTTATTTTGATTTCCCTTGGATTACTCATCTTTCACTTCAATAGAATTTCAACTGGGAATATCGAAATGATAAATCCAAAGACGTTATTTTCCCAACAACTTGGACTTAAGCTTGGGACTGGAAGGCGTATTGGTGTGATGTATTATTTTGTTAATTTGCTTAAAAATTCTGAACATGTTTTGCTCGGTGTTAGCCCGGGTATACTGAGTAAGACTTCGTTGTATTTTGAAAAATCTGAAATTATAAGAGAATTTGAATCTCTTTATGAGGGAAGTGAATATGTTTTGATTGTAAATCAACTGACAGCTACTATTTTCGAATATGGACTTATTGGAAGTATATTCATTTTTTTCATTTTTTTTAGGGCTTATAGCATAAATGCAAAAATTGCAATAAAAAGGAAAAATCAAAATATAAACAATTTCAATATTATATTTAAGGGGATTTTTATTATTTATCTCCTTGGAATCTTTGCTGAAAAAGTCTTCGAAATCCAGGAAATATCCTTTTACTTCTGGTTTCTTTTTTCATTGATTTATTTGTTAGAGAAAAACAATGGAAATCACCAAATCGCATAATCGCATTAAAAGGAAAGATAACTCTTATGAAGATTTAAAAAATCCCTATATTTTCTGCCAATGCTTTGATTCTTTAAAAAGCAGTTCACTATTTGAAATCTGGGATTCACACAGACAAAGAATAATTGAAATTAGTAAAAAAACCTATTAGAAAATGAAATTATGATTATGGAAAGAGCATTGGACCTTGAAGGAAAAGCAACGACGATTAAAACCTTTCTTAAAAAAAATAATTCAACAAAAATAGTATTTAAACCATTTTATGGTCAAATTTTAGCGACTTGTATAAAATATTAATGAGTGAATAAAAAATCGTAAGTAAGGTAATGAATACAAATCAGCCAATTCAAATAAAATTAAGAGTTTGTTTCATATATAAAACAACTTATCCTGGAGTATTATCAGAACTAAATCTAATCCCAAATTATCTCGCAAAAAAAGGATTTAAAGTAAATGTAATTGCCCTGGGTGGGGAAAGAATTAATAAAATAAAAGAAAACCATCTAGATAATTTAGAAGTAAATAGAATCAACTTGGGAAAAAATAGCAATTCGTCTTTAAAATTTATATTGAAATCAATCATCATCATAAATAAAAATAAATGGGATTTAGTTCATGTATTTCATTTTCGTTGGGTAGTTCTGCTGCCACTGCTCTGTAAGCAAAAGAATATAAAATGGCTATTGGATATAAGATCTGGAAACCTGAAAAATGATTTTCGGAGACCTTTAGCTAATTTTATTACCAGACTAGAATCAAAATTCTTTGATGAGGTTGCGGTAATTCATAAAGAAGTGGGAAAAAACATCTTTGGAAATAGCCAGAAAATATCTAACAAATATCCCGTTTTCCCTATCGGTGTTGATTTAAGCAGATTCAAACAAGAAAGAAGAAGCCTGATAAAAGATGAAGTGCAATTGGCTTCGAACAATTATTTAATATGTTATGTTGGTCACTTATATGCTGAAAGAAAATTGCATCGTCTCATTGAAGCAATTTATATTTCTAAAAAATATTTATCTACTTTAAAATTATTATTTATAGGAGATGGCAAAGATAAAAATAGATTAAAAATGATTGCACAGAATTTAGGTTTAGGAAAGGATATCATCTTTGTAGGATTTATTAAATATGAAGAAATTCCAGAGTATTTAAATATTTCAGATATGGCCATTTCTTATGTCCCTATTACTATTGGTTATGATGTACAGCCTCCATTTAAAACGATAGAATATTTAGCATGCGGGTTGCCAGTAATCGCAACAGACACAAAAGGGAATAGATTTTTCATAAAGAACGGTGAGAATGGTCTTTTAGTGGGAGATGACCCAGAATCAATATCAGAAGCAATTGTCAGTATAGTTAAGAATCCAGAATTAAGAGCAAAAATGATAAAAAACGCAAGAAAATCAGTAGAATCTTATAATTGGCAGAACATTATTGAAGAAAAAATATTGCCTGTGTATAAGGAACTAGTGAAAGGGTAAAAACGGAGTTAACTTTCAATAAACAAAAATCTATCGAAATGTTTTTTTAAAATGAAAATATTATTCATTCATAACAATTATCAATTCAAAGGCGGAGAAGATCTAGTCGTCGAAGAAGAAAAAAACTTGTTGGAGAAAAATGGCCATGTTATTTATACATATTTTAGGGATAATAAGGAAATAAATATTTATGATATCAAAAAAAAACTGTTATTTTTCATCAATTCAATATTTTCCATAAAAACAGTACGAGATTTAAATAAAATATTGAAAAAAAAGAATCCAGACATCGCACAGGTTTATAATACCTTTCCTTTAATATCCCCTTCCGTTTATTGGGTTATGAAAAAAAATAAAATTCCTGTTGTTCAGATGATAAATAATTTCCGTCTTTTATGTATTAATGGAGTGTTTCTAGATAAGAATGCAATCTGTGATAAATGTAAAAATGGAAACTTTAGTCGTGGAATTTTAAAAAAATGTAATCATGATAGTTTTATGGCTAGTTTTTTATATGCTTTTATAACTTTATTCATAAGAAAATTATTTTTTAATAAAATTAACATTTTTGTAGTTTCCAACGAATTTGTGAAACAAAAATATATAGAAGCTGGTTTTAATCCAGAAAAAATTAAGATTAAACCAGGTTTCATCAGTGGCAAATACAATGAAACTAAAATAGACAAAGGCTCTGAAAAATACATCGTTTTTATAGGACGGCTTTCGAAAGAGAAAGGAATATACACTTTAATAAATGCCATGAAATATTGCAGGGATATAAAGCTAAAAATAATGGGCGACGGACCTGAATTGAATAAGTTAAGAAAATCTATCAAGGACAATAAATTAGAAAATATTGCTTTAATGGGATATGTATCTTCAGCTGAAAAAGAGTTAATCTTAAGAAATGCTTTCTTCTTGATATTTCCCTCTGAATGTTATGAAAATTTTCCTATAACAATATTAGAAGCATATAAATTCGGGATTCCCATTATTGGATCAAATCATGGGGCTATGAAGTCTTTGATCGAAGAGAATGTAACCGGGCTTCATTTTAAGGTAACAGATGAAAAAGATTTATCCCAAAAAATAAAAGAATTATGGAGGTCTCCCGGGCTAAGAGAGAGACTCTCGACTAATGCAAAGAAAAAAATTGAAGAGAGTTTTTCTCCCGAGTATAGTTATAGAATATTAAGCAGCATCTATGAACAATTTAAATAAGGATTATCCTATGTTTTTTAAGAATCGAAAGATTTTAGTGACTGGCGCAGGAGGTTTTATCGGCAGCCATTTAATTGAAGCCCTTTATAGGCTCAATTGTGAAAGGATCAGAGCATTTGTTCATTATAACTCACAGAACAGGTGGGGAAACATTGATTTTTTACGCAATGACATAAAAAAAGATTTAGAGATCATACCGGGTGATTTAAGAGATCCGATTAGTATAAAAAAAGCAGTCAAAGGAATGAATATTATTTTCCATTTGGGAGCGATAATCTCAATTCCTTACTCCTATATTGCCCCACAGTCTTTTTTCGAAACGAATGTGAGCGGCACTTTAAATGTTTTGCAGGCTGCTTTAGAAGAAGGAACCGGGAAAGTGATTCATACTTCAACAAGTGAGGTTTATGGTACTGCATTATACGTTCCAATCGATGAAAAGCATCCTTTACAAGCACAATCTCCGTATTCTGCCAGCAAAATAGCTGGAGATAAAATAGCTGAATGTTATTATAAAACTTATGATTTACCTGTTGCTGTGATACGGCCCTTTAATACATACGGCCCGAGGCAATCAGCAAGAGCAATAGTTCCGACAATCTTGACGCAAATTCTTAAAAATAATAATAAAAAAATCTGGGTTGGCTCTTTGCATCCCATCAGAGATATGAATTATATTGAAGATACTGTAAATGGTTTTTTGCAGATAGCTAGAAGTGAAAAATCAATTGGTGAAGTTATCAATATTGGCTCGGGTCTCGGTGTTTCCATCAAAGAATTGGCTGAAAGAATTATCACTATGTTTAATGCCGATGTTGAAATTGAAAGTGAAGCAAGTCGTATCAGACCGGAAAAAAGTGAAGTCAATCAGTTAGTTTGTAATAATAAAAAAGCTAAAGAATTATTAAACTGGGAGCCACAAGTTTCTCTAGAAGAAGGGCTAAAACGAACAAAGGATTACATTGAAAACAATTTAGAACAATATAAATCAAAAATCTATAATATATGACGTCGATACGATGAAAGGGATTATCTTAGCAGGCGGAAAAGGAGTACGATTACACCCATATACTTCTATCTTGCCAAAACCGTTAATGCCAATTGATGACTATCCGATTCTCGAAATCGTTTTAATGCAGCTAAAAATATCTGGCTTTGATGAGATAACTATCTCTGTTGGACACTTGGCAAGTTTGATAAGAGCCTATTTTGGAAATGGAGATAAACTAGGCATAAAAATAAAATATTCTGAAGAAGATCATCCCTTGGGAACTGCTGGGCCGATGTCTCTAATTGAGGACTTGGATGAAGATTTTCTTTTGATGAATGGAGATCTTCTTACAAATTTGAATTACAAAGATATGTTTGAGAGCCATGTTCACAGCAACAGTATTGCTTCAATTGCACTTTGTAAAAGAAAAGTGCCGATATCATTAGGAATTATTAGATTAGATAAAAATAAACATGTAATCGATTATGCCGAAAAGCCCACGTTAACTCATTATGTCAGTATGGGTATTTACGTATTCAAAAGAAACATCCTTAAATACATTGAGAAGAATAAATATATGAATCTTCCAGATTTAATAAAAATTCTAATAACAAGAAATGAACATATTAACAGTTATA
>Ga0315279_10007971_pt1 | contig 12950 bp, 12 predicted proteins | sample YL17G06_20_MG_FD_203694 | JGI IMG/M metagenome (GOLD analysis project Ga0315279, IMG submission 203694) | Sediment microbial communities from Yellowstone Lake, YNP, Wyoming, USA - YL17G06_20 | ecosystem: Environmental > Aquatic > Freshwater > Lake > Sediment | place: USA: Wyoming | collected... | reverse complement strand
AGTGATTCTCGCGACAACGTCCCATCCCCTGGTTTTCATACGATTGCGCTTTCGGTGAGCTCTCCTTCTTCGAGTAGAAAGCTTAGACGACTGCAAGTCGAGGTCAGTTCTGGGAGTGTCCTCTTGACTGAAGTAGAGAACGAGTTTGTCTTCCTCTATTCGAAAATCTGCAAGAACTGAAGGTAAAACGTGTCGTGCTCTTATCCATTCTTCGATTTCTGAAATCGGAATTTTGACGACTGTTAAGACTTGTTCGCCCATATAACCACGCATATATCCTATTATATGTGGATATAAGTATATAAAGATTGTTATAAGCAAAATATAAAGGAATTATAGGCCGACCCATTGTTTGTTTACGTAGGTCGTTCTCAATTTTCACTCTTTTTTAGTAGCTTTTTTCGTGTAATGATTATTTAAGTAAGTGCAATGTTAATTCCCACACGTACAGTGCATTCGCAAAAATCATGACAAGCACAAAGAGAGTACACGGAGGTAGCATGTCCAGGCAAGTTGTCTCCTTTCAAAATTAACTAGTTCAGACGCAGAGTGATTCTGAACGATTTGCATTAGACTATTATGCATTAGACTATGACGCATTAGACTGAAGACACCTGCGCATGAGATGCCAACTGATATCAATGAAAGTCGCCTTTAAATAAGTGATCAAGAAATTTTGTTACTGTCGAGAGGTGACATCATGGAACTGGTCAGTAATACTGACGGTCAAGGCACAAGTCATCTCAGCAGATATGTCAAAGTTCTCGATACAGGATTCCTTAGCTAAAGTTCTACTTGAGAAAAACGGCATTGTTTGTATTCACAAGACAACACGCGCAGGAGCAACAATATCAATAGTCAAGGCATGTTGTCAGAGTGGAAAGAAAGTTGCGGTCGTTGTACCGACAATCAAGATCATCAAGGAAATAGAGACCAAGATTCTTGAGCTTTCACAGATTAAGCCCAGAATTGCTCCCATTCTTTCAAACCCTGAACTATGCAAGAAACTCAATCCAACACTACGAATGAAATTCCAGTTCAGACCGAGTTGCAGAGGGTGTGAGTTCAAAAGCCCAAATGATTGTACATTACAGAGAATCCTGAATGAAGACTTTGACATTTACGCTCTCACGTATGATAAGCTTCGAGCCCTACAGATCAGTAGGTCACTAGAATCGAGAAGACTTCTAAAGAAACTCGCTGGTTGTGATGTCTTTGTGCTCGATGAATTCTCGACAGCAGTCCTAATTAGCATACCAACGACGACTATCATGGGCGCAAATCGAAACGGCAAAAACGGCAAGTTGCAGCGCGAACTACCGAGATTGCGTGAAGAGTCAGAGAAGCTGGATAATCCATTTGTTTCGATTTTCTGGGACATCATTGACGACTTTCTTTCGCAGTTTGAAAAAGTCGAGAAAAGCATAACGTATACGAATGACTGGGTTAAGACGTTGTCTGAACGTGAGGTTCGAGTCTTTCTTGCTGAAAGCTGGCACTTGATCGAGCAAATCACAGAGACTGGAATTGACACTACATTGCTTCAAGACGTTACATTGGCAGCTTTTTCAAAGGAGATCATTGTAACTTTCGAAGAAGGAGGTGTGAAAATCACGCCTAGGCTGGAAGATGCTTTGAAATACGTAAGAGAGTTCTGCGAAGACAAAGATAGTGATCAGACAATCTTACTCGTAGACAGCTATCAACCGACTCTAAACTTCAGTAAGGTATTTGAGAAGAATGTTGAACATATAACATGGGGCCAAGCAGGAGATCCCCTAAACACCAATGCGACACAACTGGCAGTCTGTGATACCGCTCATTGGGGTTCTGTCAACTTCTTCAGAGATAAGTATGTGAGAGATCGCGTCAGGTCTTTTCTCAATAGTCTCGCTAGTACATTTCTTGCTAAGAACATGCTTGTTGTTACTACAAACATGAAGATGGCCAAGATGATTGCAAGTTGGAATTTGCCTGTTGGACTCAAGATTACATGGTTCAGAAGCGACTTGATGCGCGGTGTTCAAGCTGAAAACAGAAATGTAATGGTTTGTATTGGAGGACCTTATGTTCCGAAGAATGCCTATGTTCCAGAGTCTCAATCGTTTGATTTTGAAGACCTAGTAGAAAAAGCTGCTAGCATGACTGATGGAGAAAAAGCAATGAAGATATCTTCTTTGTTGAAGCTTGACGATACCTGCTCCGAGTTTGTCAACAGCATCGGTCGTGTGAAAGACCCTCAAGGAGAACAACGAAGTGTCGTTTTCACATTAGGAATGACCAGCGTCGATGTCATGGCAATGCTCAGGCAAAATAAAGCATTTGGCGTCTCCATTCCGCATGTTGTCAGACCTCATAGTGGAGGTGGTTTTATGCGAGACAGCGTGAGTATTGCGAAGATTTGGTTAGCAGAAATCAAAGAAGATGATGTCTCAAAGCTAAGATATCTCTATCAAAGTGCCGTTGACTTCTTACCAGTCTTAGGTCGAATTATCAGAATGACAAAAGAGAAAAGTCAGATCAGAGCTAGTGAGGTTATTCATCGAAACACAGAGCTTACTCTACAGGTGGCCAGGAAACACATAATCATCCTGAAGTATTTTGGGGTAGAGATCGATGAAAGACAAGGTGGAATAACCTTCAAAACAGAGTCTAACGCCTAGTACTCAATTCATTTTTCTTTGGAAAATTCCTTATGTAAAAAATAAATAAGAAAAAGACCAAAGAAAAATCCGTGGGTACATCATAAGAGAAACTAGACTCTTTTTCCTAAGGTCGGTGATACTCTGCAGGGTTAGCGATAAAGGAAACCTTCTGCTTGTTTCATCATTTCTCTCACATTTTCTTCGAGATTCGCCACTGGTATTCCTCTGTCGATCGAGCACTTTGTCTGTATCTCCATACATTTGATGTATTCTTTTTGCTCTTCAGACAGTGGTGCATATTTGTTGAATTGGATAGCTAGTTGAAGGAGAGCAAATCTGAAACCGTTGAGAAAGAGTTCCGCTTCTCTTGCTTCAGGATTACGCATGAATTTTGTCGTTCTGAAGCGTCTACAATCCCGACAAAGCATAGGTGCCATTTCGGGAACGTTCCGGCGCTCCTCTTTTAGCCAACACTTCTCTGTGTTTTTGCTCATGCTGGACACCATCCCTATCTAGACGCTTCCAGTAGTTTTGATTTTCACGCGCTTTCTCGAGTTTCGTTGATCTCCTGCCACGCAATCTGCATTAAAAGCAAAAGTAGCGCTCGCTGAAGAAGCTTGAACTAATCGATTTTCGTGTACGCAAGGAGCAACTTCGTCAAATCCACTACATCAACAATGCAATGCATTTTCTTGGCCCGATCACATTGATTTGTGAATTTCTCTCGTGGTTCGTCCAAAAGAATCCCCGTGTAAACGAGAAAAACCACTTGCACTGGCAAATCTACCGCTTTGACAAGATTTGAAGCAATATCCTTCAGGGTGATCTTCGGATAGCCCTTTCCCTTGATAATGATAGCGGCATCTCTCAGATCATTTTCATTGTTGACATACAATTTGTGCAGGTATAGGTCCGCTTTTTCTGCAGGACTATGAGAAGTGATATTTTGATCATGCAATATTTGTCTCAATCTCTTCCCTATCTCGTTCTCTGACATTTGTTTTGTGGTCTGCAATTGATCAAGTGTGACATCTGAGATTTCACGCGTTTTTCTAAATGAATACACATCATAAACGGTTATCTTTCCGACTCTTCCAGTTGGAGTAACAAAGACCTCATTCTCAAGGTCGAATATCTTTTGCACTTCGGTGGAATTGATTTCCTCAAATGGCATCAGTAGATGTTCATTTCCAGACTTGTCTAGAAATCGTGCAAAGTAGAGATTGTCATTGTAAAACTTGTCAAACTCAAATTTGAAATGGTTCAGATCAAAGAAAATAGGCACTGCGGCCTTAACCAGCACATCATAAACCATGGTATAGTTGACCGCAAGCTGGTTCTCGTTGTCAATTCCTCTACAGATCTTCTTCAAATGCGCTATGAACAAGTCTAGTCTCTTGTCAAGCAGAGAAGAGACTATCCTGCCTTTGAATTTATGTTCTGACCGTCTTGAGTTCTCGTACAGAACGAGCATGCCAGAGGCTGTGTCTTTTGATTTCTCAAGTCTTCCATTGATAAACAGTAGTTCGCAGGCAACTGTAGCCTTCTCAATAGTGGATACCTTGACATTGGATGCTACGGTTTCATGTAGATCCAAGGCCAAACTGCCCTCAATCGGAATGAAGTCGAAAGTGAGCGGATCCTCAATGTGGACCAGCTTCAGCAGGTCAGCTGCCATCGCGATTTTCTCCGGCGTGATGACACATATTTTCTTGAACGCGTAGCAAAGAACTAACACGTTGCCTAATACTGATTCCTTGCCGATTTCGACTGTTTCTTTAAAGGACCATGAGTTCAGTTCTGAATACGCAAGGTCAACTATTTCCTTTCTGAATTCGGCTGTGGAGAAGACGAATACTGAGCTTATCCTGTTTAAGAGACTTCTAATTACCTCAAAATTCTTCTCCCTGATTGCACGACTAATCAATTTCCTGCAAAATTCAAGATCTCTGAAATCATTTTCATTGGCCATTGACAGAAGAATATCCAAAGATAATCCGAAATCACTGAACTCCAGGACCAAAGTCCTCCAATCCCAATTGCTTTGCGCCAGTCCTTTGAGACGCAATCCTCTTGTATAATTCTTCTGCTATGTCAAACGCTGTCTGGTTTTTTCCTATAATGCCATCAGGTATAAAGAAGGTGATTCTTCCAGTCGACGATACTCTTGTGGTGATTGTGATTCCTCCACCAAACGCCAACCTTCCCTCTAGTTCAAGTAGAGCAATCTTTCCTTCGCCAATCAAATCCAACACAGCAGGGGCAGCAACAACACGATACCCTGCGAATTTCGCACGCACAAAATATTGGAGAATCTCCTTCATTTCTCCTTTGATCTTCTGTTTGGCGATTTTCTTCAGTTTCTCGCTTTCGCCAGGCGAAAGAGAAACATATTGAATGTCATCACCGAATTTTGCACGTATTACATCCATTTCTTCTTTTGAGAAGCCTGTTTGATATGTTCTAAATCCTCCTTTTACGCTTCCTCTAATGCAATAGTTCGCGAATCTTAGTGCAGTAGCAGATATCTTGTCGTCTCCGCCAAAGAGGACAATCTTTGCTTTCGTGCTTGTCAAATACATGTTGATTACAACCCTGTAGGAAGGATTTACTGCTCGCAGCCGCCTCGTAGAGATTTTTAGATCGCCTTTCTCAAAATCAAGTCTTGTAGGCGTCTCCCTAGCATAGATGGACTTGATGGTATTCTCAAAGAAATCGAAATCAAGAAAGCCTTCTCTGTACCGTCTTTTCTCCTTTCTCCTGAAACCATAATCTTCCAAGAGCTTTCGTCTTATACTATCAGCAGTCTCGTTGAGGTTTACTTGCTCATCAAACTCGGTTTCTGAGACAAGAACTGTGACTGGCATTATGGTAGGAGTTCGAACTTCCTCTTCTTCAACAACTAGATCATCCAGCGAAAAATCGTCTTCCATAGAGTATCTAGTTCTATGAGTGATAATGAAACCTATATGACTTGCCATTGAACCCTAGGGTGTGCTAATCTACTCCACTCAAGCGTCTTTTTAGTCTCTCTGTTCTCTTCAGTCTCTCAACTTCCATAGGTCTAGTGCTTCAAAGATTACGTCTCAGCGGTTCAGACTGCAGACCGTTTAATAATTTGTTCAGTGATTTGTTCTCTGTTCGTTTAACGGAGGTGAAAACATGGTTGAAAATCCAAATCCGACAGATATTGAGGCTGTCACAGAAAAACTGAAGAACGGAGAGCTGAAAGTTGTCGGCTCAAACCCTAAGTCGAAATCGAAGGCTAAAGAGGCAACTGGTAACATGAAGACAACGCTGAAGAAGCAGAACCTAGAATCAAAGCGCAATACGGCGGCAGGTGACCAGCAACATCAAGGATCACTGGTTGAGTTGAATGAAGAGAATTTTCTTAAGGCAATGCGTGAGCTTGGAGGCAAGAACGTCACCACATCCCAGTTGTGGCCATACTTCATCTCTGCAGACACAAAGCCACAGCAGAGGTTTCCAGTCATGCATCGGTTCGCGCGGAAGATGGAGAAGGCAGGCAAGATAACGATAACAACGAATCCCGAGAGAAAGCGTCTCCAGTACATGTATACCTTGAAAGACTTGAAATGAAATCCAAGTAGCGATTCACGAGATCACTAGATTGAGCAAGCACCAACTAGGCAACGTGTGCACTACGGCACACCGTCTATTATTAGACCCACTATCAGTGCCTCTCCCAGTGAAGCTAATATCACGCCAAGGAACATGTTGAAGCCCAGTGGTATTGCAGCTGTAAGAGCTAATGCCGGCACTAACCTCAGAAAAGTAACGAAGAGTCTACCCTTTGACTTTAGATTGTGAAATCGTTTCTTTATGTCCGCCTTAGCAGCCGCAATCGTATCTGTCCTTTCACTGATCTCCATTATCAGAACGCCTCTAAGCGATTTCAACCATCTCTTAAGATGTCTTGTGAAAGAGACAATTCCTGCTTGTTTCGTAGTAGCTATCGTCACAAGTTCTTTTGCAAGATCAACTATCTCAGGAGATTCAGGACCGAGAATGTCACGAACAATTGATAGTGTTTTTCTTTGATCTTGACTAAGTTCTTCTCTTACGTTTTCGAAAGAAATGCTGACCTCACACAATCGTCTGCACAGATCTTTGAACTCGGAACTGCTGAACCATTCATTTGATTCTTCTCTGTCAAGAGTCCATTCCCATTGCCTCAACAGAGTCACAAGTTGGTCCCAGTTCTCTTCTCTTATCAGCGAACTGATTGCTGAGGGTAAGAAAGATGTATGATCCTTGAAGATCATGCTTTCCAGAAAAGCTCCCAGTCTTTCCTTTGTGTTGAGAACTGTCGGATCAATAACTACTGCTTTAGTCTGGTTTTTTACAATTGTCATATCTATTCTCATGTTGTTCTAAGTGATGCACACAGCACAAAAAACTTTCTATTTTCTAACTTTCTAAACAAATAGAAAAAAGTAGTTTCTATAATCTTTAATCCAACTATAAACTATAAAGTAGAAAGTAGACGTTTCAATGAGTGAAGTTCAATGGGAATTGCCTTTGATTTAGACTATTGGACAAAGAGATACGAAAGTGATTATCCTATCGATACTGGACGAGTTTACCCGAAGTATACTGATGAAAATGGAGTTGAAAGAGAAGAAAAATCGCCCTACTTCGAAACGATGTCTAAAACGCTCGTTGCAAGAGGTTTCTTACTGAAAAAGGAATTTGTAAGCATCGGTAGATGGAAGTCACATCGCCAAATCAACAACTATGAGGCTAACTCTGAAGAAACAGTAAGAAGAATAACAAGCCAAGTCCTGAAAGAGGAAAGTGAAACCAGGCGAATTAGGACACTCACAGAAGGCACGTTGAGAGGAGTGAAGATCCCTGTAGCGTCTGCAATTCTGACGATTGTCTATCCGGATGAATACTGCATTATTGATTATAGGGCTTGGAGAGCTCTGAGCTGGCTCCAAAGTGGATTGAAAAATCAGCTCACTTTCAATTCCTACAAGGAATACTCCGATTTCCTTGATTCTCTGAATGATTACATGAGCTTGAGAGGTTATCTGAGATTCCTGAAGCAGCTACGCTTGATAACTGCGAAGCACAATAGGACACCACGCCAACTGGAAATGGCATTATGGAAATTTGATCAGATGAAAGGAATGAAACCAGAAAAGTAACCAGTGCGCGCAGTCTTCACAGGCTTAGCGTGCGCGTCAACGCATTTTTGCACGCAACTGATGATCAAGGCAGACTTTTCCTTCGAATCCACTCGGACAAGAAATCCACTGCAGACTTGGTTGTGTAGAATTTTTGTCTGTTAACCGTTCTAGAATGCATTATTGGGTTCCTTCCATAGTTATACCATATCTTCAGATAGGTCATTATGTCGCCTAGATCCTCTATTCCGTCGCTGAAGATACGAGAATATTGTTTCACGATTGAAATATAGTCTCCGAGATCTGAGTAATTGATGAGTTCCTTCTCTGGCTCTATTCCCCATTTATTATCCTTGTTTCTCTTTTCTCTCCAAGACTCATGTACCTTGGACAACTCGTTCTCTATTCTATCTTCCCAGCTTGTGCCCAACCTTTCCTTCAGAAACTCTCTGATTTGCCGTTCAAGATTGCTGACCATGACGTAGAAGTCGCCCAATTCCTTATCATCAAGTATTCCTGATTCAGACCTGACTTCGGAAAGACTAGGCATTCTTCTTTTCGCTTGATATTCCTTGATTTTTCCATTTCCCTCAAGAAGAATTCTCGTAGCTGGCTCTATGATATTGCTTGACAAATAGATTTCATAACTGGTTGGATTCATTATATCAAAAGGCTTCGATTCAGAGAGAAGTCCTCGATATTCAGAAGTGATAGCGAGTTTGCCCATTTCGTTCACAATACCCGCAACTTGATCTTCTGTCACTTCAAAGAACTTGAGCAATTCATAGAATCGCTGACGAGCCTGCTCCACATCGTCAATCCCGAGGATTCGTCTTGCAGGTTTGAGAAAGGAATAGAGCTTCAGTGTTCTCTCTTCAGATGGAGTGAAATCCGAAGTGGCGAATTCGTGGACAATAAAATCCCTGACCTCCAGAGAAATCACATAATGAAGATACCTAGTTTCGCCTCCTCTTGTAGATACATAATCGCGGGTTTTTGTGCAAAGCTCAAGCGATATCAGAGTCTCAAAATATCCATTCCACAGAATCCAAACACGGCCGTTAGTCAAGATAGAGTCTTCCCAAGAACCTGAGTAGCTACCCACGTCGAAATACTCTTTCTCGGCTGAGGAAGCCAAGTTTTCAGATACATATCTTCTGTTGAAAAAACCAAGGACTTTGTTAGGAATTGTCTTCACCTTTTCTCGAAACTTGCCCCTGCTTTCCTCGATTTTCCTTTTTACAATATCGCTTGCAAGAAGACTTCCTTTCTCAGTTGTCAGAAACTGGTCAAGGTGCCAGTGGTTCTCTCTGAGGAAACCTAGGGAGAGAAGCTTTTGCGCCTCGATACGATTCTGTATTTCAGATTGCAGAATCCCTTCATTTCTTATGTTCTGGCCTAAATAAATCCTAAGGAGGACATTCTCAGCTTCAGGAGACAATTCCATATTATCCGCCTATCAGCGCGCGCTAAACAGCAATAGATATCTAGGCCACGAAGATAAAAAACATTCCAGACATTTTGACATTGGAGGATAAAACTTGGCGGAGAGGCCATCTGTGCCTGCAGAACTAAGAAGACGTATATTAGTGGAAGCGGGTCATAGGTGCGCGATTCCAACGTGCAGACATCCCACAACTGAAATTGCACACATTGAATCTTGGAGCGAAGTGAGAGAACACAAGTACGAGAACCTCATAGCACTTTGTCCTAACTGCCATCAGAGAGCTGACAAAGGTGAAATTGACAAGAAGTCATTACGAATCTGTAAGCGAATCCTGCAAAGATTAACTGACAGATATGATCGCTTTGAGCTAGTAGTACTGAATGAGTTGAGACAAGGGAGACCAGTAAATGTGGCTGGGAACATGCTCCTTCTGATAAAGAACCTTCTCGATGAGGAACTAGTTGTAACTAGAGAGGGAATGGCAAGAGGAAACGTTGCTTTAAATGTCCGAGTAGGAGCTATCCCTATAAACGTGCAGGTTCTGTTGACTGAAAAAGGAACGAAATTCATTGAGGAATGGATGAACGCAAACGAAGAATTGGCTTACTAGTCATTAAGCGCGCGCTATTGGGAAACCTATATGAACAGAACTCAGACAAGAAATTAAGATGATATAGTCAGGGTGAAATTTATGAACTCAAATCCAAGGAGCACGCACAATGAATGGTTAGTACGAATGAAAGTTGAGGGCTCCGTTAGCATAGGCAATAAAATAAAACTTAGTGATGTAGAGTTCATTCAACGCAAGAAATGGATAGAAGCTACTGCTAGAATCAATGCAGTAAACGGTGATACTGCAGAGAACGTAGCCCTGAGGAAGGTAAGTGATCTGCTCAACATACTTTCATTCATTTCTGATTGTTCAATCAAACTGGTAGGAGTAGAACCTACAGATAGTAGCAATTCAGCATTTCCTACTACAATAAGAATCCTAGGTACTAATGACATGCAAAAATGGAGAACCGTCGAAGAATCAGGAGATTATGAACTGCTTAGTGCTCTAGGATACTACAGAAAGGGACTGAATGAGTTGGATCCTTTTGATTCCTTCTTAGCATTCTGGACCTCGGCAGAAATTGTTTGCTCTGAGAGCAGTGGCAACGGTATTGGGGAAAAAATAGCCTCTTTCGCAAGAGCACACTCTGTCGAAATCAAGGAGACTGAAGTGAATGATTTGAAAGGCACCAGAAACCGAATCGCCCATGGGGGCAAACGGTATGACATCGACCAGATAAAATATGTAGCGGGAAAGATTCCTAGAATGAGAAGTCTGGCCAGACAAATGTTAGAAGCTAAAATGACACCTGCGCGTAGGCTCTGAAAGAAATAGCACTGCAACTTTCTTTCTCAAGATGTCTCACGACCTACTCTATCTGCAGTATTCATGTAAACTCTGCATTTTTTAAAGGTCAATATGACTTTCTAGTTTATACTTTCTGAACAAAGTGGAAAAATGAAGTTCAATACTCAGACATAAAATCAGGAAACCACTATTTTCTTAAATACTCTCACCAACTAACAAGATACGCGCGCGAAAAATAGAGTCTGTTGAAGAACATGAGTCTTCAGAAAGAAAAACAGGTTAACATTGTTATCTCGCACAAGAAGAACATAGTTGAACTGACCAACAAGATACTTAAGATTGTTAGTGACACAAATGAGACGCATAAATTCAGTAACGATCAGCAACTACAGCTGAAACAACTCATCAATGAGACCATATCTGAGATGAGCACAGTTGCCAGTTTCTGCGGTAATGCTGAGAGGAACTGGGTTTCAAACATGACGAATGCGATTGGACTTTTTACGATCTACACGTTTTGGGAGACAAGCGTTGTACTCGAGCAATGGTGCTTGATGGCGAACAGCATAACACTGGATTTCAATAAGACACCCTTCAAGTTCTTTGGTGCAGATTTCAAGTTGAAATGGCGTGAACTTGAGGCAAGAATCAAAGGTGTTGCGGACAGACGGGAATCTTCAAGCAAGTCTAGCTGACCAATGCCCGCTCAAACTCAAACACGTTTTGATTACTACCTAATGCTTCGCTCAAAACTTCTTGAACTTTTGCAGGTTGATGCCAGATCCCATCGATTACAGCTCTCACTTGCTTCTCATCTCTGCAGCACCGGCATATCTTCTGCACTGTGACTATCTTTTCAACTCCATGTTCTCTTAGCCTTTCATTGAAATCTGCAGGTCTCAACAATTTGACATTCATTCTACTTGCATATTGTGACAGTGTAATCTTCTCTCCATTGACTACCACTTTCTCCTTTGGATTGTATGTTCCCGCAGCAAACACTGGGACAACACCTTTCTTCAATTCTCTGCCATTCTCAGTGTCAACACCAAAATCAGTACTCCATTTAAGAACTTCAAGAAGATCATCCAATGTCTTTCTTGTCACAACACTCCACTTGCACTCTAACACATAGGTTACTGTTGGTGAAAACAGTCCTGGTGTGACTTTCCAGACTCTATCAACTTCTGCATTCTGTTTTCTGTCTCCAACTTGCTTTAGAAGATGAAGTGTGATTCTCCTTGAATCCATACTTTTTCTGTGATTCTGGCTGACAAACTCTGCACCTTCAGTGAACTTGTCGATGAACCATTCTGCGCATGCTTCCCAGTTGTGACCGATCCTATTATCTTTTCCAAAGCGTACTCTGATGTAATTCTTCTTCATCTCAATGTTTGCGGCAAGGTCTTCAGGTTTCATGTTGCCAAGATAGTAGTAGGTGAACCTGTCGAAGACTTTGACTTGCTCAATGTCGGAATAGAGTTGTCTGGCTCTTCTCAAAGCCCTTTTTGCACTGTCAACATCACAGCCTAGAATGCTCTTCATGTATGATAATGATAGCAGTTCGTTTGTTGTCAGTAGTTGATCTCTAATCAACCTGACTCTTTCATGAATGGTATTGCTTGTCGGATTCTCAAGAAGCATTTTGTCTGTTCTTTCAAAAGCCTCTCTAACTGCAGTGTCTCTAGGTTTGTCTTGATCAATAAAAGTGAGAAGAAAGCCTTTGCGAAATGGACTTCTGCCATCATGCGTTTGATAACCTCTGACATAGACTTGGCCTTTCTTTTCGAAGCGTCTCACGTTAGCCATTATGTCGCATGATTTGACGTCTAACGCTTTTACAATGTCGTTGCTGTAAAACGCCTTTTCTTTATTATTCATTAAATAACATAATATTCCATTGGCTTTGCTTTCTACATCTCTACTTCTGCCATCTTTCTTCCTCTCATCATACTTGACGAAGTTACCAGGCAACTCATTACCATTGTTGATTGCATAGTAGTTGATCGCTCTAGTGTAGCCAGTAACACCCGCGCGACCTCTACTGCTAGTCTCAAACTCAAATGAAGGTTCCCTTGTTCTGAGAACAAGACCTCTTTTCCATAACCGCCTCAAGCATTCATCAACACGATTAGGCTCTTCTTCCAACGCTTCATAAACATCTCTAAGGCTTGAAACACCATTAGAAACTAGAAAACCAAAAATCCTCTTACTAAGAAGCTCTGGTTTAACCCTCGGTTCAAATCCCACACCCCGCGCCATACCGTTTGTTCAGGGAATAGCCTTGTTTCTGGCTTGTTTTTGATAAAAGAGTTATCAGGTTGGTTACAAGGTTTTATCAA
>Ga0315279_10007968_pt1 | contig 12953 bp, 14 predicted proteins | sample YL17G06_20_MG_FD_203694 | JGI IMG/M metagenome (GOLD analysis project Ga0315279, IMG submission 203694) | Sediment microbial communities from Yellowstone Lake, YNP, Wyoming, USA - YL17G06_20 | ecosystem: Environmental > Aquatic > Freshwater > Lake > Sediment | place: USA: Wyoming | collected... | reverse complement strand
GAGGGGGGCGAAGAGCGAAATCTTCAAAGCAGTCAGGGAGCAGGTGACTGACCGGTCCCTTCCCTCCTGGCTGAGCCTGGACAGCGAGCAGATGACAGGGATGGTGCTATCGCCGCCGACTATGGAAGACATTGGCGCCAAGTTCGACCCTGCCATTGTTGTTGAGTACTACTCTCGTTAGCAACCACTTGTTGCCAGAGTGAGGAGGTTGGTCTCGGTGACCCAGTTGGTCGTCCCCCAGGTTGAGATTGTGGAGAGCGACGACAATTACGTGCGCATCGTCGCCGAGCCTCTGGAGCCGGGCTTCGGCACTACCGTTGGCAACGCCTTGAGGAGGGTTCTTCTCAGCTCCCTGCCGGGCGCTGCTATCACCTCCGTGCGCATCGACGGCGTACAGCACGAGTTCTCTACTATCCCTCACATGAAGGAGGACACCATCGAGTTCCTGCTGAATGTGAGGGAACTGCGCCTGCGCGCTCTGTCCGACCGGCCGGGCAAGCTCTTCCTGGAGGTGACCGGTCGTGAAGGGAAGATAACCGCTGCCGACATCCAAGTTCCCCCGGACTATGAGATCCTCAACCCTGAGCTGCACCTGGCCACGCTGGATTCGACGGAGGGGGAGCTAAGGGTGGAGTTCAACGTGGAGCAGAGCCACGGCTACGTGCAGGCGGGGGGAAGCGATGGCGAGCCCATTGGGGTAATCCCCGTGGATGCCATCTTCACACCCGTGCGCAAGGTGAACTACAGGGTGGAGCGCACCCGCGTGGGCCAGATGGCCAACTACGATCGCCTGGTGCTGGAGGTGTGGACCGACGGCACCATCGCCGGCGTGGAGGCTGTAAGCCAGAGTGCCGACATCCTTCTGGAGCAGCTCTCCCTGTTCAGTCGGTTGGGTAAGCCAGCGCCGCCAATGGTGGAACATGGCCTGGGTGCGGGCACCGTCCTCACGCCCGACCGTTACAACACGGCCATTGAGGACCTCAGCCTGTCGGTGCGGGCCTACAACTGCCTCAAGCGCAGTGGCCTGATGACGTTGGGCCAGGTGTTGGAGAAGAACGAGGACGAGCTTCTCTCCCTACGCAACTTCGGCCGCAAGTCCTACGACGAGCTCAAGACGCGCCTGCGGGAGCTGGGCTTCCTGCCTTCCGAGACAGCGGAGGAGGAGCTGGTGGCCGAGGTCCCGTCGGTCATCGAGGAGGAAGGGCTGCCAGCGGTGGTCGGCCGTGGCGAGAAGGCAGCGGCTGTGGTGGCGGAGCCGGTCGCTGGCGGGGAGGAGCCTGTGGTGGTCGCTGAGGAGGCGCCGCCGCCTGCCGAGGAGGCAGTGGTCGCACCGACCAAGGGGAAGAAGGGCGAGGCTGAGGCAGAAGAGCCAGCGCCTGTCGCTGAAGAGGGAGAGGGCGGAGAGCTAGCCGAGTGGCAGCGAAAGCTCCTAAAGCTCAAGGCAGAGGTTGGCGGGGAAGGCGAGGGCTAGGCCGAGATGGCACATCGTATTGCCGGACGAAGGCTGGGTCGCTCTACAAACCATCGTCTGGCCATGTTTCGCAACCAGGTGAGCGACCTTCTACGCCATGGGAAGATCGTCACCACTGAGGCCAAGGCCAAGGAGGTGCGGAGCATCGCCGAGAAGGTGATCACCCTAGGCAGGCATGGAACGCTTCACGCCCGCCGACGGGCCCTGCGCATCATCAGTGACAAGGATGTGGTGAAGAAGCTATTCGACGACTTTGGGCCTCGCTATGCCAGTCGGCCCGGCGGCTATACTCGCATGATCAAGCTGGGGCCGCGTCAGGGCGATGGCGCCAGCATGGCCCAACTGGAGTTGGTGGTGGAGGAGGAGGGGGAGTAAGAAACCGGCCGGGTGGCGGGTTGTCATCGTGGTGGGCGAGGAGAAAGAGTCCTTTCGGAGAATTGCCCTGGTGGTGGAGTACGACGGAACAGCCTACGCTGGCTCCCAGTATCAGAAGAACGCTCCTACCATCCAGGGAGAGCTGGAGAAAGCCCTGAATAAGCTAACAGGCGAACGAACGAGGCTGGCGCTGGCCGGTCGCACCGATGCTGGTGTCCACGCCAAGGGGCAGGTGGCTTCCTTTCGGACGCGCGCGCCCTACGAGGCGGAGGTGTTCGTGCGGGCCTTAAACGCCCATCTTCCGCCGGACATCGCTGTACGTTCGGCGTGTCAGGTGCCGCTGAGCTTCCAGGCGCGTCGCCAGGCCAGAAGGCGTTGGTATCGCTACCTCATCTATAATGGGAGGCAGCGGCCAGCCCTGCGCAGGAGCTACTGCTGGCACGTTGCCCAGCCTCTGGACGTAGAGGCGATGCAGGGGGCATCCCAGCACCTTGTGGGCGAGCACGATCTTGCCGCCTTCGCTGCACCGTCCGCCCCCGCTAGGACTGTGCGAACGGTGTACAAGGCTGAGGTGAGTCGCCGCCGTTCCTGGGTGATGTTCGACATCGAAGGCAACTCCTTCCTGACGCAGCAGGTGCGGCGGACGGTGGGAGCGCTGGTGCAGGTGGGCCTGGGCAAGCAGACGGTGGAGGACTTCCGCTGCCTGCTGGCGTCGGCCCAGAGAGGGGCAGCCACTCTGGCGGCGCCGCCGCAAGGGCTTTGCCTGATGGCTGTGGAGTATGAGGGTTTGAGTGGAAGTGGCCATGAAGAGGATGCGGACCTTTAGTCTGAAGGGCGGCGATATCACCCGCGACTGGCTGGTGATAGATGCGGCCGACCAGATCCTGGGGCGTATGGCAGCGCGCATAGCCCGCCTTTTGAGGGGCAAGCACAAGCCCACCTTTTCGCCTCATCTGGAGATGGGCGACTACGTCATCGTGGTCAATGCCGCGCGCGTGCGGGTCAGCGGCAGGAAGCTGCGCGACAAGGTCTACCATCGCCACTCCGGCTATCCCGGCGGGTTGAAGAGCGTCACCCTGGGCAAGCTGATGACCACCAGGCCCACGCGGGTCATCGAGATGGCGGTGCGGGGCATGCTCCCCCACAATCGGCTGGGGCGAAAGCTGTTCGGCAATCTCAAGGTCTATGCCGGGCCGGACCATCCGCACGAGGCCCAGGTGAAGGGCAGTCGGAAGGGGCAAGAGGCGGCCGGTGAGGCAGCTTCCGGCTAGGAAGGCGAAGGAAAGTGGTCGAAGAGCAGGTCATCGAGGGGCAGCATTACTACTACGGGACGGGTCGACGCAAGACGGCGGTGGCCAGGGTGCGGTTGTATCCGGGCACAGGCACCATCATCATCAATGGCAGGCCCTTCCTGGAGGTGTTCAACCGGCCGGTCTACCAGTCCAGCGTCCGGCAGCCGCTGCTTCTGACCGAGACCCTGGACAAGTTCAACGTCCAGGTGAAGATAAGCGGCGGCGGCAGCACCGGCTGGGCTGGGGCCGTCGCCCACGGCATTGCGCGGGCGCTGGTGGCCGCCGACGAGCACTACAAGCCCATCCTCCGCAAGGCCGGTCTCCTCACCCGCGACCCGCGGGTCAAGGAGCGCAAGAAGTACGGGCTCAAGCGGGCCCGCAAGGCGCCTCAGTACACCAAGCGCTAGCGGCCAGCCAACCGCTCCTTCAGCGTGGCGATGGGCGGCGTGGGGGCGGGCGCTACCCCATTCAGAATCGCCAGGTACAGGCTCACCCAGTCGCCATGCAGCGTGGTGCTCATCATCTGGGCCAAAGGGCTCTTCCCCTCGGCGTCTACCGTCGTGCTCTCCACGCCTGCCTCCCCCAAGGCCGTTTGGGTGAGGTCGTAGCGCAGAAGGATGCGTGGGTGGAGGGATGGCGCCCGCAAGAAGACCACCAGGGCCTTAGCTGCTATCTCTTTGGGCAGGCCGTAGCCGACCATGGCATTGTGATTGGCCTCGGGCAGCTCTTCGTAGAAGCACCACATCTTGCTGGTCTCGTTGAGCTGGCCCTTCCAGCGGCGGGCCACCGGGGTCAGGATGCCCGCCCCGTAGACGACGGGCAGCCGCTGGTTCAGCTTCTGGGCGAGCTGTTTGGCAGGGTTGCGAGCGAGGGGCACCGTCTCGTCGATGTGCGCCGCTAGGCCCTCCATGACGGCGACGGCCTCGTCCACGTCCTTGCGCTTGTCGGCCACTAGCCCTACCTTCTGGGTGATGGCCAGAAGGGGCATGAAGCTGTAGCCTAGGGCGGCGCGCGGCTCCGCCGGGTAGGTGAAGACGAAAGCGGGGATGTCGTTGGCGCGAGCGATGGCCAGCAGCTTGCCGCCGCCGGTGATGACCACCTTCTTGGCCCAGCTCGACAAGCCCTGGTCGAAGGCCGAGAGCACTTCCTCGGTGTTGCCGCTGTAGCTGGACGCTATCAGGAGCGTCCTGTCATCCACCAGGAGGGGCAGCCCATAGTTGCGATGGCTGAAGACGGGGACGGGGCTCTCTCCGGCCACCAGCGAGCCCAGGAAGTCGCCGGCGATGGCCGAGCCGCCCATGCCCAGGATGACCACCTTGTCGATGTCGCGATAGTCGTCCGGCAGCTTCAGAGCCTGGGCCTCCTGCCAGGCAGCGCGGCACTGGTGGGGCAGGTCGCGGATGCAGGCCAGCATCCCCTGGGGGTCGATCCTCTGGTAGGCGGCGAGGTCGTCTAGCATGGTCATAGCTACAGCTCCTTCGGCAGGCTCAGGACAGGCCAACCAGTTCCTTTCCAGCCGCTAGCACCTTCTGCACCAGGCTTTGGTCTTGCACCTCTGTGTAGATGCGCAGCAGGGGCTCGGTGCCCGAGAAGCGGAGGAGCAGCCACCCTCCACCCTCCAGGTGGAAGCGAAAGCCGTCGGTGGTGTCAATCTCAACAACCCGCAGGCCAGCCAGCCGCTGGGGGCGGGCGTCCGATAGGCGGGCCATCAGTTCCGCCTTTTTCTCTGGCGCCAGGGGGATGTCGATGCGGTCGTAGTAGTGGGGCCCTACCTTGGCGAACAGCTCGGCCAGCAGCTCGGAAGGGCGACGGCCACGGCGGGCCATGAGGTCCAGGAAGTAGAGGGAGGAGAGGATGCCGTCGCGGTCGGGCGGGTGATGGCGGAAGGCGAAGCCACCGCTCTCCTCGCCGGCCATGAGGGCATTCTCAGCGATCATCTTGGGCCCCAGGAACTTGAAGCCGACCGGCGTCTCGTACACGGGGACGTTGTACAGCTCGCCCAGACGGTAGATCATGCTGGTGCTGGTCACTGACTTGACGATGGGCCCGCGCTGGCCGCGCACCTCCAGCAGGTAGTAGGCCAGGAGGGCGAACACCTGGTGCTGGTTGACGAACTCCCCCTTCTCGTCGATGACGCCCACGCGGTCGCCGTCGCCGTCGGTGGCCAGGCCCACGTCGGCGCCCGTCGCCCTGACGGCATCGATGAGCGCGCCCAGGTGGCGGGCGATGGGCTCCGGCTGAAGGCCGGGGAAAAGGGGATTGCGCTCGCCGTGTAGCTCCTGCACCTGGGTAGCCCCGCCGGCCAGGAGCTGAGGCAACCAGCCGATGGCTGCCCCGTACATGGAGTCGATGACCACGCGCAGGCCGGCGGCTCGCAGAGCCTTCAGGTCGACCAGCTCGCCCACGTGCTCCAGGTAGGACTGGCGCGGGCTGACAAGCTCCACCAGGCCCTGCTCCTGGGCTTCCGACAGGGCCAGCCGTGGCACGTCGGCGGCCAGGATGTCCGGTAGGCGCTCCTCCAGGCGGGCGATGACCTCGGGTGAGGCGCTGCTGGCGTACTCGGGCTTGTACTTGAAGCCCGACCAGCGGGCGGGGTTGTGGCTGGCGGTGATGATCACTGCCCCGCCGGCCTTCTTCTGGAGGAGGGTGTAGCTGACTACCGGCGTGGACACGGGCGAGTCGCAGAGGTAGACGTGGATGCCGTTGGCGGCCACCACCTCGGCCACGGCGGCGGCGAAGTCCTCGGAGGCGAAGCGGGTATCGTAGCCGACCACCAGCCCTCGCTCGGCCAGGTTCGCCTCCTTCAGGTAGAGGGCAACGCTCTGGGCGCAGGCCCGCACGTTGGGGAAAGTGAAGTCCTCGGCGATGATGGCCCGCCAGCCGTCGGTGCCGAACTTGATCTCGGTTGTCATCACTGAAAGCCCTTCCTAGCGGGTTGACCCGCCTCTGCCGGGGCGAACAGGGGCAGTTCGCGGGTCGCCTCTGTCATGTCCTTCACCGTATCGATGGAGCGCCAGTAGCCGTGGCCACGGTAGGCCCGCAACTGTCCTCTCGCGGCCAGCAGGGGGAAGACGCTATCCTCGTGGTCGCCCACGTCCGGCAGGAGGTCGAAGAAGGGGCGGGAGAGAACGTAGAGGCCGGCGTTGATCCAGTAGGGAAGGCGCGGCTTCTCCTCGAAGCGGAGAATGCGCCCGTCGCGGGCCACCCGCACGATGCCGTAAGGGCTGACGAAGCGGGTCAGCATGACGGTGGCCACCGCCCCTGAGGCGCGATGGGCGCGCAGGATGGGGGCCAGGGGCTGGTTGCAGAGAACGTCGCCGTTGGTGCCGATGATCAGTTTCTCTCTCTCTGGCACGCGCGCGAAGGCGAGCTTGAAGGCGCCGCCTCGTCCCAGCGGCTGCTCCTCCAGCGAGTACTCGATGGTCAGGCCCCAGGCGCGGCCGTCGCCAAAGTAGCTCTGGATCACATCCGCCCGGTAGCCGCAGAGGAGGAGGGCGTGGCTGACACCGTTGTCCCGCAGCCAGGTCAGGTGGTATTCGAGGATGGGCTTGCCGGCCAGGAGGATCATTGGCTTGGGCCGATCCTCAGTGAGGGGACGCAGCCGCTCGCCCTTGCCGCCAGCCAGAACCAGGGCGTACATGGGCCTAGCGACGGGCCTCCTCCGCCAGGGGCAGGCCAGCCTCTTGGCGCAGGATATCCGCCTTGTCCGTCCTCTCCCAGGGGGCGTCGATGTCTTCGCGGCCGAAGTGGCCATAGGCGGCCGTGGCTCGATAGATGGGCCGCCGCAGGTCGAGGTCGCGCACTATCGCTGCCGGCCGCAGGTCGAAGTGCTTCCTGATCAGCCGATCGATGAGCTCGTGGTCGACGTTCTGGGTGCCGAAGGTCTCCAGGGAGACGGAGACGGGGTGGGCGACCCCAATGGCGTAGGCGATCTCGATCTCCGCCCGGTCAGCTAGGCCAGCAGCGACGATGTTCTTGGCTACGTAGCGGGCGGCGTAGGAGCCAGAGCGGTCGACCTTGGTGGGGTCCTTGCCGGAGTAGGAGCCACCGCCGTGGCGGCCGCTGGAGCCGTAGGTGTCGACGATGTTCTTGCGGCCAGAGAGGCCGGAATCGCCCCTGGGGCCGCCGATGACGAACCTGCCGCTGGGGTTGATGAGATAGACGGTTTCGCTGTTCAGAAATTCGGCAGGGATGGTCTGGTACACCACGTGCTCCATGATATCGGCCTGGAGACGGGCAAGCTCGATGCCGTCATCGTGCTGGCTGGAGACCACCAGGGTCTTCACCCGCCTGGGTATGCCGAAAGAGTACTCCACCGTCACCTGGGACTTGCCGTCGGGGCGAAGATAGGGGATGGTGCCGTCCTTGCGCACCTGGGCCAGGCGGCGGCAGAGCTTATGGGCTAGAGAGATGGACAGGGGCATCAGCTCCGGCGTCTCGTTGCAGGCGAAGCCCAGCATGATGCCCTGGTCGCCGGCTCCCAGTTCAAGCTCCTCGGCTTTCTCCCGCCCCTCGCGCACCTCCAGGGGCGTGCACACCGCCGCGGCGATGTCCGGCGACTGTTCCTTGACAGACACCACCACGCCGCAGCTCTCGGTGTCGAAGCCGTACTCTGGCTTGGTGTAGCCGATCTCGCGGATGGTCTGGCGGGCGATCTTGGTGTAGTCCACGTGGTGGGTGGTGGAGATCTCGCCGATGATGACCACCAGGCCGGTGGTGGTCGTCACCTCGCAGGCCACGCGAGCGGAGGGGTCGTAGGTCAGGATCTCGTCCAGGATGGCGTCGGCGATCTGGTCGCACATCTTGTCGGGGTGACCCTCGGTCACTGACTCCGAGGTCACCAGCATGGATGGGGAGCTCATCAGGGTCATGCGTGTGGGCATGGGTTAATCTCCTTTCCGGGCGAGCCCGTTCACAAGCTGGAGGACATGTCGCCAGCCCCTGGCGGCCACGACCTTCTTCTCTAGCATCAGGTCTTGTATCACCGTCCGGTCCTGATTCCAAGGCTGAGAGAACAGGATGGCGACCCTGCCCCGTTGGGCGAATTCCTTCACATTGTGCAAGCCATCGTCTATCAGCACGTCTACGTCGACGTCGTGCTTGCCGCGCGACCTGGCATTTTGGAGCGAGTGAAAGGTGAGGCCCTTGCGCTTGGCCCACTCGAGGGTGGCGCCGTTGACCTTTTCAGGTCTCGTCGTTACCAGCGTGATCGAGTGGGTGGCTGCAAGTGTGGCTAGCCCGGGTCTGGCGCCACGAACGAGAGGCATGGTCACTGTATACGAGCGGTCGAGCAGGGCCTCTTCAATTTCGCGCTCAATGTCGCTGGGACCCACGGGCTCGTCCCAGCTCTTGATGTCGCGCTTTCTCAGGGAGAGCCCGTATTTGGCGTTTACGCGGCGAAGGACGTGAGGCACTTGCTCCCCCAGGACCCCGTCAATGTCGATGCCGATTTTCATTGTGTTCGCTCCTCGTAGAAGCGGCGGCGCGAGACGCGGAAGGCGATGACGAGGAGCGGCGGAAGGACGATGAACAGCCAGTTCCACGCCGCCGCTTCGGAGGGCCGGCCCGAGTACAGGAAGTGGTAGGCCGAAGCGCAAGCTCCCAGTAGCACCGCGAACGTTAGGAGAAGCCCCACCCTGCTCGCCCCGGGCTTTTTGTACTCCCAGCGCCTCAAAATACCGCTTGCGATATATGCTACAAAGACGAAGGGGAAACCGGAGACGTACCGAACCACGTTATCGCTGCTCTCAATTTGGGCGACTGAGTAGAGAAGGTACACGTAGAGCACGACCGTGAAAAGGTCTACGGCGAATCTCGCCGTACCGATGCGCGTCTCCGTATAGGGGTACTTCTTCATGGACACATAGTAGAACCACCAGCTCGACACCGTGACGACGTAGACACCCAACAGCGCAACGAGCGTTCGCGGCGACGACAGGCCAACGATCTCATCGCTGTACCGAGCCAGCGACTCGGCGATCACGACTGCGAAGACGATGTCTATCAGCTGGACGAGCCTGTCCGATAGTGTCGCTGGAAGCCCCAGTGTCATCTCGCGCTTGCCTCGCCTGCTCCCGTCTACTCCGTGCCGGCTTCCCAGCTCTCCAGGTACTTCTGTTGCTCGCTGGTCAGTTCGTCGATGTTGATGTTCATGGAGCGAAGCTTGAGGCGGGCCACCTCCTTGTCGATCTCGCTGGGCACGGGGTGGACCGCCGCGGGCAGGCGCTCCGGGCGACGGGCGATGTACTCCGCGCAGAGGGCCTGGTTGGCGAAGCTCATGTCCATCACGCTGGCGGGATGGCCCTCGGCGGCGGCCAGGTTGATGAGGCGTCCTTCCCCCAGCAGGAACAGGCGGCGGCCATCACCGAGGCGGTACTCGGTCACGTAGCTGCGTAGCTGGCGCTTGCTCTCGGCCATCTCCTCCAGGGCGGCGGTGTTCAGCTCCACGTTGAAGTGGCCGGAGTTGGCCAGGATGGCCCCGTCCTTCATCACCTGGAGATGTTCTTTGCCGATGACGTTCACATCCCCGGTGACGGTGATGAAGATGTCGCCGATCCTGGCGGCCTCGGCCATGGGCATCACCCGGAAGCCGTCCATGGCCGCCTCCAGGGCGCGCACGGGCTGCACCTCGGTCACCACCATCTGGGCGCCCATGCCGTGGGCGCGCATGGCGACGCCGCGGCCGCACCAGCCGTAGCCGGCCACCACCACCGTCTTGCCCGCCCAAAGGACGTTGGTGGCGCGCGTGATGCCGTCGATGGTGCTCTGGCCGGTGCCATAGCGGTTATCGAACAGGTGCTTGGTGTCGGCCTCGTTGACGGCGATGATCGGGTAGGTCAGGGCCCCCGCGCGGGCCATGGCCTGCAGGCGGATGACGCCGGTGGTGGTCTCTTCGGTGCCTGCCAGGACGTCGGGCAAAAGCTCTCGGCGCTCCTTGTGGAGGGTGCTCACCAGGTCGGCGCCGTCATCCAGGGTTATCTGAGGCCGCTGAGCCAGAGCGGCCTGGATGTGGCGGTAGTAGGTCTCGGTGTCCTCGCCGCAGGTGGCGAAGACGGGGATGTTGTGCTCGCTGACCAGCGCTGCCGCCACGTCGTCCTGGGTGGAGAGGGGATTGCTGGCGCAGAGGGCGAGCTGGGCGCCGCCGTCCACCAGGGCCAGGGCCAGGTTGGCCGTCTCGGTGGTGACATGCAGGCAGGCGGAGACGCGTACGCCCGCCAGGGGCTTCTCCTTCTGGAAGCGCCGGCGGATGAGGTCGATGACCGGCATCTCGCGCGCCGCCCACTCGATGCGCAGCAGGCCCTCGGGCGCCAGGCCCAGGTTCTTCACGTCGAAGTCGATGGCAGGCTTGATCATTGCCCCTCCTTCATCCAGCTCATCTGCTCTCGTGATACTCCTCAATCACTTCGGAGGCTCCGGCGGGCCGCCCATCCAGGAAGGGGGCCCTCCCCAGCGCGAGGGGCGCGAGCTTCGCTCAGGCTTGAGGCCCTCCTCCTTCAGGAAGCGCTTCAGGTCTCCCGGCTCGACGTGAACACCAGCCTCGCGGAGGGCTTTAGCCAAGGCGTGGTGACCCAGCTTTGGGTAGCGCTTATGCAAACGTCTGATCTCCTGCGCCACCCGTTCATCGATAGTTCGGTAGGTACGCTTGGGCCGAGTCATTATCGCACCATCACTTCCCGTCCCGGCCGGCCGCGTCTGCGTGCCCGCCAGCGCCGCACCAAGGCGACGAGGCCGATCAGGTCCTTTCGCCGTGCCCCCGACTCGATGAGGTGGCACTCCTCGCGGTAGCCAAGTCGTTCATAGAGGCGGATGGCGGCCTTGTTCCCGGCGTCTACCGTCAGCAGGACATCGGGGCAGGTCTTGAGCAGCTCGGCCGTGACGGCGCTGGTGGCGATGCTGGCAAGGCCCTGCCCTCGGTAGCGGGGGTGGGTCATGACGTTGCCCACCAGGGCCAGGCCCTGGGAGGGGGCGACCACGTGGGTGCCGGCCATGGCCACCAGCCTTCGGCCGTCGTAGACGCCATAGTACACGCCCTGGTCCAGCACGGAGGCCGGATAGAATCCGAAGCCATCGCTGCGCTGGAGGGCGTTCACGGCCCCGATATCCGCCCTGCGCAGGCGCTGCGCGGGTCCCGCCGCCGGCCGAAAGCTCGCGGCGGACACGGACATGCGCAACGAAGGCCCCCGCCGCGATAGGGCGAAGTGCCGTTGGGCGACAGCCTGATGGTCGAGCTGGAAGGTGGCGAAGGTGAGACGGGGGCCCGGGTGGAGGCGAAGGAGGGCATCGAGGGCCTGGGGGTCGCCCAAAGCCACCAGGGCGGGGCCCAGACCGCTGCGGGCGTGGACGACGAGCGCCTGGCCGTGCGGGCCGCGGGCGTGCCACCACTCGCTGCGGGGGAACAGGCGTGGCTCCAGGTGGGCCAGGGCGTAGGCGGCGTAGGCTCGCTGTCCTGCCAGCAGGGGCCGAATGGCCTCGGGGTCGGCGAGGCGCTCTACGACGTACTCGGCCCTTTGTTTGGCCGCCGCCTTGGCCCCAAAGATGCTCGCCTTCAGCCTGTCGGTCAGCATGCTCAGTTTCCCGTCGGTTTGTCCACCATATATCTGCCGATGATGGGCGCCAGGTTGGTCTTCGTTTCCTCGGGCACGATGTCCAGGGGTGTGATCAGGGCGTCGCGGAGGGCGCTGGCGCAGAGGCAATCGCGGCGGGCGGGCAGTCTGGACAGAGCCAGGCGCACCGTCCGCTGGGCGACCGCGACCGTCTTGGCCAGGTTCGCCACGATCATCTCGGCGGTCACTGATTCATGGCCCTCGTACCAGCAATCATAGTCGGTGACGCAGGCCAGGGTGGCGTAGCATATCTCGGCCTCGCGCGCGAGCTTGGCTTCGGGCAGGGCGGTCATGCCGATGAGGTTGGCCCCCCAGGAACGATAGAGGTTGGACTCAGCCTTCGTGGAGAAGGCGGGGCCCTCCATGACCACCAGGGTGCCGCCGTTGTGGACGGTGGCATGGGCCTCTTGGGCCGATCGCCAGAGGTTGGCTCGCAGGGCAGGGCAGAAGGGCTCGGCGAAGGCGATGTGGGCCACCAGCCCCTGGCCGAAGAAGGTGGCAGGGCGGCTCTTGGTGCGGTCGATGAGCTGGTCGGGCACGACCAGGTGCTGGGGTTCGATCTCCTGGCGCAGGCTGCCCACAGCGCTCACGGCGATGATGAACTCCACCCCCAGGGTCTTGAGGGCATAGACGTTGGCCCGCGCCGGCAGCTCCGAGGGTAGGATGCGATGGCCGCGGCCGTGGCGGGGCAGGAAGGCCACGCGCACGCCGTCTAGCGTGCCGATGACGATGGTGTCGCTGGGCTGGCCGAAGGGGGTCTCTTCAATGCGGATCTCCTCGACATCGGTCAGGCCATCCATCTGGTAGAAGCCGCTGCCGCCGATGATCGCCACGCGGGCCTCAGCCATGGCGAACTCCTTCCTGCTGGAAGAGCTGCTGTAGCGATTTGGCGTAAGGCGCGCGGGCGATGCCGCACTCGCTGATGATGGCTGCAATGTAGTCGTGGGGCGTCACGTCGAAGGCGGGGTTCAGGGCCTCGATCCCCGCGGGCGTTACCGTCACGCCGGCGAAGGTCGTCACCTCTTCCGCCGGGCGCTCCTCGATCGGTATCTGGTCGCCGCTGGCGGTGGCCAGGTCGATGGTGCTGGTGGGCGCCGCTACGTAGAAGGGGATGGCGTGCTCCTTGGCCAGGACGGCCAGGGTGTAGGTGCCGATCTTGTTGGCCACGTCGCCATTGGCGGCGATGCGGTCGGCTCCCACGATGACACAGGC
>Ga0315279_10007967_pt1 | contig 12953 bp, 11 predicted proteins | sample YL17G06_20_MG_FD_203694 | JGI IMG/M metagenome (GOLD analysis project Ga0315279, IMG submission 203694) | Sediment microbial communities from Yellowstone Lake, YNP, Wyoming, USA - YL17G06_20 | ecosystem: Environmental > Aquatic > Freshwater > Lake > Sediment | place: USA: Wyoming | collected... | reverse complement strand
TTCAAGGCCGCCTGCCAGGGGTTCTTTGAGGGCATCGACGAGCATGTGACGGCTCTTCGTAGCCTACTGACCGAGAACTTCCAAGTCATCACAGCGTGACACCGAAATCTCATTCAGGATGGGTATAGTAAGTATCAATGCGATGGCGTTCGTTCGCCCTATCCAGGTTTATACCGCTGTTTCATTGGCGACCTGAATCTGATTGTGGACAACTGAAAGAGACCTCCCGACCACCCGAAGTTTAATCCCTGCGCAGACATCGACCACAAGGCCCAGGGCATCCCGAAGTACCGGGTATTCACCAATGATTTGGCCAGGCTCGTGGCCTGCTGGAAAAAGAGAGATGAACAGCTTCTGGGCAATTGCCCAAGACCCGAATAATTGGCTGGTTTGAGCAAGCAGCGAAGCATTATGGCAGATTGAAACTAAAGAGGCAACTCAGCGCGAGTTGCCTCTCTTTTATTTAAGGGCTTCCCACGATGACGGCGACGGTGGTAAGCTCCTTTATGTCACAAACCGGCTCGACCGTTACGTCCCAGACCATCGGGTTCTGCTCGTCCCTTTTACATTGCGTCACTCTGCCGATAATCATTGGGACATCCAGAAACCCAGGCTCTTTCTGGGCAAGAATTTCGTCGCCCTTCTTGACCTTATGCTCCATCTGAAGGTTCAGAATCCTGCCCGTATCATTGGCCGTACCCTGCATCACCCGCCTTACGTTCAAGCCGGCTATCTTGACCGGTATTTTAGATGCGGGGTCGGTGAACAGCCGGACCTGCGCGGTGCGAGATGAGACGGCGGATACCCTTGCGATGATACTGTTATCAGCCAGCACGAACTGCCCGACGGCCAGGCCGTCTTCTTTCCCGCGGTTGACGGTAAGCTCATTTCGCGTTCCATCTGAGATGGTGATGATGTCAGCCAATACGAATTTCATGCGTTGCCAGTCTGGCCGCTGGCGCAGGCCGGCTAGCTGCTCAACCCTTTGGTGTTCTTGGTCTCGCTGCTGGGTGACGTTAGCTAGGTGGCTGTTGAGCCGCTCGAATTCTCTGCGGGGCACGACATCTGTAATCATTCGCGCACGCGTAGCAAGCGAAATGCCTCTTCCGATACTTAAGGGCCAACTGAAAATGCGGGCAAAGGTTAATTGAAATGTGTTTGTCAGTCTATCGGGGGCAAAAAGGAAGATAAATCCACCCAACATAAACCAGGTAAACAACATTCGTCTGGAAACTCGGATTCGCTTCCTTGCCATTATCGTCTTGCGTATATCGTCTTGCGTAGTGCGTGAAAGCAAAATACGCAACACGCATCACGCACGACGCACAACGAATCACTCCCATCTGTATTCATTGTGGTCCATCGTATCCTTCCACAGCTCCAGATTCTGCAGGTAGACGCTGGTGCCGCGAGCCACGCAACTGAGCGGGTCCTCGACCGTCTGCACCTTCAGGCCGGTCGCGTTGGCAAGAACCTTGTCCATCCCCCGCAGCAGCGATCCGCCGCCGCAAATGTGTATGCCGTTGTCGATCAGGTCCGCGGCGAGTTCCGGCTCAGCCTTTTCCAGCGTCGTTGTAACCGCTTCTATGATTGCCGCAATGGGGTCGCGCAGGGCTTCGCGGATTTCTTCGCTGGTTATCACAATTTTTCTGGGCAGACCCGAAATGGTATCTCTGCCGGCTACTTCCATCGTCAGCTCCTCTTCCAATGGGGCAGCAGAACCGATTTGTATCTTGACCTTTTCCGCTCGCGGCTCGCCGATCAACAGGTTGTAGGTCCTTTTGAGATGGTTGATGACCGCTTCATCCATATCGTCCCCGGCGACGCGAATAGATTGAGAGGTGGCGATGTCGCCCAGACTTATTATGGCTACCTCGGTAGTTCCGCCGCCGATGTCGACGACCATAGAAGCGGTAGGCTCTGTAATGGGAAGCCCGGCTCCGATGCCGGCCGCCATCGGCTCATCAACCAGGTAGACTCTGCGAGCACCGGCACGTTCGGCGCTATCTATCACCGCCCGGCGTTCAACCGCCGTTATTCCGCTTGGCACCGCGATAACCACTCGCGGCCTCACTATACCGCCGCGTCCGTGAACTTTGCGGATAAAATAGCCCAGCATCGCCTCGGTGATCTCAAAGTCGCTTATTACGCCGTCTTTTAAGGGTCTTATCACGGTGATCGAGCCGGGCGTTTTGCCGAGCATTTCGCGAGCAACAAGACCCACAGCCTCACCGTTATTGAGGACAACATTGGTTCCTTTGCGGACGGCAACTACGGAAGGTTCATTCAGGACGATGCCTTTATCGCGGACACAAACTAACGTGGTGCAAGTGCCGAGGTCGATGCCCATATCCATACTGAACCAGCCAAAGATTGTGTCCAGCAGCACTTTCGACTCCTTTCTCACCCGCCCAAACCCGACAAAGGCGTTTTGGGGTACTCCTGTTGATTTTGGAATTGGCTATCTTTTATATAGCAAAGAGCATCTGTATTAACAGTAGCTTTAACTACGGCACTTTGAAAAATGTGCCGTACTGAGTATAGCACTCGTAGGCGACGAATGCCGCGGTAGCCAGGACCACCGCGACCGCGACGGCCAGAAGCACCGTATAAAGGTTGTCACGAGCGATTACTTTTGCGCCGCGTACTTGACCGTTAGGACTCATTCTTGATCTTCAATCTTCAATTTTCGATTTTCGATTTACAGATTAGTGCTCACCTGGTCGCCCGCTTGTGGCGGCTGGTCCGCCTTTAGAAGCTCCAGGATGCCGACGGCCTTTTCAGGCTCAACGTCTAAGATCAAAATATCACAAATGAATTTGTCGCCGCGGACGACGTGGAATTTCATTGCTTCCTTGACGCCGTGCACCCGGCCAATGGATACTTCGGCCATCTTGTTCTGCAAATCCACATTTATTACGCGTCCTTTCAGGCCGATCTCTCTGGTCACAGGCGGCGCTGGTCGGGCCTTGGCTGTTACCTGTGTCACGGGCTTGGCTGGGGCAACCATCTGGCCATACTGCCGCAGAAATTGATCCAGCTTGGTCTGCAGCTCGGTCTTTTCCTCGACCAGCCGTTTACCCTGCTCCTGCATGGTCGCTATTATCGCCATCTTCTCCAGCAGAACCCTGCTGGTTTCTTTATGCTGGCTTTTTTCCTTGATAAGGTCCGCCTCGACGGTCTCTAGCCTGGCGATTGCATTCTTCAACAGTAGTCCCTGTTGGTCGTTGGTTTTGGTAAACCCCTCGACTATGGCGGCAAAGCTGTTGACTCTCCCCAGGAGCTCATCTTTTGCCCTTGTAACCTTATCAAGCTCGGCCTCCAGCTCTCCGGTTTTTATTTTGTGCGCGGCAATTTCTTCGTTTAGTTTCGCCTTCTCCTGGTCGGTTTGCTCGATTTTGTCTCGTAATTGTTTGTCGGCACTTCTGGCCTTTTCCTGTGCGGCCCGCAGGTCGGTGTAGGTCTGGTCATACTTCTGCCTGAAGTTCTCAGCGTTGGCAACGTATGTCGCAACCAGGCCGCAGAGGAATATCGAACATACCGTCAATAAGACTATCAGAACCTTCGTAAGCGTGCTCAAGACAGGCTCCTTTCGCTAACCGGTACTTTGGTCGCACTTCATGCCGTACGCCCGATAAATCATCGCAAGGTGTACCGATGTTCCGATAACCTCCCTTGCCAAAAGTCACACAATGTCAGCCTCAGTCTTGCTCTTCAGCGTACGTACCACAATTTTACGTTTAAAGTTAGGAAAGGTCAAGTTATTTTTGCCAAATAGCCCAAATAAAATGGACACCGGCAATGTACAATGGGCAAAGAAATGAGGATAGGCGTAGGGCCAATTATCTTCGCATCGCACATTGCAAAGCGGCCTTGGCGGCGGCAATGCGGACAAATTTCGACTCATCTTTTAGCAACTGGGGCAGATATTTCGTCAAACTTTTTGTGCCAATCTGGCCTATTGCCAGCGCCGTCAGCACGTTAACTCGCTCCACGCCCTCTCTATCCAGTCCGACGGCAAGATTCTTGGTAAACACCTCGAGAACCTTTGCCTCGCCTATTGGGTCCTGGAATTTGCCAAGCTGCTCCGCCGCAGCAAGGCGGACTTCCAATACGCCGTCATCCAGCATAGTAATCAGCGCACCTTTGGCTTGTTCGGTTCCCAGAGCACCCATCGCCCTTATGCCCACGACCCTATCGTCGGCGTAGGCACTTATTAGCATGGCCCACAGCTTCGGATACATGCTCTGGTCACCTAACATTGCCAGCGATTCCACTGCCTGGAATCTGACCCTGTCATCGGAATCTTTCCGCTGCAGAGTCCACAACAAGGCTTGTTGAGTAAGCGTGCTGCGGTCGCCGCTTTTACCGAGCAGCATAGCAGCGTTAGCCCGAACGGTCTGGTCGTCACTGGCAGCGGCATTTTGAAACACCTTTAGATACTCCGTGCGGCCGAGCCTGGTCAGGCTGTAGGCCGCCGCTATGACCACGTTCTGGTCGTTATCCTTTAATAGCTGCATCAGGTCGTTTTCGGCCAGGCCATACTTCAGATCGCCCAGAGCTAAAATAGCCAAGAACCTGACCGGCACAAACTGGTCGCTGGCAAGGCGTTGCACCTTCGGCAGCAAGGGAACCGTTTTGGTGGCCGCGACAACTTCAATGGCATTAGCCCTGACTCGCGGGTCGTCGTCAGCCAGGCCCTGCTGGACAATTCGGAAGGCTTCCGGCACAAGACTATTGACAGAGACGTCCCGCGCCGAGGTTTTATTTGTCTGCACCGCCTTCTCGCAGCCGACAACCAGCAACACCATACAGCCGAACACCACTACCACAGGCAGCAACTTCGGAATTCTCTTGAGCGTTTTTTTCATTTGGCTACCCTGCCAAGCGAGTTTCTATTTTTGGTTTGCTAAATCTTGTCCATAGCATCAACATTATGAGCAGAACCAAACAGGCTGTACAAGAAAAATCTAGCCATTGGCCATACTTGCTGAAGAATGTGACCCTACTATCTATCGGCATTTTGTCCACAAACCATCCAGCCATACCCGTGCGTTCCATAGCTTTAGCTGGGAAATCGCCGCTTGCTGCGATGTAGCCATCGCGTATTCGGCCCAGTGAATCAATCAGGCAGCTTATGCCGGTATTTACGCTTCGCACGACCGGCAGCCTATTTTCGACGGCTCTAAAGGCACAAACAGCGGCGTGCTGGGGCTGTTCTGCACTGGGGTAGACCTTTGCGTTTTTGAACCTTACAAACCAGCCGTCGTTGCTTATATTTACCAGCCAGTCGACACGTTTTTGTGAACCCTGCCTAAAAGGCGGGGCTAAATATTTAGCCCCACGTTTTACGTGGGGTCTCTCACTTGGGTCCAGGGCAAATCTCCGCGCGATGGCAGGGACGGTGTCTTCATAGCAAATTATTACGCCGAATTTGTAAGTTTCGAGTTTTGACCCTTCGACTACGCTCAGGGCATGGTCTTGAGTCTTGAGTTTCATTTCAAAAGCGGTGTATTCGCTGCCGTAGTCGAGCGAATAATCGTAGTGATACGGTATAAATTCCAGCTTCATCAGAAAGTCGTAAAACCAGGGCACGATTTTTCTTAGCGGCAGCACTTCTCCAAAGGGCACCAGATGAATTTTGTCGTAATGCTGTGGTGCCTGTGTCCCATCAGGGCAGTACAAAAAAGCGGAGTTGTATCTTTCGCCCAGGTGAATGGTCGAATCATCCTGGAATTCGGGCTTGCCGCCGCCGTACGCCCCGACAAGCACATAGGCGGTGTCTTTGGCGTGCCCTTTGAGGGCCTGGTCGAAAACCATATAAGAATGTGAAGGGTCTAATAGTGCCAGTTTCGCCAGTATCTCCGGATTCAATGTTGCCTGAACCATTGTTTCCGGCCAGGCGATAAGTTTGGCCCCGGCCCCGGCGGCCGCCTTACTTGTTTCCATTAATTCTTCAAATAGTCTGTCTGACTGCTCAAACGATTTTTTCACCGACTGCGGAACGTTCGATTGCAAAGATGCGACCAAAGGCCCTTGCGTAATAAAATCCGGCGATTGACTTATTCTCCAGCGCCCGTACGCGACGGCGGCAACCAACACTGCACCAACCAGTCCCACAGAGAACAGAGGACGGAGAACAGAGGACAGACTTCTGTCTTCTGTCTTCTGTCTTCTGCCTTCTGTCTTCTGCCTTCTGTCTTCTGCCTTCTGACTTCTGTCTTCTGTCTTCTGGCGAGCATCAATTATCAGTTCCGCCAGCAAGCCGTTGACCATCGCTATAAGAAAAGAGACGCCCGCTGTCCCGAATATGTCGGCGATTTGTATGAGCGTGACATTGGCGTACTGGCTGTGCGCCAGAAATCGCCAGAAAAAGCCGCCTAATAAGAAGCCTTGCAGCCGCTCGGCGCCGACTACCAAAATGGGCGCGGCAATAAATAGCGGAATCTTCTTGGCTCGGCAGAAACGCAGGCACATCGCCAGGATCGGCCAAAGTAGAGCCGTGTACAGGCAGAAAGTCGCCCAGCCCACAATCGTGATCGGAAATACCCAATATAGGTTGCCCAGCCAGTAGCACAGCGAAACGATGTAGGCGGCAAGGGCTAAGCGTTTGGGCTGGGCATCCGGCGAACAGGCAAGGATGAACGGTACCAGCGACATCCACGCCAGCAGCGACCAGCCAATTGGCGGCTGAATCACCGTCAGCATAACCGCGCTTGCGATAAATAACCCCCAAATAAATTTGGGGGCTAAATATTTAGCCCCGCAATTTATTGCGGGGTTCCCTATGTGGGGTTGTTGACGTTCATCTTTCAATCGCCCAGGTCCTTCAAAGCCGATACTATTTCCTGCGGACTATATCGCTTGCGGTTATTCATGCGCACGGCGAACTGATTCGTAAACAGCCGAAGAAGTTTTTTGTCGCCGGCAATTTCCTTTATGGGTATTTTTATATCGCAGGAAAGTCGCTTCAGCTCGTTTAGCTCGGCGGCAGTGAGAAATAAGCTGCCGCGTTGCTGTTCTTTCAAGTCAGCCAATCGCTGCAGCGCATTTTCGACGTACTGCTCTGATATTTCAATGCTGAGGTAATTCCTGCCTAATTGATACGCTGCGGCGGCGGTGGTTCCTGAGCCGCTAAAAGGGTCGAGCACACAATCTGCGGGATTGGAGCTTACGGCTATAATTCTTTTGAGCAGGTTCTCAGGCATCTGGCAGGGGTGCCACCCTTCGCGTTCGTTGAATGTTCCGCAGACACGGGAGAATTCGTCCCAGACATCGTTAGGCATTTTGCCTATGGGGTTCGCCCGTCGGTCGTTGTAAATCAACTGCCGGTCTGATGGAACGCGAACGGCATGGTCGTTGAAGGTGAAGTGCTTCTCGTCGTTGACGAAGTAGAATATATGCGTGTGTGCCCGGGCGAATTTGTCCTTTGTCTGCTGGCCAAAGGTGTAGTGCCAGATGATCCAGTTGCGCATGAAAAGGCCCAATTCGTCGGCAATGTTTTTTACGTTTGCCGCATATTCGTCGCCTATCGCTATGTAGAATGAGCCGTACGGCTTTAGGACTTTTTTGCACACGCTCATCCATTTTTTTGTCCAGGCAATGTAGTTCTTGCTTTTGACCTTGTCGCAGTATTTGTCGTATTTATAGCCGATATTAAAAGGCGGGTCGGCGAAAATAAGGTCGGCAAAAGGCTCGGCAACCCTACTGAGCACTTCGATGCAGTCGCCGCATATTATCTTGTTGAGCAACTGCGACATATCTGTGTAGTCCGCCTCGAATAACCTGCGACCAAATCGCCAGCAAGAAAAAAGGTGGGCAGAGCCCACCCTACCAAGAGCCGCGCTGCCGCCTAAGAACAGCCTTTACTTTTTGTCCGCCTCTCCTATCGGAGGAATAGCACCAAGCTGCACCATGAAACCCATAGCATCGAATTCCTCCCAATCCTCCGCAATCTTGCCTTTATCGACGCGGGTTATCACTATCCCCGTGACCACCACTTTTTTGCCGGTTGCAGCGATCCCCATAAAGTCGCCCTTGTGGGTGCCGCTGGAGGTGTAACGCGTAACTACCTTGTCGCCTTCGGCTATCATTTCCTCTATCGTGACACGCCCGTCAGGAAAGGCGGCGCGGAGCGAGCGCATAAACTGCTCAGATTCGTCGCGCGTAAAGGACCTTCCTGGCATGTGGTAGACGTAGTCACGGGTCAATAGCTCATTAAATATCGCCCAGTTCCCCTTGTCCAATTCCTCCATGCAACGCCGGACGATGGCCTTATTCTTTTCCAGCCCAGCCGTCGAGGAAGACATGCAGCCGGAAGAAATAAGCCCCAGCACAATCAGATAGATTGATAGTACCTTGCAAGCGATTCTCATTTTGTACCTCCTAAATTATGGTTTAATTACTTTTTGTTCCTGGAATGTCTTGCCCGTCAAATAATCGGTGAAGGCGACCTTGACCGTCAAAGGCTCTTTGAATAGTCCGGCCTTGTCGGCGACGTCGAACATCAGCTTGTAGTTGCCGGCTAGTAGCGCGGTAAGCCAGAGTTTTTTTAGCTCGGCCGGCCCGATGTGCCATTCGGCAACCAGGGCCTGACCACCCTTTTTATTCAGGTCCCAAAGCTGCACATCGACCGCGCCAGGGGATTTCACCGTGTCACCGTCCTGGTCAATCGGTTGTACATAAACGATCAACTTCTCTTTTTGGCCGTCTTTGTTTTCGTCGTGAAGACCGCTCAATCTGCCGATCTCGATTCGCTGGACAGACCAGAGTTCACGCTGGTTCTTCGGCAGTGCCGCTAAGGTTTCTATCTGCTTTTTTAGTAGTTCGTTTTCGGTTTTGCTCTGTTCGAGCTGGTTCTGCAGTTGTATCTTCTCTCGGCTCAACCGTTCGATCTGGATAGCTAAAGCTGGCGTGGGACGACTGGCGTTTTCACAGCCTGCCGCCAACACCAGAAGACAGAAGACAGAAGGCAGAAGGCAGAAGGCAGGAGTCTGTTCTCTGTCCTCCGTTCTCTGTTCTCTGTCCTCTGTCCTCTGTCGTCCGTCGTCTGTCCTCTGTCGTCTGCCCTCTGTCGTCTGCCCTCTCATTTGCGTGTCCTTTTCAATCTTCAGGTTCTTTCTCGTTTTTGTCCTGGGCCTTGACTATCTCAGGGGCTTTTTGCAGGATTCGGTCGGCCAATCCATAATCTATTGCTTCCTGCGCATCCATCCAGAGATTTCGGTCGCAATCCTTTTCGATTTTCTCCGGGCTTTGGCCGGTGTGTCTGGCTAATATCTCGTAAAGTCGGGTACGCAGCCGAAGTATTTCCTGTACTTCGATATCCAGGTCGGTAGCGGGTCCTTCCAATACGCCCGCGATCAAGGGCTGGTGGAGGAGGATTCTATTGTTTGCCAGCAAAAACCGTTTGTCGGATTTGCCCCCAGCCAGCAGCACCGCTGCCATGCTTGCCGCCTGGCCTATACAATAAGTCGCCACGTCGCATCGCAAGAACTGCATGGTGTCGTAGACTGCCAGGCCGCTCGTGATTGACCCGCCGGGGGAATTAATGTAGAAATGGATGTCACTCTTATTGTCCTCATTGCTCAAGAACAGCATCTGGGCGATGATCAAGTTTGCAGTCGCGTCGTTCAGCACGCCGCCAATAAAGACTATGCGGTCTTTCAGCAATCTTGAATAGATGTCGTATGCGCGCTCGGTTCGGCCGCCTTTCTCGATTACTATCGGCACCAAAGTCTCATTTACAGTCATTGTAACGCCCCTATTGCTCGATTGAAGAACCCCGCAATAAATTGCGGGGCTAAATATTTGATTTTTTTCGTAGCCGTTCACGCAGAAAATCAGGCGTTTTTTGTGTCATTGCGAGGCCTTTAGGCCGAAGCAATCTCAACCTTTTGTAGAACAGAGATTGCCGCGCTCGCCCCCGTTCTTGCTTTCGCAAGAAAGCGAGGGGGCTAGCTCGCAATGACGAAAATGCGGCCTTTCCGTGAACACTTTCTATTTTTCTTTTTTCTCGCTCCTTTTGGTTTTGTCTTCTTCGTGCAGAACTTCGTCGATAAGGCCGTACCGGCACGCCTCTTCCGCGGTCATATATCTATTTCTTTCGGTCTCGGCGGCGATCTTGTCAATTGGTTGCCCGGTGTGCTTTGCCAGAATTTCCTGAATCATTTTTTTTGCTTTGAGGATTTCTTCAGCCTGGATTTTGATGTCCGCCGCCTGGCCGGTAACTCCGCCCCAGGGCTGATGCAGCATAACCTTGGCGTGCGGCAGGGCGTAACGCTTGCCTTTCGTTCCGGCTGCCAGCACCAGGGCGGCTCCGGACTCGGCTCTGCCTATACAATAGGTTGCCACAGGAGAGCCAACAAAGCATATTGTATCGTAAATAGCCATTGTGTCGTCTACACTGCCGCCGGGCGAATTAATATATAGACTGATTTCAGTGCCCTTTTTGAGATTATCCAAATACAGCATCTTCATAATGACTTCAGCAGCTCTGGCGTAGGATATTTCCCCGATCAGAAAGACGATCCGGTTCTCCAGCAGCATATCATCGAGGCTCATCTGGCGGTAACGCTGATATGGGCCGTACTGGTCGTACATCTGGAAGGTGTTGGCAGTGTCTCTCGGCGAGCGTTCAATAGGCATTGGCTATTTCCCTTTATTCGCTACGGAATTGGCTATTCTTCGGACTCCCGCGAAACGGGTCCACTGTCTTGGTCTTTGGCTTTTCCCTTAGCCGATTTTCGCTTAGGCTTTTTGGCGGCTTTGGCCTCCGGCTGGGCTGCCGCCTCTGTCTCAGTAATCTTTGCCGACTCTAAGAGCTTAGCGATACACTTATTTTCGCGTACCTGTAACGTAAACTGGGCTAATAAGCCCTCACGGGCCATTTGCTCTCTCATCCTTTCGGGACGCTGGCCTTGCTGAATGGCTAATTGAGCAATGTGGCCGTTAATCTCTTCTTCGCTAACTTCGATGCGGAGCTTTTTTGCAACTTCATCCATAATAAAGAACGTCTTGAGCTGCTCCTTGGCCTGCTGCTCACTGCTTGCTCGCAGGCGATCCATGTGCTCTTCAATCTGTTCGCGCGTCAGGCCTCGCATCAGCAGATTTCCATACTGTCTCTGCAGTAGGGTAAGCGAATGTTCGCCAACGATGTCCAGAGGCAGGTCGAAATCGGTCTTGTCACGCAGATACTTGTAAATCTGCTCGGTCATGTCGGCTCTGGATTGCTGCTCTAATTGGCTGTGCAACCTATCGCGGAGCTTGTCCCGAAGTTCAGCTTCATTGGCGACCTTATACCTTTTGAGGAAATTCTCGTCGAGGTCCGCAGGTTTGAGCCACTTAATTTCTTTTACGGTAATGCGGACATCGACCTTTTTGCCGCGATATTGCTCTCTGAAATATGTTCGGGGCACTTCGACGCAGATTTCTCTGACATCTTGCGGCTTGGCGCCCACGAGAAGCTCGTCAAGTTTCTCCACGGGGACGGCTGCGACAAAGCCGTTGTGCCTGACATATACTTCGATATTATCAAGCTGCTCTTCTTTCTCGGCATCGGCAGCCTTGAGAACCACGTCGGCTATTATCTGGTCATCGAGCTGGACGTCTCCGGTCTCGCGCGGCGTCCATACGCCCGAGAACCTGCGCAATTGCCCGATTTCGCGGTCGACTTGCTCGTCCGTGACTTCAAGTTTTGCCCTGGTTACGGGGATGCCTTCGAGCGGCGGCAGGGTGATCACCGGTCTGACGTCCACCTGAAAGTCGAATTTTAGTGGGCCGGCCTCCGGCAGCTCCACTTTTTCGTGGTCGATGGTCGGTTCGCCGAGTATGTCCAGCTTGTTGTCTTTTATGGCTGAGTCGCTGGCCTCGATGAGCAGTTTGAGCTTGATTTGCTCTGCAGTTTCTTTGCCGAATCTTTTTTCCAGAAGGCGTCGCGGCGCTCGACCTTTTCTAAAGCCCGGCACGAGCGCCTCTTTGCGCAGAGTATCGTATTGCTTATCGGTAGCGTTCTTTATCGCTTGCTGGGGTATTTCTACGGTGACCTTTTTTTTGCAGGGCCCGGCTTGTTCGATGGCGACGATGTTCTTGGGCCCTGTGGACTCTTGCTTGTCTTCGGTCGCCGGCGGTTGCTCGTTCTTAGTTTCGAGTGTCGCTTGTTCTTCTTCGGCCATTTCTCTGCTCCTGAACCCTTTTGCTTTGAATGCTCTGAAACATTAAATAAAAAAGGCGTCAGGGTTACAACTTCCCTTAGCCGGTTAAACGTAATTCTCGATCCTGGCCTGCCAGATGCATGACCTCGCGGCATAGCGGCTATGCAGGACCTCAGCATACCGGCGACCCGCGCCGCGCTACTACTTAGCCGGTTCCTCGCCGGTACTATTTGCTCTGCCGACGCAAACAATGCGATGGCAGTGCCCATCCGTGAAACAATCCATACAGCGGGTGATGAGATTCGAACTCACGACATCCACCTTGGCAAGGTGGCGCTCTAGCCACTGAGCTACACCCGCAGATTCACGACTCGGGTCCCGAGTCAACTCACACTTGTCCTAATTATATGGGTCATTCTCGGTCATGCAAGGGCATTCTTGTCAAGATTCTGCCCTTACGCCATACATTTTGCCCCGTAACTCATTGCGGCTTTGTGTCTTATGTTAATTGAACAGCCGGATAAGTCAGCCATTCGCTCAAAGACCAAATATGGTCGCTCAAGCCCGCAGCAATCGCAGGCGTCCTTGAAAACCATCGTCCATCCTGGCCTTGCAAACGAAGTGTCCGCACCGGCCAACAAAAATTATAGCTGTACATCGTGAAATAAGTCATGGCATTATGAACATCCCAGTCCTTAGAAAGTGTATGAAAAGTAACCTTTTGTCCGATAACTGATATATGGACAGAAGGAGTTATCCAAGCGATCTGACAGATGAACAGTGGAACTTGATCGAGCCTTTCCT
>Ga0315279_10007965_pt1 | contig 12954 bp, 11 predicted proteins | sample YL17G06_20_MG_FD_203694 | JGI IMG/M metagenome (GOLD analysis project Ga0315279, IMG submission 203694) | Sediment microbial communities from Yellowstone Lake, YNP, Wyoming, USA - YL17G06_20 | ecosystem: Environmental > Aquatic > Freshwater > Lake > Sediment | place: USA: Wyoming | collected... | reverse complement strand
GGCTCGGCGGGCAATTTTGGTTATCATGGTAGGTTTGTGGATTTGAAGCTGAACATGACTGTCGTTTAGTGTGTACAGTGGGTATACTGAAAGTGGATATATGTAGGGTTGAGCAGTAAGTGGTATATTAGCAGAAACCGAAGTAGCTATTTGACGCGTAAGTATCCAGAAGGCTGTGGTGTCGTATATGGTGTCTAAGTCGCAAACGATTCTTGCTGTTGGAGCGCATCCGGATGACATTGAGTTGGGATGCGGGGGAACTTTGTGCATGGTGGGCAAGAGGGGCCACAAGGTTGTTGCTGTCTATCTCACGAAGGGGGAGAAAGAATACGATGCGAAGGTTAGAACTCGAGAAAGCATTGAGGCTCTTCAAGTCTTGGGCGTGAAAGAAGTCTATTTCGGTGATTTCCCTGACACCCGTGTGCCTGATTCCTTTGAAGCCGTTGATTTTCTTGAGCAGTTTGCGAAAAAGTGCAATCCAGATCTTGTTTTGACTCATACGATTAATGATATGCATCAGGATCATAGGCATGTGGGTTGGGTTTCAATTTCGGCTTTTAGGAATGTGCCGAAGATTCTTGCTTACGAAACACCGAGAGTAAGGTCTGCTACTTTTTCGCCTACGTACTTTGTGGATGTTACTGGTTGTATCAAGAAGAAGGGGGAGGCTCTAAAATGCCATGCATCGCAGAATCAGAAAAGGTACTTGGCTTATGAATCGACTGTTAATTTGGCTTCTTTCAGAGGAAGCCAGGCTGGCGTTCCAGCCGCTGAGGCTTATGAAGTGGTAAAATATTTAGAAAAGTTCTAGACTGCGATATTTTTGGAGAGAAATTGATGATTGTGGCTGGGCATCAGCCCAATTATTTGCCTTGGTTAGGCTTTTTCGATAAGATGATTCAGTGTGATGTTTTCGTGGTTGAAGATTGTGTTCAGTTTGAGCGGCAGGGGTTTGAAAACCGCAACAGAGTGAAGATTCGTCAGGGAGCCATATGGTTGACTGTGCCCGTGGAGCATGTTGGGAAGGGTCTGCCGATCAATGAAGCAAGGATCGCGAACGCCGCGGAACCTAGGTGGGCAGAACGACATTGGATGACGTTGAAGCAAAACTATCATAAGGCTCTGTTTTGGGAGAAGTATCAAGGGTTTTTCGAACAGGCTTACGGAAAGCGTTGGGAGCTGTTGATTGATTTGAACATGCACTTAATTAAGGGTGTTATGCGGTTTCTCGGCATAGAGAAGCGGCTGGTTATGGCTTCATCTCTTAGCGCCGGCGGGAACAAGGCTGAATTGGTTTTGAACCAGTGTAAGGCTCTTGGAGCTACTGTGCTCTTGGCAGGATCCGGAGCTCGCGAATATCTGAGACCCGGAGACTTTGAAGAAAAAGGTATAAAAGTAGTCTTTCAGAATTTCAAATATCCTGTTTACGAACAGTTGCACGGGGCTTTTGTCCCAGACCTCTCGGTTATTGATTATCTTTTCTGTAACGGTGACGAACCATGGAGAACGGCTGACATGAAATTGAAGGAGCAAATTGTGTGAGAGCAAAAGTGAAGATTCAGTCTTCCTTTCCATATTTCGATGAGAAAAGTGTCCGCAGGATCTTGAAAGATGTAGAAATTGCTTTACGCAGTGGGCATTTGACCGATGGGCCGAATGTTAAAGAGTTTGAGAGAAAGTTTGCGGAGTATGTTGGGGTTAAGCATGCGGTTGCGGTGAATTCTGGGACCTCGGCTCTTGAGATTCCGCTTAGACATTTTGAGTTGAAGGGTAGAGAGGTCATTGTCCCGACTAACACTTTTGTGGCGACGCCGAATGCGGTTTTGTTTGCGGGTGGGAAACCGGTTTTCGCGGATATTCGTGAGGACTCGTTGTGCATTGGTCCTGCTGACGTCAGGCGGAAGATTTCGAAGAACACGGCGGGAATAGTCGTCGTGCACATCGCGGGGCTAGTGTGTCCGCAGATGAGGGAGCTTGTGGAAATCTGCGAGGATAAGGGTCTTTTTCTCTTGGAGGATGCAGCGCACGCGCATGGGGCTCTGTTTGGTGGGAAGAAGGCTGGAACGCTCGGGAATGCAGGGTGCTTTTCTTTCTATCCGACGAAGGTTATGACGTCTGGCGAGGGAGGAATGATCACGACTGACGATGTGAGTTTGGCTGAGAGAGCCTTGATGATGCGGACGCACGGGCAGAACGCCAGGAAGGAGATGGTTGTTCTGGGGCATAATTGGCGTATGAGCGAGGTGGCCGCGATCATTGGCAAACATCAGTTGGAGAATCTAGAGAGGTTTGTGGTTAAGCGGAACGAGATTGCCAAGCTGTACGAGAAGCATCTGGCCGATGTTGACGGTGTTAAATTGTTCAGGGTTCCTCCTAACATTAGGCACAGTTACTACAAGTATCCTGTGATGCTGAGTGGCGGGGTTGACAGGGAGAAGTTGGCTGGTGTGTTGAAGGGCAAGTTTGGTGTTGAGACGGGGAACGTTTATGATCCGCCCTGTCACTTGCAGCCGTTTTACAGGGAGCATTTTGGGACGGGTAAGGGGGATTTGCCCGTGGCGGAAAGGGCGCTGAAGAAGGTTTTGTGTTTGCCAATGCACTGTGGGATGAGTAAGCGTGACGTTGTTTATGTGTGTGAGGCTTTGCGCGAGTCGATCGGTAAGTTGAAGCGTTAAGGTTGAGTGTGTTTTTTGATGGGTTCGCGCGCGCTAAGCAGGCACGCAGTGTCGTTGAAGCCGTACGCGCCATGACAAATCAACTCACGTGAGGATAATGACAAAGCGTTTTTCAAAGGTTCTTGTAACAGGTGGCGCTGGCTTCATCGGTAGCCACATCGTAGACCGATTGGTCGCTGAAGGGTTTGAGACTGTTGTGGTTGATGACATGTCTTCTGGCAGAATGGAAAACCTGTCGAAGTGCACGGGCAAAAGGAAGTTTCATTTTGTTAAGGGAGACATTAGAAATTGGGCCTTTGTGAAGAGTGTTTTGAAGAACGTTGATGCGGTTTTTCATGAAGCTGCGCTGGCGAGTGTTGCGCGTTCTCTGAAGAAGCCGTTGTTGACTGACGAGATTAACGTTGTTGGAACGTTGAATGTTCTAAAGGCTGCTTCCGATTCCGGTGTCAAGAGGTTTGTGTTTGCTTCTTCGGCCTCGGTTTATGGGAACACTGAGTGCAAGAGGGTTGACGAGGATGTGGCGGTTAATCCGATGTCGCCTTATGGTGTGTCGAAGCTTGCGGGAGAATTCTATGCGAAGTATTTTTATAGCGTTCATGGTCTAGAGACGGTTTCGCTTCGTTGCTTCAACGCGTATGGTCCGAGGCAGAGTTTTGACTCTTCGTACAGTGGGGTGATCAGCATTTTTCTTAACAGGTTGCTTGGGGATTCTTCTCTCAGGATTTTTGGGGATGGTGAGCAGACTAGGGATTTTGTTTTTGTTGAGGACATCGTTGAGGCGAACATGTTGGCTTTGAACAGCAAGGACGCTCCCGGGCAGATTTTCAATGTGGGAAGCGGCAAGAGTGTTAGCATTAACCAGGTTGCTGAGACGCTCAAGAAAGTGTTGCACAGGGCAGGTTTGGAAAATACGTATGCCGATGCGCAGCCTGGGGACATTCGTCACAGTTGTGCGGACATACGCAAAGCGAGGAAGATGTTGGGGTTTGAACCGCGGTTCTCTTTTGACGACGGCATAAGGGAGCTTGTGAAATGGTATAAGGAAATCCGATCTTGAGGGATATAGTCGTGAGCGAAGGAAAGCTGAGGGTTGCGGTAGTCGGTTTGGGCAAAATGGGGCTTGTCCACAGTTGCGTGTTGAGTGTTCTTCCTAATGTTGAGATCGTCGCCATATGTGAGAAGAGTGGGATGATAAGGCGGTTTTCGAAGAAGATTTTCAAGGGGGTGTCGATAGTCGACGATGTGGCTAAGCTTGCTGAGTTTGATCTTGATGCTGCGTTCGTGACGACGCCGATACCGTCTCATTTTGCGGTTACAAAGGCTCTGTACGCAGGCAATGTGGTTCGGAATGTTTTTGTTGAGAAGACGTTGGCGGACGATTTCGAACAGGCTGCTGAATTGACCGGGTTGGCGCGAAAATCCGAAGGCGTCAATATGGTGGGGTATCTGAGGAGATTCTACGTTACTTTTCGAAAGGCAAGAGAGCTGTTGTTGCAGAGGGCAATCGGGGTTCCATCCTCCTTTGAGGGTTATGCTTATTCAGCTGATTTTTGCGACGGAAGAGGAGTGTCAGACGTGCTGGTCTCTAGAGGAGGGATTTTGAGGGATTTGGGTTGTTATGCGATAGATTTGTCATTGTGGTTTTTTGGCGAACTCCGTCTTTCACAAGAGAAGATCAGTGCTCGTGGCGATCAGGGCGATTCTGTCAAGTTTGAAGTGGCGGGATCAAATGGATTGGTTGGACGTCTGGAAGTCTCGCCTTTCAAGCCGGACTATCGGATGCCTGAAATTGGTTTTCTGATCAAGGGTTCTGAGGGAGAGATTGTTGTGAATGATGATAGGGTGGAACTCAGACCGGTTGAGGGAGAAGGCTCAACATGGTACAGACATGATTTGGACGATAATGTTTCCTTCTGTCTTGGGTTGCCAGAATACTATCGTGAAGACGCTCTTTTCGTCGACTCTGTTGTGAAAAAGCAGGCGGCTGAACCTGATTTTAGCATAGCTGCACGAGTCGATGACATTATTGGTCAGATGGAACGGGGTGGCAGAAATGGCTGACAGAGCAGACAAGCTGTTGCTTGTGGGAGACAACCCGTTTCATAACATTAGCCACCTCTCCCAAGATCGGACCAAGCTGAGAGATCGATCGGTCGTTGATCCTTCGTACGCGGCTGGGCTTGTCATGACTTCGCTTGATAACGGAGCGAATGGTTTCATGTTTTCGGTCAGTGAGACCACGCTGTCTATTCTTGAAAGGGTTCGGAATGCGGGAAGGATTGAAGACTTGCCGCTTTTTGCGATTGTGCCGTACGCCTACGAATATGTGAGGCTTGCTGCTCAGACTGGGGGGATTGTGGGTTTGGCGAAAGTGTTTTCAAAGCAGCTTGCCTCTTCGGGCAGTTTCAGGGCCATTGCGTCAGGTGCGAGCGGATTATTGGGAGCTAACCCTGTTTCGCTTTTGAAGACTTATTTGGCTTATGAGATTGGCAGAATAAAATCGTCTGCGGGTAAGCATGCGAAGATTGAGTCGGTTCTTCTTCATGAAGTTGTGGTTGATATGGCTTTAGCCTTGAATTTGGATTGGCTTTTCAAAGCCTACGTTGACTTCATGTCAAAGCACGAGTATACTCCGGGTTTTAACACGTGCAATTTCTCTTACTTGGTGAACAAGTTCAACGGTTGGGGTATCGATCCTGCAAAAGTCATTATTGCCGCGCCTTTCAACAGGATAGGCTTCGAGATGAATCCTTCGAGGGAAGAGTGCGAGCGAGCTTTGAAAGGTTTGAGTGAACCGTGTTTGATAGCGATCAGCATATTAGCGGCTGGATATCTGAAGCTTGACGAAGCGATGGAATATATTGCGTCGTTGCCGAATGTGAAAGGGGCGGCCGTTGGGGTTTCGAAGGAGAAACACGCCAGAGAGACCTTCAGGTTGTTTATGAGTAAATTCTAAGAGTGACAGATGACTTGAGTACCAGAGCATCCACGGCAGCTGACATTTCTGACGGTCAAGCAGGGTCATCTCGCAGTTTTATCATGTCGGTTGATGTTGACAGTTGGTCTAGCCTTCTGAATTTCTACTCGATCGAACATGATGTCGATGTGGCTGAGCAGCAAGTCAGTGTCGAAAAAGGATTGGATGCATTGCTTGATCTTTTTGAACGTAACCATGTGAAGGCTACGTTTTTCGTGCCCGGAGAAGTGGCTGAGCGACATCCACTGAAGATATGGGAAATTGCTGAGAAAGGGCATGAAGTTGCGTGTCACGGACTCATGCATGAAAGGAATGAATGTTTGCTTGACGGAGATGAGCAGAGGTCAAGAATTGAGAAGGTCAAGCATATTGTGGAAGAGACGACGCGTAGGAAAACCGTTGGTTTTCGAGCCCCGTGTTTGAGAGCAAATAATGTCACAATGGCGATTCTTAGCGAAATGGGGTTTTGGTACGATTCCTCTTATCTGCCGATGCTGATTCCGGGCTCGTATGGTTCATTTTCGCTGCAGCTAAAACCACATATGCTCACGTTCAAGGAAGGAAGTATTGTGGAGATCCCCGTTTCCACGAATCCTGTTTTCCCGTTGCCCCTGAGTGCTTCATGGATGAGAAACCTTGGACTTTTGCATGTGAAGTTTGGAATCAGAATGCTTTTTGCTCGCGGTTACCCTGTCATGTTTTACATTCATCCTCGAGATGTTTTCAATTTGCCGCGTGTCGCTGGAGTGCCGTGGCATCTGTACCGAAACGTTGGAGCTAGGTCTGTTGAAATGTTGAATGAAATATTGGCCTATGTGAAAGGTTTGGGTGGAAAGGTCTTGAGGGCGAAGGACTTCGCTCTTGAATTCAAGAAGAATGAAAAGGAGATGTGAAAATGAAGATTGGAATAGTTGGATTGGGAGCAGTTGGGGAAACAGTGTTTCACGCGTTGAAATTCTACCACAAAGAAATACTTGGATATGACAAGTTTAAGCCTTCTAACAGCCTTGAAGAAGTGGCCCAGAGTGACGTCATTTTTCTGGCATTGCCTACGAATCCGAAGAATGGTCGTCTTGACTGCTCCTTGGTTGATGAATACTTGGATGAACTGGAGAGAAGAAAATACTCTGGTGTGGTGATTATCAAGTCGACTCTGTCTCTTGATTTTGTGAAGGAAATGGAAAAGAGGAAGCTGAGGATAGTTGCGATGCCCGAGTTCCTGCATGAGAATGCGCGTTTACAAGATTTTGTTAGCCCCAAGATTGTGGTTGTTGCAGGGAAGAAGGAAGATGTGGACTTAGTTATGAGTAAGGTGTTTTATTGGCAGGACCGTAAGATTCCGGTTTATCAGGTTGATCACATGACGGCTGTGATGATGAAGCTTGTCATGAACGCGTGTGCAGCTGCAAAGATTTCTTTTGCCAATGAGGTCAGAAGGCTGTGTGAGGATTACGGGGTTGATCCGAGGTTGGTTATGAATGCGCTGGTTTCGGAAGGCAGGGCGGCTCCGGAATACGCGAATCCGATGAGAGGACCGTACGATGGGAAGTGCTTGCCCAAGGACGTGGAGGAGCTTATCAACTGTTCGGACAAGACTATTCTTTTGAGGGCAGTGAAAGAAGTTAATGAAGCTGTGAAGAAAGAGAAAGGCAAGAAATGAAGTTGCGTTTCTTCTAGTCAAGATTCAGCTTTGTGAGTAGGAGGCAGGTTGTCGAAATGATGATTTGGGAAGTACTGCTGCTGGCAACGATCAGTCTGACCGCTCTGACCGGTGGGATATACGCTGGCTATTATCTGTACATTTCGAACGTGATAAAGACGAAGCGCAAGGAGGAGAAGAAGTCGGGTTTTAGGCCGAAGATAACGGTGATTGTTCCAACTTACAATGACGCTCAAACGATCAAGGATAAACTGCTCAATCTAATTGAACAATCTTATCCAAGTGCTCTCATGGAAATACTGATGATAGACAGCGCTTCGAATGATGGTACTGTCAACTTGGCAAAAGAATTCTTTTCAGAACATCCTGAGCTGAAAGCGAAATTGATTGTTGAAGACGAGCGCAGAGGGAAATCCACAGCGATTAACAAGGCTTTGTCCAGCCTTGACGCTCAGAGCGAAATCGTGTTCATGACGGATGCGAATGCTTTTCTGGATAAAAATGCGGTTCAAACGGTTGTTGACCGCTTTTCAAATCCTGAGGTAGGATCGGTTGTGGGCAAACAGGTTGTGCCGCCTACCGATCGGTCTGGTGAGGCGCAGTCAGAATCTGCTTACTTGGACTTTTACCAGAAGATGCGAACTGGAGAGAGTTTGATCGATTCGACGCCTATCTTCGATGGCGAACTCTCAGCCTACAGAACTAAATTCATTATTGGCAAGAAGATAAGAGAGAACCTGAACGCAGACGATTCGCAACTGGCAATAATGGCGAGAAGAGAAGGATACAAATCTGTCTTTGAGCCTGACGCTCTTTTCTATGAGCCCTTGCCAAGCAACAGCAATTCGTTGAGGAGGATGAAGGTGCGAAGAGGCCAAGGATTGGCCAGACTGTTTTGGTACAACAGAGATATCATGTTCAACAGGTCGTATGGCAAATTTGGCTCCACAATCATGCCTGCCAATTTTTTCATGCATGTGATTTCGCCTTTTCTGGTTGTGAGCATAATTGTTCTTGCAGCTGCTTCTGCAGTTACGTTTGTTCTTCAAACAGGTCAGTTCTTGATTCTGTTGATCTTGTTTGTTGCTGTTCTCTTTACAGTTCTCGCCGACCAAGCCCTGCACACTAGTATGAAGATATTCAATGTCGTAAAGACATTTCTCCAATACCAACTGATTCTCTTGGAAGGCATAATCGGATACTTGACAGGCAATTCGCTTCACAAGTGGCAGAAAGTACAGAAAGGGTAAGCTAAGGAACCAGGATTTGCTTGGCAAAATGAAGGTCGCATTGATAACTCATGAAGGCGGAGGCATCGCTTCGGTTTGCTATGGACTGGCCAGAAGTCTGGCAAAGAAAGGAGTTAATGTCACAGTTTTCACGGGTACAACTGCATTGACTGCTCGGATTGAACGATGGACAGATTCTCTCGAAGTTGTTCGATTGCCCATGCTTGATTTCCCTCCAAGGACAATCTCGTATCAAGCATTGAACCTGGCCAGACTTTTGAGAATGCTAAAGAACTACGACGTCATACATGGTCTGAGTCCGGAAGCTTCTTTTATGTTTGCGCTTTTGAAGAAAAAATTGAAAAGACCATTTGTGGGTACAATTCACGGAAGCCCGAGAGCAAGTCAAAGAGCCTTTATGAACCAGCCCATTTCAAGTTGGACGTTTAGTGAATTCGGATATCACATTGTAGAGTTTCCTCTGCATGAATTCTCTATTGACACTATTCTGAGAGCCGCGGACCACACGACGATGTGCAGTTTTTCGGTACTTGAAGACTTGAAAGCTTACGGCGCCTTAAACATGGAGAGAGTTTCAGTCATTCAGAATGGTATAGACTTTGATGAAATAGAAAAGACACCTGATTCACCATCTGGCAAATCTGCAGAACTTTCCCTAATCTATGCAGGGCGTCTGTTTTGGTTCAAAGGGGTAATGTTACTGCTGGAAGCTTTCAAACACATGCAAAGAAACTTTCCGAATGCGTGCTTGAAGATTTTTGGGAAAGGTCCTCTGGAGAAGACAATAAACAGGTTCATTGCCGAATCACACTTGACAGCTAGTGTTAGTTGCTTTGGCCATATTCCTCATGAAAGACTACTGGCCGAGATAAAAGAGTCAGACGTTGTGGTTTTTCCGAGTCTATCTGAAGCACAACCCATGTTTGTGCTGGAAGCAATGGGATGCAAGAAACCTGTGATCATGTTCAATTTTCCATTCGCTCAGGAGATAATGTCAAACATGAACAATGGTTTGTTGGCCAAACCTGGCGACGTTCATGACCTCAGTGAAAAAATGCAAATCCTACTGTCAGACAGTGTTTTGCGAAGGAGGCTTGGCGAGAACGCGCATACCCTGGCCAAAAAGGAACACGATTGGGATGTGCAGAGTAAAAAGTATCTGAAAGTGTATGAAAAAGTGATAGATCAATCTGCGTACCCTGGGATGGTGAAATGAAATGAAAAAACTCCGAATCATTGGCATTCAGGATAATCATAATGCGTCTGTGTTTGTTTGAAGATGGAGTAATCAAATCCAGATTAGGAAGAGAGAATAGTAAGAGAGAAGAACTACACTGGCTTTCCATACAAAGGGCTTTAATGGATACTGAAGTCGAACAATTTGACTGTCGAAGATATCGATTTCTTTGCTTCTGGACAAAAACACAATCGGGAATTTCGTCGTCACCAAACTAACACAGAGGAGAGAAGACGGCTGAACCCCGCCGAGCATTTGAACGGCAAGGTATGCTACAAAGAGATAACGACAAGAAGTGCCCTTGTAACTATTGAAACTGACCAGGCGAGCTGACTCAAAAGCGCGACCGAGTGTCTCAGATGCTCATCTCACTAGTTTGGGTTCGCACCTCTGATGCGCAACTAATGCTTTCTGCGCAAAAGAATTGACGTACGCTTCTTCCCGTTCGTACTCTGGAAGCCGGCTAATATGGCACGCGTTAAGCACATTTGATGGGTTGTATTTCCTTGTGGGACAAAGCAGGTTCAAATCGCTCGAAAAGAATACTCTGGATCAGCTTCTTATACATGGACAAGAATCTTCACAAGACTACACAGATTGAGGTTCTAAGGCATCTTGCCAAGAGAGGCTATTCCACTTTCCTGCTTGCTCTTTATTCTGACGAGAAAATCAAAACGGACTATTCTGATTTGAAAATCTACTCTCTTCCTATGAAAGATAGACCCATCATTACGAATGCTCTTTTTGTCTTGTTATTGCTGTTTTTCTTGCCCTTTTATATTATGCGTTTTAAACCTACCTACATAATTGTGGAACCGCAAGATGGAACGACCTCTAGTTTAATCCTTATTGCTCTTATTCCAAAATCCAAACGCCCGAAGATAATTCTTGACGCCAGGACTTCACATTTCGTAGAAGCTAAAAATTCTCGAAAATTTAGTGATTTTTTCTTCGACAATTCTTTCTATATGGCTAAGAAATTGTTTGATGGTGTCACCACTATAACTCCTATGATGAAGCAAGATTTTTGCAGAAAATACAATATAGATCCCAAACGCGTTGGAATTTGGACTTCTGGCGTCGACATAGAGCTTTTTAATTCACAGAATTTCGCAAGAGAAAGGACGGAACTTCGGAAAAAGTTTGGTTTAACAAACAAATTAGTACTCTTCTACCATGGAAGCTTTGGTACTAGCTCAGGGGTTGGCTCAAGAGGCATAGTGGAAACCGTTGAAAGCATTGCCCTTCTAAAAAAGAGAATTGATGATGTTGTGTTATTTCTCCTTGGAAGTGGTCAATGTTCTCGACGAATAATTGAATTAGTCCAGGAACATAAAATTCAGGATAGAGTAATTATTCATAATCCTGTTGACTACAAGGATGTTCCAAGATTTATCGCAATGTGTGATGTTGGTCTTCAACCGTTTCCTGATCGACCTGAGTGGAGATCTCAATGCTCATTAGCACTTTTGGAATATCTTGCAATGGAGAAACCTGTTATAGCAACTCCGCTCCCTTTAAACCTCTACGTAATGGGCAATTGTAAATGTGGCATTTATGTTTCTTCCGCTGATCCGGCTGACATAGCAAAAGGAATACTGTTTGCGCACAGTCACAAACGAGAGTTGGAACAATGGGGTTCGTTTGGCAGAGCTATCGTAAACCAAAAGTTTTCTTGGGAAAAAGTCGCAGAGAGTTTCGACGAGTACCTCATACAAACCTGAACACGGTGGTCACATGCTTGAAGTTCGTGCGCTTGGGTGGGTTGTTTGTCTGTTGCCTAGTCTTCACATGTTGATTTCTGAAGAACACTTGAACGATAGCGCACGCTAAGTGGTCCAGTGTATATGTGCTGAACAGCTTTTCATCAATGTTTATTAGATACGAGATTTGCTTCTGTTTAGCCTCAAATTTCCCTTGAGAACTATTATGGTGATGACAATGCTGTTTCCGAAGGAAGAGAGACTACTACTTGGCGCTGGAATAATCATTTTGCTTTGTATTCCTGTAGGTGTGTTAAGCCTGGTCTCTAACTCTTTGACCTTATTGAATTATGGCCAAATCAGAATACCAGGACGTGAATATTCATCTTCCACTTTTACGTACCGTATATTCCAAAATTCAACGTCCACATATCGGATAAACAGTACGGGATTCGTTGATGACCATTACGGCGACCCTGCTGTCGTGATTAACAATGCCATGTTAAGCTGCTCCTCAAAAGGCGGGGGACTCGTTTATGTTGCTCCAGACACATATAACACAACTAAACCAATTGGCTATTCAGGTGGTAGTGGAACCAAAATTTCAAATGTAATTCTTTATCTTGGCGATGGAACAATAATTAATAGGACTGCGGGCACTGGAGAAGGCGACTTCATGTTCGTGATACGAGATTCTAATCTATGGGTCGGAGTCTTCAACTTCACTCTCACAAGCAACGGGACAGCTTACTTCAACGGTAACGGATACAGTGACGGATTTAATCTTGCCACAGCGTTAAACTGCACTGTGCAAAATGTGACTATCCAACACACTGCGGGTGTTGGTGTAAGCATATCTCGTGCTAGATATTGTCATTTTGAAAACATCTCGGTCTTTTCATGGGACGAATCAGTTTATGGAGGCGCAGGTTTCGGTTCTACTGATATTGCATATTCCACCTTCAAGAACATAACTCTTGATGGCAATAACAATCCAGATACAAGAGGAGCTTTCTACTTTGGAGATTGGGACCCAACATCCGATGGAACTTGGAATGGTAGTTACTTCAATACTGTAGAGAAATTGTGGTGCAAAAACTTTAGGCGTTCAGGCATCTACCTAAATTCAGGCGCTTTTGGGTGGCAAGTTTACAACAACACTTTTACAAATTGCACAATAGAGAACCAATGGGAACGTGCCTATGACGCTATAAAATTGCGTCCATGCCAAAACTGCACCTTCACAGACATTGTTATTAGAAACTGTACCGATCCTGTTACAACTGGAACCAGCTACGATGGGTCAGAAACGAGGGGTAACTGTACAGGCAACAGTGTCACAGCAACCATCTACGACAGCACTTGGACCTCTTTCATCTTAACAACTGACGGCAATAATCAATCTGTGGACCATAACTTTTTCAATTTCACTATAATCAATAGCAGAGGTAC
>Ga0315279_10007964_pt1 | contig 12956 bp, 6 predicted proteins | sample YL17G06_20_MG_FD_203694 | JGI IMG/M metagenome (GOLD analysis project Ga0315279, IMG submission 203694) | Sediment microbial communities from Yellowstone Lake, YNP, Wyoming, USA - YL17G06_20 | ecosystem: Environmental > Aquatic > Freshwater > Lake > Sediment | place: USA: Wyoming | collected... | reverse complement strand
AGCTGCTGCCGGCGGGGCTGTCGTTCTTCTTGCTGCAATCCATCGGCTACGTCATTGACGTCCATCGCGGCACGGTCCTGCGAGAGAAGAGTCTCTTGACCCATGCGGCCTTTGTGTCGTTTTTCCCGCGTCTGCTGGCGGGACCGATCGAGCGGGCGGGCAATCTCCTGCCGCAATTGCGGACGAGCGTTCCCCTGTCGCTACGGGACTTCACCGATGGTCTCTCGATCTTCGTCGTGGGCTACTTCAAGAAGGTCGCTCTGGCAGACTACCTGGCGCTATATGTGGCCAAGGTCTACGCCACGCCCGGCGAGTTCCGCGCCCCAGCGTTGATCCTGGCGACGTTTCTCTTTGCCTGGCAGATCTACTTCGATTTCAGCGGCTACACGGACATGGCCCGGGGCGTTGCCCGGATGATGGGCATTCGCCTGATGCTGAACTTCGACAACCCGTATCTGGCGACCAGTATGGGTGACTTCTGGAAGCGCTGGCACATCAGCCTGTCGTCCTGGTTCCGGGACTATGTCTACATCCCGCTCGGCGGCAACCGCAAAGGCAAGGTAGCCACCTACCGGAACGTCTTTCTGACGATGGTGCTGTCAGGCCTCTGGCACGGAGCGGCGTGGACCTATGTGCTCTGGGGCGCGGTGCACGCCCTGGGCAACTTCGCCACGCGCGAGCTGGAGCGAACCTCCTTCTACCTCCAGAAAGTGCCGCGCGCCGTCAAGCTGCTGATCGTGCTGGTGTTCGTGACGTTCGCCTGGGCCTTCTTCCGGGCCGAGAGCATCGGCGCCGCCGGGACGGTGGTCGGCCGGACCTTCACGTCGGGCCTGGAGAATCCATATGTCCCGCTCCTGGCCCTGGCCCTCATCGCGGCGGTGTGGACCTATCAGTTCTTCTTCGCCTCTCGGCTGCGCTGGGTCCTCGAAGCCGGGGCCGTGCGCGTGGGGCTGGTCATCGCCATGCTCGTCTACATGATCCTGACCGTCGGCGGCGAAGGGCAACCGTTCATCTATATGCAGTTTTGACCGGGGGGTGGGCTGTGCCCACCAACGGCCAAGAAGGAGATAGCGAAAAATGCAGTCAAATGGTGGGCACAGCCCACCCTACAAACCTGCGAATAACGACGATTTCGCGTGCTCGCACGTCGTGCGACTGTCAGGCCGTCAATGGTGGATTGTCGCCGTGGTCTTGCTGGCCGTGGTTGGGCTCGGGCCGACCGTCTGGAGTTGCTTCGAGGGATTCACGGCGGGCAGCGACTATCGCCTGCCATACGAGTTGAGCAGCGATTATTGGCTCTGGCGCCGCCACTGCGGCCAGGCGTGCGAACAGGGAGAGATCCTCGTGGTCGGCGACTCGGTCATTTGGGGCCATTACGTGCCGCCCAACGAATCGCTCGCCCACTATCTCAACGAGTTCTCCGGAGCGGCCCCGACGCGCAGCGGCGCTGCGGGTCGCTTCGCCAATCTAGGCCTCGACGGCACGCATCCGGCGGCCCTGGCGGGACTACTGAAATATTACGGGGCCGGCCTGTCGGGTCGAACGGTTGTCCTTCATTTCAACCCGCTATGGCTGAGCTCCCCCAAGCACGACCTGCAGACGGATAAGGAGTTCCGCTTCAACCATGCGGAGCTGGTGTCGCAGTTCGCGGTGAAGATTCCGTGCTACAAGGCCTCGACCGCCCAGCGGCTGCGGATTGTTGCCGGTCGCTCCTTGCCCTTCGCCAACTGGGTCTCGCATCTCCGCACGGTCTATTATCAGGGCAAGGACCTCCAAACCTGGACGCTCGAACATCCCTACGATTGTCCCGTGATGCCGGTGACACGCGGCTTGCCTCAGCCCGGCGGCATCCCAGAGCCCTCCGGCGGTACCTGGGTCGACAAGGGCGCCAAGAAGCAGAGCCTTTCCTGGGTCACGCTCAACAGTTCCCTCCAGTGGCGGTTCTTCCGGCAGGCCATCGAGGGACTCCGCCGGCGCGGCAACAAGGTCTTTGTTCTCGTCGGCCCCTTCAACGAGCACATGCTCAGCGATACCGACGCAGCCACCTACAACCAGATCAAAACCCAGGCCGCCGCCTGGTTCCAGCAAAACGCCGTTCCGTATTTCGTGCCCGAGCCGCTGTCGGCGGCCCACTACGTGGACGCCAGTCATCCTATCGGGGAAGGCTATGCGCTATTGGCGAAACAGCTTCTGGAGCAGCCGACATTCCAGGCGTTACTTGCGAGTCAATAAGAGCCAAACCGGGAGGCAGGAGACAACGATGAAATTCGAAGCGAGGAATCTGAAGAATGTCATTGCGAGCGAAGCGAAGCAATCTCCCACCCTGCGACTGAGATTGCTTCGTTGCTGCGCTCCTCGCAAGGACATGATCCCAAATCCTGCAGCACTCTTTTGCGTGTCCTTTCTGCTGTCGACCGCTTGGGCTGGCGACCAAGCCCAATGGGGTCAAGCCTTCACGCGCAACATGGTCTCCGGCGAGACCGGACTGGTGGACAACTTCGACCCCGCGACGGGCAAGAACATCAAGTGGGTCGTATCGCTGGGTAGCCAGACCTGGTCCACCCCGGTGGTCGCCCAGGGCCGGGTGTTCATCGGGACGAACAACGACTCGCCCCGCGACCCGCGGCACAAGGGCGATCGGTCGGTGCTTCTGTGCCTCGATGAGAAGGACGGCCACCTCCTGTGGCAATTGGTCTGCCCCAAGCTCGGATCGGACGTATACCTGGACTGGCCCCGGGCGGGCATGTGCTCGCCGCCTACCGTGGAGGGCAACCGCGTCTACTTCATCACCAATCGCGGCGAGGCGGTCTGCCTCGACCTCGAGGGCCAGGCCAACGGCAACGATGGGCCGTACCAGGACGAGGGCCGGCACATGACCGCCAATCGTCGCTCGTCGTTGGTCGCGCGCGGCTCGACGCTCGTCCCGCAGGACGCCAACGATGAAACAGGCACGCTCGACGTCACGCCCCTCGATGCCGACATCATCTGGCTGTTCGACATTCCGAGGCAGGCGGGTACCTGGCCGCACGATGGGGCGCACGGCTCGATGCTGATCGATGGCGATTTCCTCTACGTCAACACGAGCAACGGCGTGGACAACACGCACAAGCGCATTCGCTGCCCGGACGGCCCCAGCCTCATCGTATTAGACAAGAAGACGGGCCGCCTCGTCGCCCGCGACTACGAAGGCATCGGCCCGCGCATCTTCCACTCGACCTGGTCGTGCCCCGCGCTGGGCGTCGTCAACGGCCGCAAGCTGATCTTCTTCTGCGGCGGCGACGGCGTGGTCTATGCCTTCGAGCCGCTGTCGCAACGTGGCGAGGGCGTCCCGCCCTCGAATCGCGGGCAGGATGCCCGCGACACGCAAGGGCAAGATGCCCTTGCCACGGGCAAAGTCGAAGCGCTGAAGCGCATCTGGCGGTTCGACTGCGATCCGACGGGTCCCAAGGAGAACGTCAGCCAGTATCTCCGCAACCGCCAGGAAAGCCCCAGCAATATCAAGAGCACGCCGGTCTGCTTCAACAATCGCCTGTACGTCACGGTCGGTGGCGACATCTGGTGGGGCAAGAACCAGGCTTGGCTCAAGTGCATCGATGCCACCAAAGAAGGCGACGTCACTGCGACGGGCCTTCTGTGGTCCTGCGACCTGAAGGAGCACTGCTGCTCGACGCCCGCGGTTCACGATGGTTTGGTCTATGTCGCCGACTGCGGCCGGCAAGTTTCCTGTGTCGATGCCGAGACCGGCAAAATCTGCTGGACCCAGGACGCCAAGGGCGACATCTGGGCTTCGACACTGGTCGCCGACGGCAAGGTTTATATCGGCACGAACCGCGGGGACTTCTGGATTCTGGCCGCCGGCCGGGAGAAGAAGATCCTCAGCACGCTCCGGCTGGACAGCGGTATCTCCAGCACCGCTATCGCCGCCAACGGCGTCGTCTACGTGGCGACGATGACCAAGCTCTACGCGCTGCAGAAGCAATAAGAAGTTCGAAGTCCTGTAGGATGGGCTTCAGCCCATGCGGACAATAGGAAGGCTGCCGGACAAGAGCAGCATGGGCTAAAGCCCATCCAGCCCTGTCAAGGTGGTCATAAGTGCTTGTAAATACAATAGTTATGACAATTCGATGTCACCGGAAGCATGGAAACCTCCCGGAGCTTGCGACGAACGCGCTCCCTGAGCCGCGTTCTTAGGCTCCTATCGAGGTGTTTCCCATGAATCCCGATGACCGGCATCGTTTACCACCTTGACAGGGCTGGCTAAAGCCCATCCTACAACCTCAAACTTCAAACTTCCAAGATTATGCCAGCCTGGCGTGCTGTGATTATACCCTCATTTATTCCCGCCAGGCTGGCGACGCATGCAAAGCAATTCTCCTCTGCGACGGCTCACGGTTGATCACAGTCGGTCTGGCTCGGCTGTTCTACTTTGCCGCTTGGGAACAAGGGCATCTCGCCCTGATTGACCCGGTGGGCATTGGTGATGATCGCACTCTGTGCTGCCTGCCGAAAAACCTGTGTGAGCCCGCGCGCAGGGAAGACGTGCGATTCGATGATGTCGCGAAGCGCACACCCCGGACCGACCGAAGGCAGTTGATCAACATCACCGATCAGGATCAGTGCCGCATGCCGGGGGATTGCCCGAATCAGTTGATGGGCCAGCACAACATTGAGCACGCTGGCCTCGTCGACGTAGACCCATTGTTGTCAGCCTCTCGGTTTCCCGCCGAAGCATCCAGATGCCTTCGCTTGGGCGATGACGCTCCAGGCTCGTGCTGAGGCCGTGTGTGCGGCCAAGCCTATCTCGTGCGCCCTGGCCATTTCCTGCCGAGAACGGCATCGCTCCTCGCGTACTGCACCAGGGACGTGGGCGAGGTGGTCAAACGCGGAAGTCTGGAGAACTGGTTCCGCCGGTCGCATAATGCTATCGGATGGTAGAGCATCCGCGCAGAAAGCATGCAAATATCTGAAATCAAAAGACACTTAGCTCGACTTTTGCCATTTTGACGCGGCTGAAAACACCATGTTTCCCCAGTATTCCAGAAACCAGCCGCGACTTTTTGCACGCCATCGTATTTTCAAGGGTATGCAAAAAGGCAGGTGACGCCTATTTTGCCTGGATTTCCCAGTATACTACTCAGACGAAAATGGCAGAAGTCGAGCTTAGGGCCGAAGAGACCTTCTTTGTGGGGCGTTGCAGTACCAAGGACCATTTCTTGTGCCTTTTCTGGAGACTCTGACATGAACCACTTCATCACCACCGAATCCGTCACAGCCTACGCTCTGTGCCTAAGGAGGGCGTTCTTCGTGCTTCGTAGTGAGCCGGAAGGCTTGCCTCACGAGTATGAACGTGTCTTAGATGAACGCGCCGCAGGCAGACGATCACAGTATCTTGATGATTTACCCGACAACGAACTCCCAGCATTTCAGAGGAGCAACACCGAGAGTCCCCTTGCCGGCAGATTCGATCCGACTCGCATGGTTGCGGCTGAAGATCTTGTTGCAGCCTGCGATGCCCTGGTCAAGAAAGCCCCAGAAGGCGGTAAGGCCCACGCCCACTACGAACCACATCTCGTGGTCGGAACCCACATGGTTTCCAGAGAACACAAGTTGGCACTCGCTTACGCCGGCTACGTCGTTGGACAGGTGAAGCGATATCTTCCGGCGGCTGGTTTCATCGTGCCCATAGATGGCAGACCACGACTTGTCCGGCTGCCGCCGTTGTACCCGAGCATTCGCTCAATCGTCAACAGTCTGAGGCAGTTCGTGAATCAGCCCGCGACCGATGTGCCGCCGCTATACCTATCGCACAAATGTGCGACGTGCCCGTTCCATGATCGTTGCCTCCACGAGGCAGAGGAAGCCGACAGCATTACCCTACTGGAGCGAATGTCGCCCAAGCTGCTCAGGCGATATGCCAAGAAAGGGGTCTTCACCGTCAACCAGCTTTCATACCTTTTCAAGCCCCGGCGGCACCGGAAACGATCTCCTGCCGCCCAACCGTCATTCAACATCGAATTGCAGGCACTCGCGATTCACACCAACAAGATCTACTTGCATGAACCGCCCACGCTGGAAGAACAGCCGGTCGAGTTGTACCTGGACGTTGAGGGAATTCCCGACCAAGGCTTCCAGTACCTGATCGGACTGTTGATCAAGAACCGCGCTTCCATCACCATGCAGTCATTCTGGGCGGACACTTCCGACGATGAACGTCGGATCTTCAAGGAGTGTGTCGAGGCCGCAACGCTCTTTCCCGATGCTCCTATCTACCACTATGGTAGCTACGAGCCTCATGCCTTTCAGAATGCTGCGACGAAACACGGAATTGACTGTGCTGCCTTCATAGATCGGCTCGTGAACGTCAACTCATTCATCTTTGGGAAGATATACTTCCCCACGCGGTCAAACAGATTGAAGGATCTCGGGGCGTTCGTGGGGGCATCTTGGTCCTCAACAGATCCCTCCGGGCTCCAGAGCGTTGCTTGGAGATACCGCTGGGAGGACACGGGCGCCGACGAGTACAAGGAGATGCTGCTGGCCTACAACCGGGAAGACTGCCGGGCTCTGCGACTGCTGACGAAAGAGCTACAGAGCCTTGCAGAGGCGGCGGCCACGAGATGCGATGTCGACTTTGCGAACCGTCGTAAGTTAAATAGCACGACGGTGGGCGAAGAGATCCACTGTGCCTTTGAGAACATCCTCAGTTCGGCTCACCTCGAGTACCGCCGCAAGAGCATAAGTTTCGGACCTACATTCGACCGCAGGAGTTCGTCGCCTCGAAAACGAGGCGCTCAGAAAGGTCACAAGGCGAACTTTCGCGAGCCTGTCAAGTCAGGCAAGGCCGTGCATGTTCGCCGGTCGACGAGATGTCCCCAGCACAAAGGGCAACCACTCAATCCTACTGACCACTCTGCAGAACACACAGTGATCGACCTGGCGTTCACGATAAGCGGATGTAGAAAGACCTCCGTGAAGTACGCGGGCAGAATGTCGCACTGTCCTACCTGTCACAGGGACTACGCTCCGCCAGCGATCAGGCGATTTGGTGCGCGTCTATTTGGACACAGCTTCCAGGCATGGGCTGTGTATCAACGGATCGTGCTTCGCCTTCCATACCGCGTGATCGCCCGAGTTACCGAGGACCTGTTCTCGGAACATGTCGCAACGGGCACCATTCTCAAGTTCATGCGAAACGTTGCAGGCCGCTACCGGCACACCGAAACGCTCATTCGGAGGCGCATACTTGCCAGTCCTTTCGTTCATGTGGACGAGTCCAGAATAAGCATACAAGGCGAGCAACACTACGTATGGGTGCTCACAGATGGTACGCACTTCATATTCCGCTTGACGGAGACAAGGGAGACAACGGCACTTCGGAAGACTCTGCGGAGCTTTGAAGGGGTGCTTATCTCCGACTTCTTTCCTGGCTACGATTCGATGGGATGCAGACAGCAGAAGTGTCTCGTCCACCTAATCAGAGACCTCAACGATGATCTGTGGAAGAACCCGTTCAACCAACAATACGAGTCGTTCGTTGCAGCAGTCCGCGATCTGTTCGTGCCGATACTTGAGGATGTTGACAGATACGGACTGAAAGTCAGGCACCTTCAAAAACACATGAAATCCGTCGATCGCTTCTACAAACAGGCTATCAATGACAAGCAGTATGAATGCGAAATTGTCCAGAAGTACCAGAAGCGGTTTGTCCGCTACAGAGAGTCTCTTTTTCTGTTCCTTGTCGAGGATGGAATTCCGTGGAACAATAACATGGCGGAGCGGGGGCTACGGCATTTTGCTGTGCAAAGGAAGATCTCCGGTTCGTTTTTCAAGAGCGCAGCGAACGACTATTTCAGGCTCCTTGGCATATCGCAGACGTGTCGCTTCCAGGACAAGCCGTTCCTCCAATTCTTGCTCTCCGGGGAGAAGGATGTAGACCAGTTCAAGGTTCCGAAACGCCGGCGCAGGATGCCATGACTGCAACGAGCGGCTGGTAGAGTCTTCCCCAGCAACTTCTACCACATATTCGGAGATCTCTTGACACGTGGTTGCCGGGCTGTCAGCGTCTGACTCAAACAGGGATCGCCGAAAGAAACGAAAAAGGCGCGCAGGGAAACTTGATGGCGGTCGGCGCGACGAAGGGGATTTACTATTTAAGATTGACGACTTACCATTTCGGCTGTCGCGCGGCACGCGCAGAATCATAAATCGTAAATCATAAATGATAAATGACTTCGGCGTGGTGTAACGCGACCGGGCGATCTTGGACTATCAATGGTGGGTTGACCCAATGGATGCCGAAGAAGGTTTCAGCCAATTGGTCCGGCAGTCGCAGCTTGGGGACCAGCAGAGCTTGGACCGCTTGGCGGAGGCGGTCGCGCCCAGGCTCCAGGCGTACATCTACCGGCTGACGCTGAACCACGACCTGGCCCAGGACCTGCTACAGGAGACGCTGCTCAGGATGGTCGAGCGGATCAAAGAGCTGGAGCACCCGGAACGGCTGTGGGGCTGGCTCTTCCGGACCGCTCTGGGCCAGGTCCAGCACTACTATCGCGACCGGGCGCGGGCCCAGGAGGTCGAGTTCTCGTCGCGGAGCCGCCAGCGGCTGTCGGAGTGCCTCTCGGAAGATCACGAGGACGGCCTGAGCTATGCGATGCGGCGGGAGCTTTGCGAAGCGACCGTGGACGCCATGGCCCGGCTGCAATTGACCTACCGCAACGTCCTGTCGCTGCGCTGCTTCGAGCAGATGTCTTACGCCGAGATCGCTGAGGCCCTGGAATGTAAGGAACTGCGGGCGCGGGTCCTGTTCTTCCGGGCCAAGCGCTGTCTGACCCGGCAACTGGTCCGGCGTGGTTTCGCCAAGGGCCTGCTGGTGACGGCCCTCGGGTTGTTCGGACTTTTGACGAGTCCGGGGGACAGTGCCTCGGCGGGGGCCGTCACGGCGTCCTCCCTGAGCGTCGGCGCCGTCGCCAAGTTCGTGGGACTGGCCGGCACCTCGTCGGGCATGGCGGTCATCGTCAGCATCGCCGGGGTAAGTCTGACCCTGACGATGGAACACTTCATCTACGCGATCTTTCTCTTCGGCCTCGCATGCTTTTCCGTTGTCGTCGCTCTGCTCTGGGACACGTAAGCCGAGAGATTTACTATTTACGATTGATGTCTCAATCGCGGGGTCTTAGACGCAGCACGGTGAGCGAGTGAGGGGCGAAGGTGTGTTTGAAACTCGTGCTCACGCCCTTGAGCGAGGACGTGACCGGGGCCACCTTCTTCGGCTCGGCGAGGGAGTTCTCGTCGGTGAGCTTCGCGCCGGCTAACACGATCATTGTACCTTGACGCGAGACCTGCTTGATACCTTCGATCTTCACGTCCGCCGCGGTGGGCCGTGGCGCGTTGCTGACGACCTTCAGGATGATCTCGCCTGACCGCTGGTCGCGGCTTGCCGTCACGTACAGGCCGGGCTGCTTGCTTGACGCGTTTGTAGTGACGCCGTGAGGCGTTTCCTTCGATGCCCTTACGGGCACACTACGAACCTCGACCGGCAGGACCACGTCACCCCGGTTGAGGCTGAACAACTGCTGGACGTAGTAATTGGGCGTGCCGTAGGACTGGAGGTTGTCACACCAGATCAGGTCCGGCCGCCATTGCCAGCGCTCCTCGTGGGCGAAGAGCGGGGCGTAAGAGGACATGACCACCACGTCGGCGTTGCGCTCCAGGCCGGTCATGAAGGCCGCCTCGGAGAGCGCGCACTGCCAATTGTTGCGATTCTCCGGGCTGACGGTCTTGACGCTCTGGGCGGCGTACTCGCCCATGAAGACCTTGGGACCATTACGGTCGTAGCTGTCGTAGCGGTGGGCGTTGTCGAAGAACCAGTCGGGATTGGCGTAGCAGTGTTCGTCCACGATATCTGCCTTGAGCTCGCGCAGCTTGGGCCAGAGAAACTCGAACCGGTCGTCATCGGGCGAAGGCCCGGCGCTGGAGACCAGCTTGATCTCCGGATACTTGGCCTTGAGGACCTTGGCGAAGCGCTCGTATCGCTTGATGTATTGCGGGCCCCATTGCTCGTTGCCAACGCCGAGGAACTTGAGGTTGAAAGGCTTGCGATGGCCCATTTCCGCCCGTTTGGCGCCCCAGGTGCTCGTGGCGGCACCATTGGCGAACTCGATCAGGTCGAGAGCATCCTGGATGTACGGGTCGAGCTGATCGAGCGGCACCAGTTCGTTGGAGTTGAACTGGCAGGCCATGCCGCAGTTGAGGATCGGCAGCGGCTCGGCCCCGATGTCCTCGCACAGCAGGAAGTACTCGTAGAAACCCAGGCCGAAGGACTGAAAGTAATCCGGGGCAGGGCGGTGCTTGAATTCATCATTCCAGCGGTTGATAATCAGCTTGCGCTCTTCCGGCTTGCCGATCGTGTTCTTCCATTGGTATCGGGTGCTGAGGTAGCGGCCCTCGACGATGCAGCCGCCGGGGAAACGGACGAAGCCGGGCTTCAGGTCGGCCAGCCACTGCACGAGATCGGCCCGCAACCCGTTCGGCCGTTTCTTCCAAGTCCCTCTCGGGAACAGTGAGATCATGTCGAGTTCCACCGCCGCCGCGTCGCGCGCCTCCAGGAGCACGCGCAGCCGAGCGTGGGCCTCCGTGGCCGTGGGACGGAGAACCACCGACTTCATCACCCAGGCTCTCCAGCCCCTGGCGTTGGTGTTTCCTCCGATTTCGCCCTTTGCCAGAACACGCTTCATGTCTGGTGTCGCCAACTCGACACGCAGACGTGCCATCTGGTCGCCGCGGACGAACGCTGAAAATACGTAGTCCTCGCCCTTGCGGACTCCGATCCCTGCGAAGCCGTCGTTGACGATGCCATAGCCGGACCCGGGATTGGACGCATTGATACGCACATAGTGCGGGTTCGTGGGGTTGAGGGGACCCTTGTCCAGGATCTGAATGGAGCCGGCAGCACCGCCCTGCGCGTCCTCGTGCCAGCCCATCATCGGATCAGGGAATTCAAAGGAGCGATTCTTGACCAGTTCCGCGTAGAGTCCGCCATCGGCGCCGAAGTTGATGTCTTCGAAGAAGACGCCGTACATTGTGGGGCTGATCCTGGCCCCGGGCCGGTCCGCTCGGACCACCAACTGGACGCCGGACTCGGCGCCGAAGCCCGCGGAACAGAGGAAGGCGCCCACCAGGGCGGCCACGCAGCTATGCACCACCGTCTGTCTCATAATAACCTCCCAAGACAATCTGTCCCTGTCTTGTACCCCGGGAGAGCCAAACCTGCAAGGCACCAGACAATCCGTGGAAAAATGCAGACATCAAGGTACCAAAGAGTGCCGAAGTATGATAGACTTTGATGCTTTGCTGCAGGTCTATTTCAAAGGGTGTGTGACATGAGAAGGCGTTGGTGCCGCGTGGTGGGGTTGGGGTGTCTACTGCTCGTGGGGAGGGTCTGGGGTGCGCAGCCGGATGAGGTCCGGACGATTCTGGGTCGGTGCGTGATCGCCAATACCCAGCCGCATCTGGCGACCGCCGTCTCGGCGTTTGAGACGATGAACTACTTCCCGGCCTTGGGCAACGGCAATCTGATGGTGACGCTTTCCGGCACGCCGGAGCGTCTGACGTTTCACCTGGGCAAGACCGATTTCTGGCGGGACAAATGCCGCGACAAGAAGTGGTGGCAGAGCGGCAACGTCTTGGCGGGCTCTCTGAACGTGATCCTGCCGGACCTGGCGGGGGCCACGTTCCAGCAATCTGTGGACCTGTACCGCGCCGAGGCCAGCACGGTGCTGACCAAGGCCGAGAAGGTCATCGCGCTGCGCTCGGTGGTGCCGCATGAGTCGGAGAATCTGCTCATCAACACGATCGAGAATCGGGGCAAGCAGCCGATTGCGCTGCGGCTCGAGACGTGCGCCGATCAGTTCGCCAATCGCGCCGAGCCCTTCGAGGTCGCCGCCGGAATCGAGGAAAAAGACCCGGCGATTGCCTGGACCGTACGCAAGACCCACGTCCCGCCTGATTATAACGATTTTGGCAGTTGCGAGTTCCGCATGTGGGCGACGGTGGTGACGCGGCTCTTCGACGCCCAGTGCCAGACCCAGATCGACAACACGGTCAACTATGATGGAAACGACCTCCAGGTGAAGTCGGGGCAGTTGTTCACGCTGGAGCCCGGTCGGAGCCTCCTGGTGGTCACGAAAGTCCACAGCACCGGCATCCCGATCACGATGAACCCCGCCGATCCCCGGCCCGCGGCGTTGGAAGCTGTGAAGGCCCTCTCGCGCGAGCAGGTGCAGGAGCAGATTCAGAAGCATCGGGCCTGGTGGGACGGCTACTGGCACAAGTCCTATGTCCAGTTGGATGCCGAGCCGGTCATCGAGCGGACCTACTACGGTGCCCTGTATGTCCTGGGTTGCTCGACCCGCGTGGGCAAGTATCCGGTCGGATGTAACGGGTTCCCGATCAACGATGAAGTCCCCTGGGGCGGCGACTATCACTGGAACTACAACAATGAAGCCCTCTTTTATGGGGCGTACGCGGCGAACCGGATCGAGCAGTCGGAGCCGTACGATCGCACGGTTCTGGAGGCGAACACCTTCGGGCGGATGCAGGCAAAGGCCGGGAAGGTAGCCGGCACGCTTTTCTTCATGGCCACGGCGCCGGGCCATTTGAACGAGCCGATCATCCTCGGCCAGAAGACCCATGCGGTCGAGGCGTCGCTGAACCTGATCCAGCGGTACTACCTGACCTACGACTTGGAGTGGGCCAAGTCGATGTATCCGTTCTTCAAGGACGTGGCCGCCTATTGGGACCAGGACCTGGAAAAGAACAAGGAGATCCGGCCCAACGGCACGCCCCGATACGTGATCATGGACAGCAAGCCCATGGAGGGCCCGACGGTCGATACCTACAACGGCATCACGGGCCTGGCCTTCCTGCGTCGATTCTATCGGGGCATGATCGATCTGACC
>Ga0315279_10007963_pt1 | contig 12957 bp, 11 predicted proteins | sample YL17G06_20_MG_FD_203694 | JGI IMG/M metagenome (GOLD analysis project Ga0315279, IMG submission 203694) | Sediment microbial communities from Yellowstone Lake, YNP, Wyoming, USA - YL17G06_20 | ecosystem: Environmental > Aquatic > Freshwater > Lake > Sediment | place: USA: Wyoming | collected... | reverse complement strand
TTTCCCCAGTATGGACGTTTACCAGATTTCCGTCTTTGATTATCAAATCCGCTGGTAATGAGCCCCTACATACGGCTATCAGTTCTTCAAGCTCGTGAGCTGTTCTCTGGATGCCAGAATCTTTCCAGGACATACCTGGCTCTTACCTCTATGTCAATAGTTTCAAGTTCTCTATCCACCGATCGCTCATAAGTAGCCATCGAAGGCGCTACTCTGCGGGAGGCCAGCCCTTCAAAGAGATAGCACCACGCGGACACTTCACGATACAATAGGCACAGCCGGCACATTTATCTTGATCGATACGTGCCACTAGGTCTACCGAGATTGCTTCGTGTACGCTGTCGCAGGGTATTTTACAAAGCCCGCAGGCATCGCAGAGGTTGGGGTCAACTACGGCTTTGAACTCACCTATGTGGGAATATTTAGGGTCTACGTATTTCAGTGCTTTCCCGCGGAAATCATCTAACTTCTGATAGCCCTTTTCTTGCATGAAGTTCTTGAGTTCAGTATTTATTCTTCTGAATACTCCCAGTCCAAAGTGCATCGGTGCGGTCGCCATCTCTACACACGTTGCGCCAGCCATCATGTATTCAGCTACATCGCGTCCGCTAAAAACACCTCCACTTCCTAGAATGGGTATTTTCACGCCGCTTTTCACTATTTCAGCAATACAACGGATAGCGAATGGCTTGGCTGCCTCTCCACTTATTTCATTGAAGCCATTCATTGACGGCTCCACCGGCCTACACATATCCACGTCAATGAAGAGAATAGCTGTAGCACCTTCAACATGGATTGCGTCAGCTCCCGCTTCCTCCAGCATTTTGGCCAAGGGAACTACATCTAGGATATACGGAATCTTCGGGATTATCGGGATCTTGACGGCCTTCTTGAGAGCGGAAATGATGTAGGGCGACTCGGGCAGCCGCCAAAAACCTCCTGCCTTGTTTGGGAACCAGGTCGGGGCAAAGTTTAATTCTATCGCCGAGGCGCCCAGTTGCTCGAATGTTTTAGCCACGGTTGTATCGGCGTCCGGGTTCGCCTTTACACCAATCGTGCTCATGCTCAGTATTACAGGGGCACCGCCTTCCAGAGCCAGTTTAAACTCCCTGTCTACCCACTCGTCGTAGGAGAATCTCATCCCCTTTCCAGCCCCGCAGACAGTCAACCCTTTGGCAGTTTCGAATACTTTTACCTGATGGGGGGTGGGGTCTTTTGGACCCCTGAACTTATACCTTTCCTGGTCCACCAGCGTTTGGGTGACGACAGCGGCTGCCCCAGCCTTAGCAGCCTTCATCAGTTGCTTGCCATACTCTCCTATTGCACAAGCAGAGAGTACGAGTGGACTCCTCAACTTGATACCGCATAGCGAAACCGAAGTGGAAAGCAAGGCCATATTTGTCTCCTTATTTATTGTTTATTTCCCAAATATATTCACAGTACAAGTCACCTGCCGGAATCCATCTGGGTCTGGAGAGCTTCACTTTTGGATTGTATTCTTTTATGAGGGCAAGGTCATAGTCACACCAGTATTTGGGCGATTTGAGGGGCTCCGGCAAGCCTGGTGATAGCTCGATTAAGGCCTGCCCCATGTGGCAGGCCGGGATTCTCATCACCAACCTGTTCTTCGCTACTTCTAGTCCATAAAACGGGTAATGGACAGGGAAATCCCTCTTATATTCCTTCAGTAATTCCCGGAGGTCATTGACGTCCCCGCCTCTGGCCTTTACTCGCTCACGCATCCGCTTTCCGTGGTCAGAGCCGCGGCTCAACTGAAATTGCGCCAACAACTCTATAGCATCCTCACCGTATTTTTTCATCATCAGCATGGTAAGACCAAAAGCGGATTTAACATGGGCAAACTCCCTGATTTTTATCCACTTGGTTTCCGGGTCTCTGGCCTTCACGTACCTATCTATGAGGTGGCCGGCTTTTCTCCTGATTCCTTCAAGGACTTCTTTCTGTTCTTTTAATTCTTTTCTCGATGGCTTGCCCATTTTCCCTCCGTAACTTACTTTATGAAAAAGATGGAAAATATCTCGCGAATACCCCGCTATTGTGGTGGGGATAAAACGCTATTTTTAAAGATTTTCCAAATGGCATGCCCATCAGACGAAGAGCCATGCCGTATGTGAGGCGAAGCATCATCTTGCATCATTTTAAAAAGCCCTGTCTTTAGGACCCCGCTCTCTACTTGGTTAGGATATCAGTACGGCCGTACGGATTACCGCCTTCTAAATCTCAGCTAATAACCTCCACCGAAATCCCGGGTTACCGACAAGCTCAAGCCATCGGCTTTGAGGCGCGCGACGGTATTCTTCTGAGGGCGAATCTCCATAGGGCAAGTACGACAAAAAGAGGTAACCCTACAAAAAACAGCAATTGAACCTTGGTGATCATATACGTAACCAATAGCACTGCGGCTACGAAAAACAAAATCCTTTCCTGAATTGACCGATCTTTGATGAAATAACCGACAGAGGCAATCTGGAAAGAGAAGAGACCTACCAGAAAACTGACAATACCTAAGATGTCGTTAATCGGTTGTTTGGGCATAATAAGTAGAAGTGAGGGAAGATAGATAAAACCGATGGGTAATACAAACGCGGCAGCAGCCACCTTCACTGCTTCAATACCCGTCCTAATGTAATTACCTCCTGATAAGCGGCAAGCCATCATCGCTCCCAGAGCCACCGGAGGCGTGATGAATGCAAAATTAGTGACGTACATAATGAAGAAGTGAGACTGCGCTACATCTATACCCATTTTCAATAGGGCAGGAGCCCCAAAAATAGCCACCATTATATAGGCTGGTGTAACCATTCCACCCATACCCATAAGGACGCATATTGCTTCTATTATGAGGATTGCCACAAAGAGGTTGCCTCCGCTCCAACCTTGTATTCCAGCAGAAAGCTTTATTCCCATACCGCTCTGGACGAGGATCTCCGATATCATCCCCACAGCGGCCAGCACTACACCAATGCCAGCACCAATTTTTGCTCCTTCAACCATCCCATTGAGATACTGCATCAAGCTTGGTCGTTTTTTCCTGAGCAGGCTTACGAGCACGATGCTGGTAATTGCCCAGAAGGAAACAAATGGCACGCTGTACTCCATGATCAGGAGAACCAGAATAACAGTAATTGGAACGACGAACAGGGGTGCTGATGAAAAGAGCTCCCTTAAATTAATTTCTTCAGGCGGAACTGAGAGCCGTCTTTTGGAGGCTACAAGCTGAACATATGTTCCCACAGCCAAATAATACAACAGGCCCGGTATTATGGCCATCAGACATATTCTCGCATAGGGAATACCGGTAAAACCTGCCATGGCAAAAGCGGTTACGCCCATTATGGGGGGCATAATCCCTCCCCCGCATGATGCCGCCGTCGCAATAGCACCGGCTTCGTCTGAGCTATAGCCCGCCTTCTTCATTAAGGGAATGGTGAAAGGCCCGCTAATGGCGACAGTCGGTCCGCCCTGAACGGCCCCTATCATGGCATTAGACACTACTGCCATGAAAGCAGGGCCACCCCGCATCTTCTGCCCCACTAACTTGCCTATCTCGTAAAAGAACTTTTCACCGCCGACCGCCGGCAAAAGCATGCCAAAGACCATGAATAAAAATATCCAATCGGCTGAAACAGCAAGGAGAAATGAATAAATGCCGCCAACATTTCCTACAGAGAGGGTGGAGACCCATTTGTCGAAAGGTAGCGCCGTGCATAGAAAAGGCTCCGGCAGATATTGTCCCAAAAATGGATAACCAATTGCGAGGATTGTTACAATAGTAATCGTAAGACCGAAGGTTCTTCTGGTTCCCTCGAGGGTTAGCACCATCAAAATAACACCAATTACCAGATCAATAGGCGTATTATACCAGACGCGGTCCTCCAACGCTGCATCAAAAATATGCATATAGACGGCGGCAATCAAGCCCAGTACTGCGGCTAAGACCAGCAACGACCGAGTCCATTTTTTTGGGCTCCCCTGTGCCGCAGTCAGGAAGACTAATATCACTGCAAACCCTAGGTGGGCATTCTTGTGCAGTCTTACTGGCAACAGGAGGTACTGTGTAGAAACCAAATGGTAGATGACCATTGCGATCGCCGTAACGGCGATTGCAATGGTCAATTTGTTGATCTTAGCTATCCTTTCCTGGGCTACCATCTCTTTGGCCAAACCATTATTCTTCATTACTTAGGATAACTTGCCCACTCTATCCCGGGTACAGGCTCGATTTTCAGGCCGTGCTTGTCATAGAACTTAATCGCCCCAGGGTGCACCCATTCTCGTTTCATTGCCTTGGACATGGTCCCCTTGCTTATATATTGAGCAGACATGTGATATTCATGGAAGGCCGGAGCGTACTCATAGTATATCCGGCATATCTCGTATACCACGTCATCAGGCATTTCCTTGTCAGCAATCCACAACAGACAAGCGGGGAGTACTCTCCAGGGTCCCTGGTCCGAAGCTAGGGTTCCTGCCTGGATAGTAGTAGGCCCGGGTATCTGTCGCAGACGTTCCGGGCTCTTTCCCAAATTCTTCTGGCCTTCGTAGAACTTTCCAGTATCCCATGTAAGCCACTTTACTTTTCCGCCCTTAATAAGTTCGTCAAAGGCGGGATTTGGTACCCACTTGGTTCCTCCAAGCCACAATGCTGGCATAAGTGCCGCATCTACTTTACCGTCCCGAAGAGCATTCTTCCCTTCGTCGTAACCCAGTCGTTCAAGTTCAATGTTAGCCCCGTAGGCCTTTAACGTAGCTTCAAAGTCGAGGTTGACATCTTTGGAGACATGCCCAGCAACTCTCTTGCCAGCGAGGTCAAGGAGCGTTTTAATATTGGGGTTTAAAGTGACGAAGCCGTTACCGGTCACACCTATACCCAATGCAACGGCTCTCACTCCATCATATTTGATTCCTGTCAGAGGGCCAGTCAATAAACCATTGGCAAAATCATAAAAGGTGTAAGTACTCCAGCTATGAAGTGTATTCTTTCTCGTCTTGGGATCAACCACCAACATTTTGCCGCTTACCAAGAAACCTTTCCCGGCTACATTGGTAGCCTTTAGCCAGGTGCTATGCTTATTTATCTGGTCGGCGAGGGCAACTCCCATCACATACGTTGTTGTGCCTGGCATAAACGAATGTATCTCAATTTGGTACGGCTCGTGGGCCCTGGATTCTACAGGCGGCAAGAGGGTTAGGCTAAGCAGCAAATAGAAAATCCCCAGTAAAGCTGACAATCTCTTTGGTTTCATTGGTTACACCTCCTCAAGATTTTTTTCTAACGACACCTAATAGAAAATGATAAAAACCCGTTTTAGTGAGCTAATCATATTAAAAGCCGAGTTGTGTCTCACTTTCAAACTGAAACTGCCTATTTTTGATGACATCTCCCCCTAAACATAAAGTCAGCTTGTCTATGATCACCTTATTGTTTCAACACCGTACCTCGAAGACTTGCAGCCGTTCCCATTAGCCCGCAAGAGATAAGTTCTTCAATAGGATATCTGAAGATTCGTTCGCAACCATCCTTTGTAACGACCACTTCTTCTTCGATCCTTGCCGCTCCTTTCCCATCGGATGAAGGGCAATAAGTCTCCAGAGCAAAAACCATTCCTTCTTTGATGGGGTAAGGATTCTCCAACGAAAAAAGCCTGGAAATGATCGGCTTCTCCCAGATGCTCAGACCTACACCATGACCGAATTGAAGCAGAAAGGCCTCCTCTTCTGTCTTCAGCCCGAAGTTCTCCGGGGAGGGCCACACCCGGGCTACATCCGCCGTTGTTGCCCCTGGCCGAACGGCATCGATTGAATCTTTCAACCATTTCCATGCCGTGGCGTAGGCCTCCAGCTCGGCGCTGGTGGGTTTCCCACAAACAAAGGTGCGATAATAGCAGGTTCGGTATCCCATATAGGAATGCATGATATCCAGGAAGACCATATCCCCGGGCCGAATGATCCGGTCGGAAAAGGTATGAGGGTGAGGTTTTCCCCTGTCCCCTGCGACACTATTCACACACTCTACTAGCTCGGAACCGAGCATATAAAGAAAATGATTGGCCACTGCGACGAGGTCATTTTCCCTCGCTCCGGGCCGAATGGCGCGGACGACTTCTTCATAGGCGGCATCGACCATGGCTGCTGAGGTCTTCAAGAGCTCAATTTCATCTTTGGTCTTAATCATTCGTGCTTCCAGCATCACTTGTTGGCCATCCACCACCTCCAGCTTCCTCTTTTCCAAAGCCCTTATGAGAGGGATATCTGCCACGTCCATCCCTACGGGCTTTTTCTCCTGCCCATATTCCTTGAGCCACTTGAAAATATCATCGGCAACCTTATCCACATTCCCTGTTTCTGAGGGGATAGCACCTCTCATGGATCCAACAGCAGGAAAGATTCGGTCAGCAATCCATGGGCAAGAGATTTTCTTAGCTGGGGTTGCTGGGTCGAAAAGTAGAGGCTCACCATCCCGAGGTAAAATGCAGTAACGATTCATCTTGTTTCGACACCATTCTCCAACATGGGTACTAGTGATGTAACGAATGTTGTCAAAATCGTAACAGACCAGAGAACCCAGAGAACTAGCATTTAAAGCAGCCTTTGCTTTTGAAAGCCTTTCCTTTCGTAATCTTTCAAAATTAACTCTTTCTTCAAAATCAACCCCCATTGTTCCGTATCGCATAATCATCTTCCTTTCACGTTTCAGTGCTTCTTACTCAAAAGGAGGGCGGTGTAATACACCAAATGCAAACCGATGGGATCTTACCTAGATTACTCACAGAATGCGGAATCTCACAACTGAAGGAAATACTATCATCCTTTTGAAGCACGTACATTGAATTTGAAAGCTGGATCTCCAATTTTCCCTTTAAAACCAATGCGCATTCCTCGCCACGATGCGAATAAAGCTTAGGACCCGTGGTGGCTCCTACGTCATAGATTGCCAAAAGAAATTCAATCTTGCCCTGGAGGTTCTTGGATAAAAGATGATAGGTGACTCCTGGAGCAGGATGAAGGATCTTCCGCTCATTCTTTTTCACGACGGGTGAAAAATCCGTCACAAACTTTTGGTGGTTATTGTCTTGAAAAAAGAAGGAAGCGATGGAGGTATCCAGTGCATCTGAGATTTTCTTGAGCGAACTGATAGAAGGGGCCGTGACACCCCGCTCCACCTGACTGATAAGGCTCGCTGTCAGCCCCACTTTTTTGGAGATTTCTTTTAAGGTGAGGCCTTTGTGCTTTCTCAGTTCTTTAATCTTGAGGCCAATCTCTTTCATTTCATCCTGTGGATTTGTTAAGTGAGGCTTTAATCAAAAACGATAATAAAGATATATTTAAATTTTGTCAACTAAAAATTTATCGCTTCTTGGGCAGATGAATCGCCTCTTTCGTCGCATCGAGGGAGGCTTCGGAAACGGCCTCCATAAGCGTGGGATGGGCCTGAACCATCTTTCCCATCTCTTCAGCCGTTATTTCTAATGCCATTGCAAGGGAGAGACCTCCAATCAAATCCGTGGCATGATCTCCTAGGATGTGAACTCCGACGACTTGACCTAACTCCTTTTCTGCAATCACCTTTATAAAACCTTCGGATTCTCCATTCGCTAATGCTTTACCATTGGACTCGAAGGGAAATCGGCCGACCATTACTTGAAGGCCTTTTCCCCTCGCTTCCTTCTCGGTCATCCCGATTGAAGCCAGTTCGGGAGAAGTATAGATGCAATTCGGAATTTTGGAGTAATCGATGCTGCTTAGGTGACCCATTGCATTTTCAGCAGCGACAATGCCCTCCGCTGATCCCTTGTGGGCGAGCATCTGTCTACCTGTCACATCACCGATCGCATAGATCCCCGGAACAGTCGTCTCCATCTTTTCGTTCACCTTGATATACCCTCCATTATGGACCACCTTTGCTTTTTCCAGTTGAAGACCCTCTATATAAGGAGAACGTCCAACAGCCACCAAGGCCTTTTCAGCCTTCAAGAGATTTTCCTTTCCCTCTGTATCCATAACCGTCACTTCCGCGCGGCCTTTCTTCGCCTTCGCCGCTTTCACCTTGGTATCGGTATGAATCTCTATTTTCCTCCCTTTCAAAAGAGTGGTGAGTCCCCGGATGGTCTCTTCGTCTTCTGTCGAAATAATGGTAGGAAGCATTTCAATGACCGTCACCTTTGACCCGAGTCCGTTGAAAAGACAGGCAAACTCCATCCCTATATATCCTCCACCGATGATAATAAGATCCTCCGGAATGCATGGGAGGTTAAGCATCTCAGTGCTTGTCAGGATCCCCTTGCCATCGATAGCTATATTTTGGATTTGTGCTGAAACAGAACCGGTTGCAATGATGATCTTTTCGCTCCCGAACCTTTCCTTTCCCTTTTTCCCTTTGACTTCAATGGTCTTATGATCGAGAAACTTAGCTAGTCCTTGAGAGAAGGTAATGCCATTATCCTTGAGGAGGAATTCAACCCCTGTGACCAACCTTTTTATCACTTTATCTTTCCTCTCCATCAACTTCTTCATGTCGATCCGCAGATTATCTGCCTTGATGACAGAAGAGTTCCTGAGAAATTCGTACCGTCTTGAATCGGCGAGCAGGGTCTTCGTGGGGATGCAGCCCCGGTTGAGGCAGGTCCCTCCCAATCGATCTTTCTCAACAAGCAAGACTTTGGCTCCGAGCTGGGCTGCCCGGATCGCAGCGACATAACCTGCTGGCCCGCCTCCGATCACAGTGATATCGTATTTTCTTCCTCTCTCCATCTTCTCTCCAGACTAAAAATATTTTCAATCAGAGCTTGAAAAAGGTGGTAAAGGGATTCTCCAATTTCTTCTTAAGACTCTGAAGAAACGCTGCTGCAACTGTCCCATCGATAATTCGGTGGTCGACTGAAAGCCCCTGCCTCATGATCCTTCGTACCACTACCTGCCCGCTTTTGACCACAGGTTTTAGCTCCACCTTCCCCAGGGTGAGGATGCCGCTTTGAGGAGGATTAAGAATGGCGGTGAAGAAGGTGATATCAAATTGTGCAAGACTCGAGATGGTAAAGGTTCCCCTCCCCATCTCTTCGATAGTAAGCTTGGCTTGGCGGGCTCTTTCGACCAAATCGGCCCGATGGAGGGCGATCTCAGTGAGACCCAACTGATCTGCCTTCGGGATGGCCGGAACAATCAAACCGTCTTCCATGGCCACGGCTAAACCAATGTGGATTTCAGGAAAGATATGGATCTCGTCACCTGAGACTTTTGAATTGAGAAGGGGATATTCTAACAACGTCAGGGCGGTGGCTTTGATGAAAAAATCATTCATGGATATTCGGATTCCATGATTCTGATCAACTTCGGTGAGAAACTCTTCCCTGAGGGCAAGGAGCTTTTCCATATCAACATCGTTAAAAAAATAGATATGGGGCGCGGTATATTTCGATTGAGCCATCCGTTTGGCGATTACCTTCCGAATGGAATTCATTGGGATAATCTGGCCTAGTCGATATTTGGAAACGGGCGAAACCTTCGTTTCAAAAGGTTTCATTTTTAGTCCAGCCGCCTTTGGAGGAGACATTGCCTCCATGACATCGGCCTTCATCACCCGACCCGAAATTCCTGTCCCTTTTATAGAAGAAAGAGAAATCCCTTCCCTCTCTGCCAGTTTTCGGGCTGTGGGTGTGGTCAAGATTTTTGGTCCGGATTGGATTCCCTTCGCCAAATAGGATTCTACATCCTTTAAAAGGATTGAGCCTCCCGGACCTGAGCCTCTGATCACCTTAAGGTCAACACCCTTCTCCTTCGCCAATCTGCGTGCAGCAGGGAGTACCTTGATTTTAGTGGATCCAGAAGTCATGAAGACAGAAGATTCCTGACCTATCGGGATTTCTGCTTCAACCTTTTTCTCAGATTTCTCCACGACCATGGGGCGATACTTTTCTGGAAGCTCTTCTTTCCCATCCGTGATCACCGCTACCACAGTCAAGATTGGGACCTCCACGCCTTCGGGGACCAAAATCTTTCTTAGAATTCCGGATGCTGGTGATTCCACTTCGGTAGTAACCTTATCTGTCTCTACTTCATAAAGAGACTCCCCTTTGTTTACCTTTTCCCCTTCTTTCTTCAACCACTTGATTATGATTCCTTTCTCAACGGTCAAACCCAATGCTGGCAATACTACTTCAACCGGCATAATGTGCTCCTACGCATACTCCAGAACTTTGTGAACTGCTTCTCTGATCCTGTCTTCGTCAGGGATGTAATATTTTTCGAGCACCGGTGAATAAGGTACAGGGATATGAGGAGCGGTCACCTTTATAATGGGCGCTTGAATGTACTCCACGGCTTCCTCTGCAATAATTGAAGCCACCTCACTGCCAAAATTCCCGATCCTGTTTCCTTCATCCACGATGATCAACTTTCCTGTCTTTTTAAAAGAGTTGATGATCGTCTCTTTATCTAAGGGGCAGAGCGTCCTCGGATCGACCACCTCAATGCCGATGCCTTTTTCTTCCATTTCCTTCGCCACGGTGAGGGCCTTGTGCACCATTCGAAGGGTGGCCACAATGGTGAGATCCTCTCCATCATGGCATATGACCCCCTGACCAAAAGGGACGGTATAATACCCTTCGGGGACGTCGCCTTTCATGTTGTACATCATCTTGTCTTCGACGAAGAGAACGGGGTTGTCATCCTCGATGGCTGTGAGTAACAGACCTTTCACATCGTGAGGCGTGGCTGGGATTGCGATTTTGAGCCCCGGGAAATGCATAAAGACTGCATGGATTGCCTGGGAATGGTGCGCCGCCGCCCCCCTGCCTGCTCCGCAGGTACAGCGGATTACCATGGGGATCTTCATCTTTCCTCCGAACATATATCGCATTTTGGCTGCCTGATTAACCAGTTGATCCATGCAGACAGGCATAAAATCGATGTTCATGATCTCCACGACAGGGCGCATTCCGACAATGGCGGATCCGATGCCTGCCCCGATAATGGCCGACTCGGAGATGGGGCTATCCATCACGCGATCTTCACCGTATTTCTGCAGAAGTCCCTGGGTGGCCTGAAAAAGCCCCCCATAATAACCGATGTCTTCCCCCAGAAGGAAAACTCTTGGATCTCTCCCTAACGCAATATCCAACGCTTCCACAATTGCTTCCCTGAACGTGATCTCCCTCATTGATGACTCCTTTTTACGCAAACAGGTCGTCCAATGCTTCTTTGGGATCGGGGAAAGGCGATTCCGATGCGTATACAAAGGCCTCTTCAACTCTGCGTTTTACGTCTTCCTCGATCGCATCGATCTCCCGTTCTTTTGCAATCTTCTCCTTGATTAACCTCTTCTTAAGATTCTGGATGGGACAGCGCTTCTTCCAGGATGCTATTTCCTCTTTTGTTCGGTACCTCAATCCCTGATTTGGATCTCCCTCATGATGGCCTCTGAATCGATAGGTTTTGCATTCAACCAGGGTGGGCCCTTGCCCTGATTTCGCTCTCTTCACCGCCTCTTTGACAGCCTCATAAACGGCCAGCACATCCATCCCATCAACAATGACTCCGGGCATATTATACCCTGCTGCGCGAACGGCAATGTCTTTAATGGCCTGATGTCGATGCTGGGCCACAGAGATTCCATAGAGATTGTTTTCGCAAACAAAGATAACCGGAAGCTTGTGGAGGGAAGCAAAATTCATTGCTTCATGGGTGGCCCCTTCGTTGGACGCTCCGTCTCCGAAGAAGCAGATGACCACCCGGTCCAGTCTCTGCTTCTTGATACCCAGGGCTGCTCCGGTTGCGATCGGCGCACCACTTCCAACGATCCCCATGGCCCCTAAGATCCCTTTCTCGTAGGCAGCAATATGCATGGAGCCGCCTTTCCCCTTGCAGTAACCCGACTTCTTTCCAAAGAGTTCAGCCATCATCAGTTTCAGCTCTCCGCCTTTGGCAATGCAATGACCATGGCCCCGATGGGTGCTTGTGATATAATCTTCATCCGTCAGATTCATGCAGGCTCCGACGGCGACCGCTTCCTCGCCAATATAAAGATGGGCAAGGCCGGGAACAGCGCCTCGTGCATACTGATCCACGACTTTTTCCTCAAAATACCGGATCTCCAGCATTTTCTTCAACATGTTTAACCATAAGTTTCTAAACCTTTTCATTCAACATCCCCTTTTCTCATTTATCCCATCATACGAAATTAAAAAAATTTCTTGAGCATCAGCGGTAAAGTGATCTGTTAAAAATTCTAGCAAGTTGCACCGGACTTGTTAAAAAGACATGACGAGGAATGTTCACAGAACTACGAATTACAATTCCCTGACCACAACAGTTGATTGAGACTCCTTCAGCCAGCCATCGGTCTTTCGTTGTGCGGTTGGACTGTAATCAGATTAAAAATGTTAAATTAAATGAAGTAGCCTTCGTTCAAATTTTAAAGTTTCACTTAACTTGAGCAGAAAATAAAAAAATACTTAACTTTTGTCAAGCAAAAAATTGCCAGTCTCATTTCTATATAAGAGGAAACTGCCTTAACTATTGAATTTTGTTTATTATTATAACATACTGTTTTAATTAAAATAAATCCTTGACAAGTTTTCTAATAGGAGGTAAAAATGAACGTAATTCAATCCTTATTATCCCCCATGGCAATAAATCAAACTTTATACTCTCTTGAGCATAACTCCGAAGCGACTGGAGGGTTAATACCCTTCGTCTCATTCAAAATGCTTTCAGTGGAAAATTCTGGCGATGGAATCAAAGGGAGAAAGCACGCGTTACTGGAATCCCTTATATCGTAAGAGATTCAGTATATGAAAATGAGAGTCCGGTGAATGTGACCTGAGTGTCGTAATCGAGGCGCTTCAAGACTTGATTTCTCACATTAAGTGACTTGAGGGGGTGAGGCCTTTGCAAAACGGCGATGCCCTATCTCGAAACCATAACGTTCGTTAAGGAAGG
>Ga0315279_10007961_pt1 | contig 12958 bp, 14 predicted proteins | sample YL17G06_20_MG_FD_203694 | JGI IMG/M metagenome (GOLD analysis project Ga0315279, IMG submission 203694) | Sediment microbial communities from Yellowstone Lake, YNP, Wyoming, USA - YL17G06_20 | ecosystem: Environmental > Aquatic > Freshwater > Lake > Sediment | place: USA: Wyoming | collected... | reverse complement strand
CCAACGCCAGTGATGTCCGCATATACGTTGCGGACCATTCGCCACCGGTCTTGGAGACTCTTGATGTAGCCGATCACACTTGCATAATCAGTTTTCAGCCGAAACCGGTGCACATGAATCAGCCGCAGACTTTTCTCAATCTTTTCGAGAACCACAATCACACTGAAATCCTGATGTTTCCCGAAGTCCACGCCCAAGTAGAATGAGCCCCGAAGAGATTCATGGAACTCTGCGAGCACGAGTTCACTCTCAATACAGGTCACGATCAAGCTTTGCGATAGCCAACTATCAGCATCTTCCGCGAACTCGCTGTAGAACTCGCGTCTGAAGCGTTCATCTGGCAGTTCGAGACGCATCTCGTCAATGAAGCTCTTCTTAATCAGACGAGACTTGACGACATCATCTGCAGTGACCACATGTTTGCTGAACTCGGAACTTTGACACATGCGATAGAAAACACTGTCTTTGTTCCAAGGCGTGCTCAAAGCGATCAAAGTGCCGTCGGTCGTTGCAAGCATGGGATATAGGACGCTATAGAAGACGAGTTCGTCGTCCTTGAAGAAGTTGGCTTCGTCAGGAATCACCAAGTGTGCTGTGTAACCCCTGAGGAGTTGAGGAGAGTTGGGCAAGATCACTATTCTGCTGCCGTTCCTGAACCTTATGACTGTTCTTTGCTGGCGATCAATCAAAGCCCTGCGTAGTTGTTCCGGCAAGATTGCGAGGAAATCCTGTACTCTGTCACCCATTATCATGGATTGACGTAGCGACGGCGCGACAATTAGAGTCAACGTTTTGGGATTTGTCAACGCAAAACCAATGGCTTTCAATGCTATCGTGGTTGTCTTTCCAGCCTGACGGCACCATCTTACAACGATGCGCTTGCTTGGATCTCTGAGAAGACGCTCCTGATATTCTGTGGGTTCGAATTTGAAGAGAATCCTGGCAAGATCAACTGGATCTTGAGGTATCTCTACTTTCCCCGTTGACCGGAGTTCTTGTCTGAGTATTTCCAACTTTCGCTCTTGCTCTAGCTTCATTCACAAGCCTCTCAAGCTCGACCAAGCTCCTATCAATTTGCTTTTCGTCGAATTTTTCACAAAGACTGTCAATTGTCTGTGCAGCATACGCCGCAACTCGCGCCCATTTTTCTCGTTCTCTCAGATCTACTTCATGATTCTGCGCTAAGGCATGTGCTGCGTTGAAAATATCCCGTAGTTTATTGATTAGTTCAGCGCGAATGCGCTGAGTGTCAAGACGAAGAATCCGTCGGCAAACGTTCAAACGGTTTTCGATAAGCTTTTTTCGCGTGATTTTCACCAAAAACACCCCTACCCCCCCTAGGGGGGGGTACCTTCTTATTCTCAACAGAGTCTTTTTGCTCCTTCAACAGGGGAAAAGACCCAACTCAGATGCCACTCGAGGCGGCTTCTTCTGGCATCTTATGTATCAAAGAATATGAAATACCGAGTGGTGCCTAAAACGATGTCTTGTTTGGTGCATGACAAGAGACCTTTGGGCAGTCTAAGATCGGTTCACTTTCCCGTAGAGCGCAGTTTTTCAGATTGTTTCAGAGAACAATGGTGGAATCCTTGGGTTGCAGAATAGGGCATACTTCACAAAAAGAGGATTGACGAAATGGACAGTACTGCATGAACTGTATCATCACCTCGCTTATGTTAATGGCTTGGACGTTTCTAAGGCAAAAGAGGAAAGGGCTGCTAGCAGGTATGCGAGAGATTTTCTAGAAAGACATTGACTCGGTTACTGAGCAAAAGAAGAGGTTCTTTGTTTGCGCAATATCTTAGGAGTGAAAAGCAAACGTGAATTTTCTCGTCTCGGCTAACAATTAGCTCTTATTCAAAAAGAGGTGATGCCAGAACATCTCCTGCACCTTATCAACCTCTGCAAGTTATAAGTTCACATAAATTCGTGGGCTGAACGTGAAAGAGATATCTTCTGATCGAACACACTTCATGACACCTGTAATTTCGTCGATTTTGTTACGGGCTCTTTCATTCTGACCAAAAGCCACTTCACAATGAACGGTGTTATCCTCGATTTTGATGTCAACCAAACGAACTTCGGGGTCATACTCTGTTTTTCTTCCCCATTCCTCCATCGCATCACAATAAAGCAGGAGACAAGGTAAAGGAAACAAGGCTATATCCATGGGAAATATTCGATTCCGCAATAACGGTCCATGGAGTTGAGAATCATGAAGTGCAACTGCTAAAGCTGCTTCAACGTAACCAGGGTTGTAAGCATTTTTCCCAAAAGCCTTTTGAAGATGTCTCAAAAGGGAAAAGCTGCTCTTAACGCCATGATTGTCGGCCTCCGCATATTCAAGAAGTATTTGAGACAGTCTGTTTTTAGTTCTCTTTGGCTTCCAACTTTCCAGCGTTTTTCCTTGTGAAAGGTGAGTCTGTAAAGAACTGAGCACACTCACATATTCTTCTTTTTCAGGTATCTCGATCGTTGTTATTTCGCCCTCTTCATACTCGATCATCTTCTTGAGATGCATCAATGGCTTTGACCTATCATGGAAAACTGAAGCGAGCAACCAAGCCGCTTCGACATCTGTACTTTTTGAATGGCACAATTCTTCAGAAAACCATTTTTTGAAATTTTCGTAAAACTTGTCAATGATAATACTGCCAAAAAGAAAAGCTTGAAACGGATGAATGAATCTTTCTCTTGCAGCACTAGAGAAATTTGTTTCTGCAATAGCTAGTAGCATAGCTTTCTCCATCCCTTCTTTGAAAGGATTCGAAAAAGTAGCATCTAAGAGTTGACAGATGACTTCTTTAATGAAAGTATATTCTTCTTCGATTGTCCCGAACTTGGCTTCTGAATATCCAGACTTAAAGACGTTCAGAATACTTCGATATTCTATGTTTTTGAGACTATCAAGCATGTCGACGAGAACCATTGGAATATGATGGTTTAGTTGAGACTCTAGAATGATCCTTTCTTTCTCCCTCTTGGTCACTTTGTTTATCGTAGACATTTTTCCACGGCGTATTTACTTTTCTTTCATTTTTTGTAGTAGTCGATCTAATTCTTCATGGATTTTCGCCAGCAGTTCCTGTGCAGGTGCGGGAACTTCTTCCTGTTCATGGGTTAGTCTTTCAGAGAAATTTTTGATCGATGATAAGAAATCTTTGCACGTGACTGTGAACAGCGAATCAACTTTGTAGCTTAGTTTCATATCGACATATTTGACAGCGTCACCCGGAGTAAAGTCATTTTCGTTAACCATTTTTTCAAACGTTTCAACAAATAGTTCTTCTTCATCGTAGTGCATGCATTTTCTTGCGATCTGGGCTAAGAAGTTGAAATCCTTGTAACGAATCATCAAACCGTCATCAACTTTTTTGATAAAGCGGGCGACCAAATCATCGAATTGATACTTTTCAAATAGTCTTGGATAAAGTCGCCTGCAAACGTCTAGATTTCTGGCAAGTATAATCAAGTAATATTCGTCTAGATCCCCCTTTAGGCATCTTTCTCTTAATTCTGAGGGCGCTCTCAAGAATAGACGAGCTTCTCTCACTGCCTGAGGGGGAACATGGATTTTCCTTGCCAGTTCAGTGTCTGTAGACTTTCGATCAAATCGCATCAGCCTACCCATTGCTACAGCTACTGCGACTGTGCTCCACTCTTTCCTTTGGGTATGTATGTTAAACATAGTTCGGATGTTTTCTTCATTCCCAAGCGGCCCACTAATGATGTTAGCTGGGACCTCTCGATATTTTTCATCCTTTTTTGCCAATTGGGCAGATGCTCTCCATCTTCTTTCACCATCCAAGAGGACGTATTTCCGCCTCTTTTCATCCCAGTAAACCACTAGAGGCACTAGTATTCCGCCAATCTCTTTGATTGACTCTCGGATATCAGCAACTTCTCTTTTGGAGATATTCTCTCGAGGATTGAGCTTGTTTGGGACTATTTCATTTACATCAATCTTCTTGAGGCCTTTGAACTCTAACCCTGATTTCTCGTTTTTTCTTTCTTTTATTTGCATTTGTATTGACTCCTCTCAAGGAACTGTAAGTTATGACCAGATTTGCTGATTAGATTTATAGTGTTCGACATAAAGAACTTAATTGTTTTTTTGATGGTTCCAATAAAAGTGTTGCTGCTTTTGTTCAGCTCTTCAACAACCTCGAGATGTGTTCTCTATCATTTCGATTTTCGCCTAGTGTTTCTAACGTCGGAATCTCTCAAAACTGAAATTAGGGTTTCCCCTTTTTTCGTAAGCGAATATACCTTTCTTCTTCCAAATTCTTCCGACGCAATCAGACCTTCTTCTGTTAATCCTCTCAAATGGTAGTAAATTCCAGTTACAGGAAGTCCCATCTTTCTAGCCAGTTCATATCCGTGTAATTTATTTTTTCCAAGCTCTAAGAGAATTCTTGTCTTAGTTTTGCTGATTAGAGTCACATATATAGAATCAGTACATCTATACTAAAAAAAGTTATAATAGAAAAATTTATAATAATGGAATTCATGATATCTCATAAATTGGACGCTCCAGACTTTACAGTGATGCTATGAGCTTTGAGCCTCACGACTTGGCAATTATCCATATTCCCGAATTTGACCCGAAAAAAGATAGCTACGAACTTTTTCTGAAGCGCTTTGACTACTTTTGGCAGGAAATTTATGATTCATTGAGTTCGACGGGTTCGCTTTGGGTCTTCATGTCCAACATATTCATAAATGGCGAATTGCGTCCCTTAACTTGGGAATTAACCGACAGAATTAGAACTACAACAAAATTCAGACTGAAGAACATTCTAGTGGTGTACAGAGACAAACCATATGCCCAGACTCCTCTTGCTCAAGGTTATTTTAACGTTGTCTTTTTCGTCAAATCCTTAGATCAGTACTATTTCGACAAAGATGCGATCCGAGAACCTCATGTTTTCAAGGATATTGAATGGGGAAAAAGACTCGTTGGAACAAGTGGATATGGCGAAAGAAAAAGGAACAGGTACAGTTCAAAAGGGCGAGATCCTGGCAACGTGTTTTATAAGGTCGAAAGAGACTCCGAAGGCAAGATTCTAAAAATCTATGAGTATTCAGATGAAGAATTATATGAGAAAATAGTCAAAGTATCAACGAAAAAAGGTTCCATCATTGTGAGTAACGTGACGAATCTGGCGCTTTCAAAATCTGTCGAAGACCTCGGGAGAGAATTGAGATTAGTGGGTGTTTAAACACTTTGAAATTTGAAAAACTTCCCAATGACATTAAACGGAATATTCATTTCAAGACTGGCGAAAAAATGGAAGAAATTCGAAACTCTCCCGTTCAAACCGTTGTCACCTCACCTCCATACTGGAACTTGAAGGACTACAAACATCCTGAACAGATCGGGCATGGAGAAACATATGAGAAATATCACGAGAGACTAAACAAAGTTTGGGCTGAATGCAAGAGAGTGTTGAAGCCTGATGGGACACTATGGATAGTTGTTGACAAGATTACATTCAAAGGTGATGTACTGAACATCCCTTTCGATATCGTGAGAAACTGCAAGAATATTGGTTTTTATCTAAAAGATATCGTTGTATGGAATAAACCTACTGCAATTTCAGGCATGAATCCAAGAAATCTAGTAAATAAATACGAAAGTGTACTCTTCTTTGCAAAGTCAAAAGACGATTTCAAATTTAGAAATTTGGGCGAGGAAGCTAAGACTCCAGACGCAACACTGAATCGAAAATTGCTAACAAATCTCTGGAGGTTTCCAGTCAAGGCTGGTAGTATTAGAAAGACTCCACCTCACGAGGCACCTTTTCCTGAAGACCTTATCAGTCGGATTATTCTCGTCAGTACTGTCGAAGGAGACTTGGTGCTTGACCCGTTTCTAGGCTCTGGAACGACACTTAAGACTGCTTTAGAGTTGTGTCGAAAATGTGTTGCTTATGAAATAAATAGAGAGTTCGCTGATGTCATTGCGGAACGTTTGAATATTCAAAGGCTCTTGGATTTATGGGCATTCAAATAAGTAATATTTTTTCGTTATAAGAGATTTTTCTATTACATCATAAAATAGGCACTAATGAGTTAATCTATTGCGTGCTACGTAGCAGAGAAGATTTCTTTCCTCATTACAGGGAAGACTTGGTAGAGAAGGCAAGGAAACTTCGTGAGGTTATTCTTAAACTTCATCAATACAAAATCCCCGACCTAGAAAACATATCCGAAAAAGAATATGAACTAATCCGATTAGCTGTAATTAATTCTATAAAGGGAGAAATTGTAGCCAAAGAAGAAAAAACTAGGCAAAGTTTTGTGAAGGAAGTTTTTCTAAATCCTGCTAAAGCACAAGGCTTCTTGAAGGATTATGAGGATACGAGCCGAATAGGCAAATGCGATTTTGAGGGAGAGTTCGTGCAAGGTGACCATTTTGGACTTGAGGTTAAAGGTGGGGAAGGAAACAGCGTTACTCTTCTCAGTAGACCAGTGAAAGCTGACATTTTCGTGGTCTGGTCTCATTTGGATGTCATGAGCAACACCCCTGCAGAAAACATGAGAGCGGTTCTAGGAAGGATTGTCAAACAGACAATTAACATAGACGAGAAAAGGCAGAAAGTTGACCTATTGATTTTCTACGACGAATGGTATAGAAATGGGATCAAATTCTTTTCAGGAGGGGCTGCACTACCTGACGTGTTTGTTTTCCCAATTACTACACCAGACAAGAATAATACGCATCCAATATTGCCTCGAATAGGTAACAACATATTCCTGAAGAGTCTTATGAAAGTTGTCGGAAATCGAGATTTGAGTGACCCTTTGGTTAGTAAACACATATGGTACTGCGATATCGAATTGGAAAAGAGAACAAATGGCTGGGTTCGTAAGATGAAGGTTTTTAATGATTTCGACTCAAAAATCACGTTTACTCGGCAAGGGTTCACCATTGCCTCTTGTAAACCTGCTTAACTCATTATCTCGTCCTCGATAAATAGGATTAGTGCACATTTTCAACTATCAACCGATTTTTCACAAGTACCCTTATCAACCGAAGACTTCACAGAACCCTGGAAGAGACCTTATATAAACTCGAAAACCTAATTCTGTAGGCATGTCCCAGCTAACACCCGAACAGCAAGAGAACATCAAAAAACATATTGAAGCGTTCAAGGTTTTTGCGAAGACCGACAAAGGTCTTGAGTGGGAGCAAGACAGAAAAAACAGAACGGAACTAATTCAAAAACTGCTCAGCAAGGAAAACGTTCTGAACCTGACGGAAGAGAATTTCAGTAAAATAATCAAGACGCTCTGGGCAACGGATATTTGGAGCAACAAAGATTACCTTGTCGGCAAGCTTCTAAAAGACAACACGTTCCAGAAACTACGAGAAGAACTGAAAGAACTCATTCATGGCACAGACCCGCTTGAAAAAAGGTTTGACAGATTCAGACGTAGCATCAAGGGTTTAGGTCCATCTTCCATTACGGAAATCTTGCTTTTTGCTTCTCCAGACAACTACTGCATATGGAACGATAAACCGAAAAACATCTTGCCATTTCTCAAGATAGAACTACTTCACGAAAGAGTCTATAAGTATCAGATTGATGGAAGCGATTATGTAAAATGCATTTCAGTCTTGTCTCTACTTAGAGACGAACTCAGAAAATCTGGTTTAGAAAAATCAGATTTCATTGACGTAGATTTCTTTCTTGCCTTCATATTCTACGAGATATACGAGAAGCAGCCGAAACCAGAACGTGAAAAGAAAGCCGAGGCGAAAATTTCTGAGGTTCATTTACCAGAGGTCGAATTGCCAAAGATTGAAATTGATAAGTTAGGTCATCCTGACGTTCAGGGCATTTTGTTGGAATTGGGTAACTTGTTGGGTTATGATACTTACATTGCTGACCCATCAAAAACATACAAAGGGAAGACATTAGGCGATTTATCAACACTTAAGGAGATTCCGCAGTTCACTTATCAGAGACTATTGGATACTGTGAAAAACATTGATGTTATCTGGTTTGAAGAGGAATTCCCGAAATTCTGTTTTGAGATTGAGCATACAACTGGTGTTACACTTGGATTATTGAGACTGTATCAAATCCGAAAGATAACGGAAGCGAAATTCTTCGTCGTAGCTCCTGAAGACATCATTTCAAAGTTCCAAACTGAAATTAGCAAAGACCCTTTTCACCAGATTAGAGAACGATACATTTTCAGGTCTTATCATCAGCTTGCTGACATGTTCATGTGTGCTCTTATCTACCATAAATTGAAGGACAAGTTTTTCAACACATAGTGAAAACAGTGAACCTCTCACTGAGTGCGCGCTTAGTGATAATTGTTTATTGTTTCTGCGACTTCATTGCAAAGAGGTTCATCAAGCCATTTCATGATTCTTACCCCTGACATAGGTACTAATCCGATTTTATTGCCGATATCTGTTGGATTATACTTCCCGATCTCTGGCTGCCAGTAGTTCAGTTGAATCGCCTTGTCTAGCAACTTGGATTCGTTTTTACCTTTCAATATGACCGTTGGAACTATAGTCTCTTTGAAGTGCGCGTTATTCCAGATCTCTTCTCTGCTTGCCAAGAGATCTTGCTCGGTTCTGATGTCGAAAATCTTTTCTATCTTCAAGAAACCAACTAAAAAAGCACATTTATTACGCACTTGAAAGTCTTTAAGCTCTTCCCATGTTCTCTTGCATTCATAGAAGCTGGGATCACACCTTGAAAGCCCTGCGTAAAAGAAAACGCAATCTTCGGGGCGGAGCTCCGAAGGTATTCTTCCTCGACCCTGTGCCCAAAAGTCTCCAAAACTATTCGTTGTGAACTCTGGGTCGAAATGTGGAGTAAGGTCTTGCGCCAGAAGCGATTCTCCATTTTCATCAATGGAACGAACATAGGGGTTCCCGCTTTCATCCACGTACGAATGGTGATCTGTGTGCATGAAGTCTGAAAGGAATTTCCCTTCGTGAGTTCGAGCTTTCATAGTGCCATACCTAAGGTTCTCGGATGTCTCATTATTGAATTGAGGGATGGGAATGTACTCAAAGTGGTTATCGGAGAAAACAGGAGCACAATATCCAATGTTTGTCGTGTCAATACCGACACGCATCAAAAAACCCTTCATAACCGGTCAGTTCCCTATTTGTAGCTGCTCCTATTTTAGAGCGCGTGCGCAATACAACTATTTGCATCTGCCTCTCACAGTCTTCAAACACACCGTCTTTCTGCGTACCTGCTGCCTACGTATTCTAGAAGTCTCTTCAATCATTGCTTTCCAAGATTGCGAGTCTATTGATCGAGGCTTTTGCCCTTTCTTGTAATCTGCGTACTTTGTAATTTTTCTCCATAAATTCTTCAAGTCATATTTCCCGAGAAATGTCTCCAGTTTCATGCAACGATATTGAATATATGGACCTGGCAATTCCATAGGATCCCCATCTGCAAAGTAGAAATGATCGAAATGCAGGACTCGTTTAGGTCCACTTCCTTGTGTCCGCTCCACAACAAAGGCAGACCTTACGACTGCTTTTCCGTCCTTGACTACCACATCGATGATTTTCGCTTTCGGATCTGTCAAAGCTCTAATACGCTCGTGACAATAGCTATAGGTTCCAACTTCCCAGCCGGGGTCAAAGGGGTGTTCTTCGAAATTCCTTAATCTCCAATTCTGCGGATCGCGACAATGAAGGAGAAATCTGTCGTCTACAGACATACTCTTTGTGTAGGAACACTTCAAATTTCAGTTTTTCGGATAATGCTCAGCCTTTTAAAAACCGGGGCCGTAGCAAGTATAGCGCGCGCTACTCGCCAAGCCATAAGTTTCACTGACTGCTAGGCTTGGTTTTTTGGCGCGTATTCTGTGCGCTAAAATGAGCAACGAGGCCAAAAATACCACTTAATGTGGGTGCGATGCCTGAAAGGGAGTATAGTGCCATCAGAAAAAGCCACAATGGTTGGTCAGCGGGTACAAAGTCTGAAAGCAGAATATAGAATCCTGCTGCAAGCGAAATTAGAACGATGCCTAGTCCGAGATTGACTCCCGCGCCTCTCACTGCGAGTTTCCACATATTCATTGAACCGAGGTAGACAAAAATCCCCATTGCGAAAACAAGACCGCAGAGTGCGATCATGAGTTCGGAGCTAACCGAAGGATTTCCGCTTTCTTGACGAGTGATCCAGTTGATTACGATCACCAAGGTCAGCATTCCCGCGCTTATTATTGTTCCAGTGCCGGTAATTCCCAGAATGAAACCAAATAGACTCGATCTGCCTCTCTGTTCATCGGCCACTAAACGTTCACCTCAACGCTGTTCTAGTGGAAGTAAGATACTGGGTTTATTAGATTTGTGCTCTACGTCATATTCAGTTGCTACGTCGTTTGAGATTTCAGGAAAGAGCCTTTCATCATCAAACTAGAACCAACTTTAATGCGATTCCTTGAGAAATTTCGCCTTCCGGCACAAGTTGAACAATCACAATGATTGCTTTCGCATATGAATCAATAGCTACAAAACTCAATGTCGCGCGCGCGAGTAGCGTGTCCGTCCTGAAGAACCGTCTATTCATGAAGTGCGCAATTGTTTCAAACAATGCATCAGGATGCCCCGACCTGCAAACACTCTAAAGAAACGTTTAAATTTTGAATAATGTCTAGTCTGAGCTTAGGAAGGTGGGCGATGAGGAGGAGGTGAACAGACAGATGAGTACATTTTTCTTAGGTCGTGACGAAAGAGTGGTGCGAGAACAACCAGGTGTTCGTTATCATAGTGGCTACAGCAAAGTAGGGAGTTTCATGGCTGGGAAGCTTATTTTGACGAGCAAACGCTTTGTTTTCGCTAGGCAACAAGCAGTACAACATGGTGGTTTGTTTGGATTTGGAAAGCAAACAGAGGTGCAAACGGTTGGGATGCCGATCAACATACCCCTTGAAAAAGTAGTCGGCTGCCAGATAGAATCGAGGACAAGAAAGAAGAATACATGGAACGAGCCCGCAACGCTTTTCAGTAAGGAGCAGTACCAAGTGTTGATCGTGGGTTTGGAAACCCCAGAGGGCATGGAAAGCCCGACGTTTGAGGTGGATAATCCTCAAGATTGGGCCACAGCAATTACCCGTGCCATCGGTGGCGAAACGGTATAGCAACTGTTTCCCACTTTTTTTCGATTATCAAACCTTTTATTAGTATATCGACAACAGTGAAATAGTGGGGGAGTCTTGAACGAGCCTTCGATGCGAACATTGTAGTGCAGTGTACAAAGGGCCTTTTTCACCATATCAGAAATTCTTCAAATGTCAGTATTGTGGATGCATAACAAAGATTGTTGCTGACGGATCAAACGCAGAAATTAGAAAGATAATAGTCACAGAGACCATAGTGGGTCCCTCGAAGGCATTTGATATCAATGATTTTTCGGCATTTCTTGGCAAACGTGGGATCAAGTCATTTGATCCAGTGAGCGGCATTCTGAAGCTTGGGTCACAAGAAGTGTGCGTTAGCCAAGACGGAGCGGTTGAAGGACCTGGATCTCTTAAACTCCGAGTTGAGAAATGGATTGAAGCCTTCATGTCAAGCTGAACACCATGGAAACCGGTCACAAACTCCAAATCCTGGTTCAGGATGCAATTTGTCGGCTTCGTGAAGGCAGAATAGACGAAGCAATTTCTCTATTCTCCAAAGCCCGCAAAGACATAATCAAACAAATCTCGTCGGAACCAATGACGCCTGAAATGTACGATCTGCTGCTCAACTTGTCCGCCCTCACATATTTGGGAATGCTGCATTATTTCGCGATTGGACAGAAAACCTCGGAAAAAACAGATAGTATTGCAAAACTAACGTATTTGAGCGAATCCCTTGGCTTCAGCAATGTTCTCGATGGGGTGCTTCTCCCATTGCTAACAATTGACGATTCGATAGCCAAGAAGAAAGTTTTTCCGTTGTTACGACAGGGTGAAGAAAGCAGAGAAGAATTGCATAGAAAGATTGCCCAACTAATGAGCTCTATCCAAGATGGCAAAGGTGAAAGACAAAAACAATACAACGAATCAATCAAACAGATTATTGATGCTGTAAATCCTGGATCGGTTCAAGTGAGAACACTGGCCCTGCAATTGGGCCGTCGATTTGAAGCAGGCAACTTCAAACAGGCAAGAAGGATTTACGAATACGTAAGAGACGAAATTCACTACATGCGTGATCCACTTCCCTTCGAAGATATTCAATCACCTGAGATCACTTTGGAAAGAGCCACAGGAGATTGTGATGATCAAGCCATCCTTCTCTGTTCTTTACTTCTAGCTATAGGGTTTGAAACTGCACTGTTTTTCGCCGACACTGATGGCGACGGAATGGCTGATCACGTATATTCTGCTGTTCATATTCCTGACGCCCCAGACCTTTACAAACCGTTTGCGGACAAGAAGATCGCAGGAAAGGATCTCCATGATTGGATTCCTCTTGATCCAACGTCTGAGGACCTAGATTTTGGAGTTATAACGTTCGCCAATCTTGAGATAAAGCACGCTTTCTTTTTTACTGCAGAAGGACAATACTTTTTGGACGAAAAGAAATAAGCGCGCGCTAGGATACCTCAAGAAAGATTTACTATCGGGAACTTGGGAAATAACAGACGCAGGAAGAACGCTCTACGAATCAACAAAAAGAAATGATAAGAAAAGACTTTAACAGGAAAGGAAAATCTACGACTATACATTTGTCAATCACTTCTGAAAGAGTGCAATAGGCGCATACTGGTTGGTTTTCTTTCTGCGCGTGCCGATGGAAACGTCCGAAGGCGACTTAGGTCAGAAGTTCTTGCTAGTGGCTCCAAATTGGTTTTAATCTGTTTTGGTTGAAGGAAAACCATATAAATCACCATACTGCTGTTGAATTGCACAAACGGAGAGTATATAGAGTGCCAAAATGGGGATACTCGATAGCGGAAGAAAGGCTGGATCC
>Ga0315279_10007958_pt1 | contig 12961 bp, 15 predicted proteins | sample YL17G06_20_MG_FD_203694 | JGI IMG/M metagenome (GOLD analysis project Ga0315279, IMG submission 203694) | Sediment microbial communities from Yellowstone Lake, YNP, Wyoming, USA - YL17G06_20 | ecosystem: Environmental > Aquatic > Freshwater > Lake > Sediment | place: USA: Wyoming | collected... | reverse complement strand
TATTAGCGGCGGATGTCCCCCGACAGTCTTTCGGGAAATTCTACCGACCAAAAAGCAAAATCCCATTTTGATGTTTTCAGGCGGTTTGCCGACACCTTTGCGTACGATGAACTATTTCCAGACATTGCGTGGCATAGAATTGCTCCCCATAGAAGGCAGTTGTATGTTAAATGCCTGACCGCCGTAACTTGTCTTGCAATAGGCCAGTCTTACGTAAAATCGAATTCGCCGGCCTGTGCAAAAATTGCCTTTGACCGTGCCTGTTCAGATTTGGAAGACTGTCTGAAGATGGACCCGGATAACCGGTTATTCCAGCAGTTATTGCAGGAATTTGGGCTTCTCCACACAGAATACGCTCCAGCAATGCAACAGGTGGCAAAATGAAAACGTGCCAAATACCGGGTAATTGGTCAAGTGAACGCATTTTTTAGCGATAATAAAAAAGGTTGGAATTGTGTTTTCGGACCATTACAGAACCATAGAGACCATAAAAGGAGATAAAAGTGTCAACCATACAACTTCCAGGGCTTTTGACAGGCATCGATACATCTACTCTCATCAGTCAACTAATGGCTGTCGAAAGCCGCACGCTTAATTTATACAAGGAACGCCAGACCGCTTTGGAAGGGAAAAAAGACGCGATCGGTACACTTAAAAGCGATATCGAGACCCTAAAAACTTCGGTTGGAGCTCTTTCTGATGCCGGCAAGCTTCGCGCTTTCGAAGTTGCTTCCAGTGACACAGATATATTGACTGCTGAGGCATCTTATGATGCCTTTGAGGGTAATCACACAGTGGTTATCAACCAGTTGGCCAACGCCGAGCGATGGGTTCACACAAATGGTAAAGAATATGCTGAGGATTATGTCGGGGACGGTAATCCAGGCACTTTCATTTATTCATACAATCATAAGGAAACAATCCTGACCACTACTGCGACTACGACGCTTCAGGACCTTGTTGGCCTCATCAATAATGACCCCAACAACCCCGGCGTTACGGCAAACCTCCTGTACTATAACGATGCTTATCATCTCGTGCTTAATGGCAATGACCCCGGCTCCGATTATCAAATCTCCATTAACACGGATAATACCGAGGTCTGGCAGGCCGCAGATGCTTTTACAGTCGATGGCGATAACGCCACGCTGACCACCAGGATTATCGACCTCGACCAGTTTAATGGAACACTCGCCGGCGACGAGTATATTACGATTAGCGGAAAACTCCATGATGGAACGGTCGTAAGTCAGAACTACAGCATAAACGGGAATACCAAACTCAGCCACCTTATTAAGGAGATAAACGACGCATTTAGCGGAACCGCCACCGCAACTTTGGTAAACGGCCAGATACGTCTTACGGACCATACCTGCGGCACAAGCCAGATGGAGCTTGCCTTGACTTACAACCCTGGCTCCGGCTCAACCACATTTAACATACCGACCGTCAGCCGATTAACACAGGGCGGCTCTGTTACCGCTGACCTCGCGGGTTTCGCAGTATCTGATTTCACAGAAACCCAATCTGCCCAGGACTGTCAGTTCAAAGTTGATGGCTACCCCGTTGCAGGAGGGGAGTGGTTCAGCAGAAGCTCTAATACCGTAGATGATGTTATCCACGGCGTTACGCTCCATCTGCACGACACAGGCACCGTTCAGGTTAACCTGACAAGGGATGTCGAATCGGTCAAGGAAAAACTAAAATCTCTGGTTGATGCCTACAACACTGTTGTTAGTTATATTCAGGAAAATACCGGCTATGACAGTGCCAAGAAAGTTGCTGGCGTGTTGATGGGTGATTATGTTGTTTCTACGATAAGGTCGCAGCTTTTCACACCGCTTATCGCCCGGACCAGCGGATTTGTGAAGGATATTGACGCCTTTCTGACACCTGCCCAGATAGGCCTCCAGCTTGACCGTAACGGCGTGTTGAGTCTGGACACAGATGCCTTCGATAAAGCCATAGCAGAAAATTATACAGGCGTGCTCGCTATAATCGGGGCGGCCAAGACAGGCAGCAGTGATAGCAACACCATCGAATTTTACGGTGCCAGCAGCAATTATACCGCAGGGGGCACTTACGATGTTAAGGTGACGGTAGAGAACGGAGCTATAGTCCCTGGTAGTGCAAAAATTAAACTTTCATCCGAGCCCGAGTCCGCATATCGTAGTGCATCATATAGCGGCAATATTGTCACCGGCGATAGCACTTTTGACGAAAATGGCGACCCCATATATCCGGAGAATGGTCTTCAGTTCAGTGTTAACTTAAGCCAGAATGGCACTTTCACAGCTACTGTCCGGGTAAAGCAGGGTTTTGCTGGTGCAATGGAGGATGCGCTCGATAAGATGCTCAAAAGTACCAGTGGCTCTCTTCAGCTTGACCAAAATTACATCAGTGATTCCATACAGCAAATCCAGGACAGAATCGACGTCGAGCAGGAGCGTCTGACCAAAGAGCAGGAGAGATTGGTAGCTCGATTTGCCCGGATGGAGAGCACCCTGGCTTTGCTTCAGCAGCAAATGAACGCGTTGGGTATAAGTAGCAGCTCATCATAAATGCGTAACATGATAGGATAAGTGTCTGCCGGTATGAATGCTTTAGTTCGACAAGCTCACTATGGAGAGCGGAGTCGAGCCATTATTTCCGCACCTCTTTTCTGTGCCGCAGGCGGTAAATCATAGCTAATATCCCTGCCACTGCCACGTATAGCGCTTCTGGTATGGGATTGCCGGTCTCCACCGTTGAGTATATCGTTCTGGCTAACTCCGGCCTTCTCACAATGGGCACGCCGTAAGCACGGGCGATTTCTCTTATTTTCTCCGCCAGATGGCCTGCTCCTTTGGCCACCAGTATCGGCGCTTCCGTAGTCCTGGCTTCATAACGCAGTGCAACGGCTATATGTGTCGGGTTGACAAGAACTACGCTGGCCTTGGGCACCTCCTGCAGCATACGCTTCCTGGCCATCTCGAACTGTATCCTCCGTATCCGCGTTCTGACCTCCGGCGCACCCTCTTCGTCCCTCCGCTCTTGTCTGACTTCCTGACGTGTCATTTTCAATTCTTCAATGTATTTCCATTTCTGATAAAAGGCATCGGCGATTCCTATGACAAGTAGCGCAATTCCGATACGTATCATTAAGCCCATTATCATTTTTGCGATTACTGTAAGCATTTGCGCAGACCACGCCCATCGAAGCGCAGCAAGCGTATCAAGCCGGTCGCGAAGATATGACCAGGCGACCACCGCCACAAAAAGTATTTTCAGTATGGATGCTAAGAGTTTTATGACAGAACGGGCATTTACCAGTTTCTCGAACCCTGTTACCGGGTTTAGCTGCTCGAACTTTAAGCTTATAGCTTCCGGTGCGAAGTTAAGACCGCTGACAGCAATAGACCCTAATGCCGACCCTGCGAAAAGTGCTATAAGAATCGGGCAAACAATAAACAGTAAATCAGTAGTTTTCCCCTCGATAAAATCAAGAAATGATTTGTTGTCGGCAAAAACGCGGGTTTCACATGACAGTCCTTGTGTCACTTGCGTAATAGACCATTGCAATAGTCCCGGACCTGCCAGAACCATCACCGCTACCAGTGCCAGCAGTGTCGCGATGGAGGCAAGTTCCTCGCTCTCCGGCACCTGCCCTTTCTTTCTGGCTTTCTCTAATCTTCTCGGGGTTGGTTGTTCTGTCCTTTCGGAAGCCGGTTTTTCCGCCATAATCTATCTTTTTTTTGTAGGCCACCCATTTGTGTTTGTGATTTGGGCTGCCGGTTTGCCGCATGCGATTTACAATGGCAGCAGCTTGCCCATCAAGTCGGCCAATTCTGCCACAAATCCGTTTATAAACGGCAGAAAAATCGCTGCCATTAACAGCCCCAGCCCTATACATAATGGGAAGCTGGTAAATAAGATATCCATTTCCGGAACCACGCGTGCTAACACGGCCAGCACTACCATCAGCAGCAGAAATGCTGCCAGAATTGGTGCAGCTAATTTCAGGCCTGCAATTAACATTGTTGAGCCGGCTTTAATCATTCCGCCTGCCAGAACTGCTGTTGTCGGGATACTGCCGGCGGGAAATACCTCGTAGCTTCTCGATACAATCAATAAAAATAAATGGTGGCCGTTGGCGCTAAGAAACAGGATTATAAATATCATCTCCAGTATGCTCGCCAGCGGTTGTTCGCTCTCTTCGGTAAATGGGTCCAGAATCTCCGCCATGGCAAGTCCCATCTGTCGTTCGATAATCTGGCCGGCGAACCTCACCACGCCAAATACAATACTGAACACCAGCCCCAAAGCTAAACCATACACGGCTTCATTAGTCACCAATAGTGTTGCTTCAAATATAGAAGCGTTCTTGGGCTCGGCAGTAAGAGGTGTTACCATTGAAAAGAAAATAGCCAGCAGAATGGCGACCGCAATTTTTACCCTTGCAGGGATGCTGTTCCATCCAAAAACCGGCAGCACCATAAAAAAAGCCGAAATTCTTGTCAGCACCATTATAAAGCCAAGCACTTGTGCGGTCACGAGCTCCATAAATTCAGCGCCCGACATTCTGGATGTGGCCAAAAATTTCGTTCACAAACCTGAGCATCACCTGAAGCATCCAGCTACTGCATACTAATGTCACGACTGCGACAGCTATAAGCTTGGGAACTATCGTTATGGTCATATCGCGGATGGAAGTAACTGCCTGAAGCAGTGTTATCACCACCCCTACAACAATGCAGGTTAGAAGTATCGGTGCAGACAAAAGTAAAGCCGTTTCGAGAGTATGCCGGCCTAAGTAAAGCACAAGACTGCTATCCATCTGCTAATCCCTTATTTGAAACCAAGACTAATGCTCTTTGCTAACAGCCCCCACCCGTCAACGAGAATGAATAGTATCAGCTTGAAGGGCAGCGAAATCATCACCGGCGGCAGCATCATCATCCCAGCGCTGAGTAAAACGCTTGCAATAACTAAGTCCACCAGCAGAAAGGGAATAAACAAAAGGCACCCTATCTCAAATGCGGTGCGGAACTCACTGATAATAAATGCCGGAACGACAATGTGCATACCGATGTCCATCGGACGTGCTGGGGGGGCTATTTTCGCCATCCGCACAAAGAGAGCTAAATCGGATTCCCTGCTCTGTCGAAGCATAAATTCCTTGATGCAATCGCTCGTCCTGACCCCTGCTGTCTGAAAGTCAATCTTGTCTGCAAGATATGGCTGGATGGCGTTCGCATTGACCTTGGCAAACGTGGGCGACATCGTGTATAGCGTCAGAAACAGGGCCAGACCTATGATGGCAATTGTAGGCGGTATAGTCTGCGTGGTTAATGCTCGCCGGACAAAGGACAGCACGATAACTATCCTCGTAAAGGATGTCATCATCACCAATAAACTCGGCAAAATCGCTAATCCTGCGAAAATGATTACGAGTTTGACAGGCGTTGACCAATCCTTGCCTTTGGCATCCTTGCTGGTTGCCTTATCTATAACTGTCATCAAATCGCCGATGCTTGGAACGCCGTTCACAGGGGCGCTCGTAGCGGAAGTGCCGCTATTCTGTCTTGGCAGACTGGGTTGCGGGAACACTCTGGTGTTCTGACCAAAGGAAGACCCCGTGAGCACCAGAACAACAACCGCCGGAAAAAATATCCTGATAAGCTTACCTGTCATATATTCCCTCATTATCGTCGGCTTCTTTTGGCGATAGCTCTGCAAAAGCATAAGTTACGTCAGCCAATTTCGTTATATTCTCATTTGTGCTGCCTATGAGGAACCGTTGATTGTCTATTTCAAGCAGGTGCACAGCTTTGCGAGGCCCGAGGTGTACTGTTTCAATGATATGAATCTTTTTCCCCGGCAGGTTAGTAATCCTTGGCAATAGTTTCCTTGAAGCATAAATCGCCGCCACACCCAGAGCGGCAACAAGCAGGACAGAAAGCATCAGCTTAAAGAAAATCTCGCTGCTGCCAAGATTGCTTTCCGCTCTGGCAGAAAAATTGGGGTCGTTGGCAAACAGGGAACCAGATTCGAATTTTGGATTTTCCCCTTCTGGTCTATTGGCAGTTAATTGACCGCTGCGGACAACCAGTGCACCGCTGCCGAGCGCAATTATTAAAAGATATGCAACGACTTTTTTCTTGCATACTGCCACGTTATTTTTAACCGCAAACAGTGTGCCGGAACGCTCAAATGGGCTTTAATACATTATTAACAAGGGTTTTTGGGTGCGGCATTGGCGGATAATTGCGCAGACTGTCGAAAAAATTGACAGGCGCACTGATTAATCCTTCTTTCTCAAGACCGCAATTGATATCTGTGACTGTTCAGAAATCGGGCTGTCCTTTTTCACCCAGTCACCCCCTGCTCCTATTCCCCACGAAAAAACAGAATACTCGGTTCCTGAAGGCAGATTAGTCCGCAGGAAATCTGCCACCACTTGTGCCCGCCTGGCTGAGAGTATCCATTGTTGTTTTTCGTAAGGTTCCTCTGGTGCCAGTCCGACAACGTACAGGTTCAGCCTCCCGGCAGCCGCAGACTTGTGCAGATTCGCTGCGAATTTGATTAAAAACTGCTTTGCGGATTCATCCAGAACAAATTGTCCTTTACCGAACGTAATAGGCGCCACGACAAAATCGGGCTGTTGACCCTGCATCACAGACTTGTAAGTTTTGGCTCGCCTGTCAAGTCGCTGAAAAATTCGCCGAGTTCTTTCTTCACTTGCGTCAATTGTTCTGGTGACGTCGGTCTCGTTACCGTTGCTTATGGGGTAATAAACCTTGGGGCTGTCAAAGTATAATGCCTCACCCGGTGTTCCGAACAGCCCCGGGATACCAAATCCTGCAATTGACCTTCTGAACCCGTAGAGCGTCTCTTCAAAAATTCCCTCGCCCTCATTGCACAGCTTGCCGCTTCTTGCGGTGGACATCGTCAGGAGCATAACGAAGAATGCCATCAGCAGTGATATCATATCCGCAAATGAAACTATCCATAGCGGAGCGCGTTCTCCCTTTTCTTCAGTTACACCTGTTTGTTTTTTCACTTGTATGTGCTCTCATCAAGCAAAGTAATTTCCAGCATTCGCTCAGTTTTTAAATTCTCTTCAGGCAACATACCTTTTGCAGCGATGCTGAAGCGGTTTTTTGAGACGCCGCAGCTGTTCAGGTATTTCACCACAACAATGGCTCTGAGAATTCCGAGCTCACGGTCCCCGCCCGGACCGGTTTCGTTGATCACAATCCGGTCAGGTAGTGTGTTGGCAAACGAAGCCAGAATATTGAGAAAGTCGCGTCCATCTTTTGAAAGTGTTGTTCCGGCCGCCCAGAATATTTTTTTCGATTCAATCAAAAATATCTTGCGGGTTCTGAAATCCTCAGGTTTTGTCTCAGCCAGGAGGCCTTTGCCCGTGGCTTTTTCAAGGGTCGGCTTTTCACTGCCTTTTTCAGGTTGTCCTGCCGCGGTCATTTGTGGTCCCATTGTCGCTCGCGGAGGATACTTAAACCAGTGGCCGTAGTAGTTTGGGGCCAGTGCTGCCTTTGTAACCCTTTGAAGTTTTGCCGTTTCACCCGGCCCAAAGCTCGAGAATGTTGAAAGCATCACAAAAAACGCCATCAGCAGTGATATCATATCCGCGAATGAAATAATCCACAGAGGTGCGCCCTCGCCGCTTTCCTCTTCTTGTTGTTGTTTCTGTCCGTGTGGCATTAAATCTGGGCCTTTATTGCCTCGCGGCGTTTCGCCGATATAAATACATGCATTTTTTCACGTACAGCGGTAGGGTTATCACCTTTGGCAATCGTGCAGACACCGGCTACAATCATTTCCATTGAAATCTTCTCTGCCTTGGAATACTGCCCTAACTTTCCACCCAGAGGCAGAAACACTAGGTTCGCAAGAAGTGCTCCGTAAAATGTGCAAACCAGTGCTACCGCCATCCCTGCACCGATTTGGTCCGGGTTTTCCATTCTGCTTAGCATTGTTATCAGGCCAATCAGTGTGCCCACCATCGCAAACGAAGGACAGGATGCACCCATAAACTCCAGAATCTTTTTGCCCATCGCGTGTCTTTCTTCCAGATATTGTATCTCCAGGTTCATCAGCTCACGTATCGCCTCTGCATCCTGGCCGTCTATGAGCATTTGCATCCCCTTGGATAGGAAAGGGTCTTTGATTTTGCTTATTTCCTGTTCCAGCGCCAGTGCCCCGTCACGCCTGTTAATAGCGGCGTAATTAACCATTCTCTGTATAAGCTCTTGTGGCGTTATTGTTTTGTGGAGAAGCGTTTTTTTAATGACCGAGAAAATTCCGAGAAACTGTCCCATCGAAAAATGTATCATTGTTGCGCACGTCATCCCTCCTACCACGATTGCAATCGCAGGAAGATTGAAGAAAATCGCAAGGTTTCCCTCGAAAAGGATTGTTCCGATGATAACAAGAAAACCTAAAATTATGCCTAATACTGTTGCGAAGTCCATAATGCTATTTTACCTCGGCTATTTGTTTTAATCGCTCGCACAAAGCCGCTGTAAGTTTGGGCTCGGAATTGACCATTTCAGCCAGCAGCTTGGCCTTGGTTCTTTCAGTCATATAGTGCAAAATCTTCACCGCATCATCAAAGTTGCTCCCCACTCGTTTAACGTCGCCGGTTTCCTTTTGGGGGCCGCTGCTGGCGCACATATTAGATAGTATTTTACTGGCACTGGTCGCATCCATCCTGTCGTAAGCGGCTGCAATCGAGACCAGGTTGGCTTTTTCTGTCTGGACAATCTCAAGCCGGCTCTTTAGCAGTTTATCCCGCTCCTCTTTGAGACCTGCGGTCATTGATGCAAGTTCGACGCGCAGGGTATTTAGGTTTTCAATATCCTTCTTCAGCACTTCCTGAGCCATTTGTAATCTCTGTTCCTGTGTCTTGATGCTTTGCAGCTTATTGTTATACTCTTGCATCTTTTCCCGGACCTCGATGGTAAGGTTCTCGAGTTGCTTTTCCGTCATGGCTCTCTTTACCGAGCTGTCGTCGGCGCCGATAACGCTGCTCATAGTCCTGGCTCTTGGCAGCGGCAGTTTTGCTCCAGTTTCTCCGCTGGCAAGTGTTGGCTGATTTGGCTCACCGCTCCGGATTGTTGGTTTGGTAAGCCACCCGATGACAAATGCCCCTGCAAAGCTTACCAATCCTGCTGTTGCCGTCATTATTATTAGTTTCTTACTCACTGGTTTTCTCCTGACCCTGCACCAATTGTTCCCTGGTCGGCATCTTTAGCCAAAATTTCGGACGCTGCACCAGCTCGACTGGTCAATTGGTGCGGGGTATCGTAAAATCTCAACTTTTATTGCTGCCGACATAGTTTTCCTCTAATATCTTTCTGACAAACGAGCCCGTAGCTCCCTCGTCTAACTCTTTTTGCTCAAGTTTCTCCTGTTCTTTTATAAATTTTCTTTTTGCTTCGGCTCGTAACTTTTCCAGACCTTCCTTAAACCGTCTAATCTTTAAAACCTCGTCGATTTTCTCTTTTTGCTGTAATTCCAGCTCGCTTGCTCTACTTTTGAGTTTTTTAATCTGCTCGTCACTTACTGTCGAATGTCTTAAGAAGAATTCCTGTTTGCCTAATCGCTTTCCTGGAATTTCTTTACTTAAACCATCGATTATATCCTGTAATATCTTACGTCGTGCTAATAGCTCACCGCGGGTCCCAGCCAGCTTTTCGGTTATTTCAAGTAGTTCCGCCCTTTTCTTTTGTTCCAGTTTGGTCTTTACGTCAAGGACTCGCTGTAATCGCCATACAAACCGTTTCATTTAATTCCCGATTTTTAGCTCTCAACACCTATAAGCTTGTCCCACGACCTGCTAATCGTAGTCAACTGCCTGGCAGTTTCTTCGAACGCCGTTCTTTCCCGAACGGGCTGCACGAGAAATCTGTTTATTCTGTCAATTAAAGCTATTGCTCCGTCGATACGCCGATTGCTGCCATGTGAAAGTGCCCCGATGTTTATCAGGTCTTCGGCGTCAGCATAAATCGCATATATTTCCTTGAGCTTCTGGGCGGCAAGCCGGTGCTCTTTGCTTGTTACCGCAGGCATCAATCGGCTGACGCTTTGTAAAATATCCACGGCAGGGTAATGTCCCCTGTCGGCTAACTTTCTCGATAGAACTATATGCCCATCCAGCAGGCTCTTGGCGCTGTCGGCTACGGGGTCGGCCAGGTCGTCGTTCTCAACCAGCACCGTCAGAATGCCGGTGATACTTCCGCTCTCGGCGCATCCCAGACGCTCGACAAGTCTTGGCATAAGTGAAAAAACGCTCGGACAGTAGCCCTTTGTTGCCGGTGGCTCGCCCGCAGCAAGACCTATTTCACGCTGTGCCTGCGCAAAGCGGGTGAGCGAATCCATCATAAACAGCACATTCTTGCCTTTGTCCCTGAAATATTCGGCAACCGTAACAGCCACAAATGCCGCCTTTACCCGCTGAATCGGCGGCGAGTCGGATGTGGCAACTACAACTACGCTACGGGCCAGGCCCTCAGGACCGAGGTCACCCTCGAGGAATTCGCGGACCTCTCGGCCTCGCTCGCCTATCAACGCCACGATATTGACATCCGCCTCACTCGAATTGGCAATGTCACCGAGTAGCACGCTCTTGCCCACGCCGCTGCCTGAGAAGATACCTACTCGCTGTCCCTTGCCGCAGGTCAGGACCCCGTCGATTGACCTGATTCCCAAAGCTAATGGACTGCTGATTTTTTCCCGGCTCAAGGGTGGCGGGCTGCTTGCATCTAATGCTTTCTTATCTGTTCCTGCTAATGGTCCTTTATTGTCAATGGGTTCGCCAAGCCCATTTATCACCCTTCCTAATATACTTTCGCTTAACGTAATATAACGTGGAGTAGTTCGGACTGTCACTGTATCGCCCGGCGATATGCCCCCTATATGCTCTAATGGCAGCAGAATGAGGTGGTCCTTGTGGAAACCCACCACTTCAGCAAGCACTCGCCGACCATCGCGAATCTGAATGCCGCATAGTTCTCCTAAAGCCACCATCGGACCAGCCGACTCGACCGTCAGCCCTGATACTCGCACCACAGAACCCTGGCACGATAACAAATTCACCTGCCGAAGCGCAGAGTGAAATTTCTCAAAATCTATCAAGCATTTCTTACTAACTTTGCTTGCAGGCATAGATTATTCCGCCTTTTTAAGGGCCTTACTAATTCGTTCGAGGTGTTCGTTTATCAGCGATTCGATGATTCCTTTTGGACTCTCGACCAGGCACTCTGCCCGCCCGATATTCGGGTCAGGGACAAACTTGATACCGGCTAATATGCCGGTCGGCTCATCTTGTTGCGCCTTCTGGCATTGAACGTGGTCTTCAGGATTCAGATGCACCACCACATCCTGGCGTGTGGGAGTATTTTTGAGTGCTTCTTTGACAATGGATTCTATTTCGTAGTCCCCGTCTTCCACTTTTTGCACTAATATCTTTCTGGCGATTTCCACCGAAAGTTTCGCAATTTCTTCTCTGTGTTCGGCGAATATTTTGTCGCAAAATTGATTTAACCTGGCGACCACATCATTGAGCGCTAGGCAAGCTTGTGAAAATGTAGTCTTCTGGGTTTCTAAATTCTGTATTAGATTCTGGCTGGCAGCAGTCCTGTCCTCTGATGCTTTATCCGATGGCATCTGGTTGTCGCCGTCTAAAATTTCAGCCGATTTAATCGGTTTGGAAAGTTTGACTGTAGCTGTAGCAAGCATCTGTTATTCTTCTACAAATGAAAGGTTGCCTTTCTCGTTCATTTCGCGCAGAATTCGCACAATATCTTCTCTGGCATCTTCAATATCTTTCTTTTTGGGGGCCGACATAAGGGATGTTTCCTCGTCCACCGTAGCAGCCATTCGCTCGGAGATATTGGACCTGATTTTTGGGGTAATCACTTCGTCGGCCTTGTGCAACGCCAGTGCTAACTTCCTCGCGTCAATTCCTCTCAAGGCCTCTTGTAGTGGCCTGTCCGCAACTTGTGGGATATCCTCCCAGACTATCATTAAGTTAGCTACCATTTCACCGGCCTTGTCATCTTTTCCCCGTAAGGCGCCAAGCAGACCGTCTCGAAGCTCTTTACCTAAGCTTCGCAGCATCACAGCCACTTTTCTCAGGGATTGCTCAGGCCGGGCCTGTATCGCCGTACCTGCGTCGCCGCTTTTAGCGGCCTCGATACGCCTCCAGACCGTTTCCGCTATCCGCACCTTTGATTCCGCAGCTACGGTGTCGTAACTGGTCATCCGCCTGATGGCGCTGATGCGAATGCCTTCTCCCAAAAGGCCGAGCACCTCTGACCCTTTCTTTGCCGGCAGTTCGGATAAGACCACCGCAGCGGCCTGAGGATGCTCGCTTTCTAAAACCGATGCTAATGTCCGCGAATCGACAGAACGAATGGATATAAAGGGGTCGCGTTGACGCAGCAAATCATGTATCCTGGCTTGAATCTGTTCGGCCTTGTCGCTGCCTACCGTGCTTCTCAGCATCTCCTTCAGAAAACTGTTAAGGTGAAACTCCTCTTTTTTCGGCTGCAGCGAATTATAAAACTGCCGCGCAAGCTCAACGCTCTGCTTGCTGCTGTGATAACCCGTCGTATCAAGATAGGCTAACTCCACTGCCAGTTCCTGGACCACCTGCGGGTCAATACCTTTAAGTAGTTCTGCGGCAGTCGCTGCATCTAAGCTCATCAATAACATTGCAGCTTTTTGTTTGCCCGTTAATCCCATTTGTCTAATCCGCCTTTTCCTCTATCCAACTGGCAAACAATTGTTTGACCTGCTCAGGATTACGGTCCAGAGCATTGGCTATCTGCCTGCGAAGCACTAACGCCTCGGGTTTCCCGGTTTCAGCCGGAAGAAAACCGAAAGCCTCTCCGCCTGCGGGCAACTGTTCCGGCATAGCTGCCGACGCCACCTTTTTCTTGGCGCCTTTGAATAT
>Ga0315279_10007957_pt1 | contig 12962 bp, 7 predicted proteins | sample YL17G06_20_MG_FD_203694 | JGI IMG/M metagenome (GOLD analysis project Ga0315279, IMG submission 203694) | Sediment microbial communities from Yellowstone Lake, YNP, Wyoming, USA - YL17G06_20 | ecosystem: Environmental > Aquatic > Freshwater > Lake > Sediment | place: USA: Wyoming | collected... | reverse complement strand
AGAACAGGGATCAAAGCAACCTGCATAAGCAGATAGACTTCAACGAACATGTGCGTGCCACAGATCAACCAAATAGGCCTTTGCATCGACTGTTCTCAACCGTTAGCGCTTTGATTCGCAACAATAGGGAACACCAGATAAAAACATAATCGGAGCGCTCAAAACCAGCACCTAGAAAATGAAGCGCGCAAAAACCTGCGAACAGAATGTCAACGGCGTTTCTGGAAATAGTCCATGAGATTCCCGCAAAAGAAGCTCATTTCCTCGAGTTCTGGTTCCTTGCAAAGCCTCGACGATCTCGACATATTTCCTGATCTTGGTCTTTATGTTTTTGGGAAATTCCAGAAAAAGCTGAAAGCCCACAGATCTAGAAAGTCCATTATCCATTCTTCTCACAAAGAGTCTCATCATAAGAGTCTTTCAAAAGATACAGGACAAAGTGGAATTGAATAGAAAATGCTTCCAAAAGTCTTAAGAACAGAGACGCCTGAAAGAAACAGTGGGCAGAGTGAGGCTAAATGAACAGGGTTTTTCTGACGTTCTTTACATCATTTTGTTTACTGTCGGCTGTGTTTCTGATCGGTCTATCATTCAACGTTCAACCAGTCAAGGCAAGCGGAACTATTTACATTAGGGCTGATGGAAGCATAGACCCGCCAACAGCACTGACTTCAACCGTTGACAACGTTACTTACGCCTTGACTGGTGACATAACCAGCGATTTTGATGGAATCGTGATTGAGCGAGACAGCATCACGCTGGATGGAGCAGGCCACACGCTCCAGGGAAACGGAAGCGGAACCGGAGTTGACCTCTCGCTCAGAAATAACGTGACAATAGAAAACATGCAAATCAGAGAGTTCTACGACGGCATTATTCTCGACAATTCCAGCGGTGACAGTATTTCTGGCAACAACATAACGGCAAACAATAATGATGGCATCCATGTCAGCGGTCCTAGTCTTGTCGGCACCAGCAACACTATTAGTAGAGATAACATTACCGAAAATGACCGTTTCGGCATTTATCTAGCGGATTGTAACAGTAACAATGTCTCTGAAAACAGCATTATAGCAAACCATGTGGATGGCGTTTATCTCGATTATTCTGATGACAACATTTTCACTGGAAACATGATCGGAAACAATGGCCTTTCTCTTTGGTCTTCCTCTGGCAACGTACTAAGGAGCAACAACATAACTGATAACGCTAAAGCTTTGAGCGTCAACGGTATCGGTCATTCAGATTTCGTGAATGACGTTGACGTTTCAAACACGGTCAATGGCAAGCCTATTTACTACATGGTGCACGAACATGACAGAAGCATCCCAATTGATGCTGGATATGTTGCACTCGTCCTCTGTTCAGGCATAACAGTTCAAAACTTGAATCTCACTAACAATGGTCAAGGCATACTGCTCGTCAACACAACGGATTCGATAATAACTCAGAACAACATCACGAACAACGATGGTGACATCAGCCTCCTGTCTTCCTGCAGCAACAGTATTTCTGTAAACAGAATAACAAACAGCGGTTATGGCATTAAGCTCGACTCTTCAAAGGGTAACAGCATTTTCGGGAACATCATAACCACAAGCGATGGCCTTGGTGTCGTTCTTGAAGCGTCTTCTAACAGTAACAATGTTTCCGGAAACAACATAACAAACAACGTTAGGGGTATATGTCTCGAACAATGTGGGAGCAACATCATTTCTTGGAACAACATAACTGCAAGCAAAGCCGATGGCATCTATCTCTGGTCTTGTTTCAACGACATCATTTTTGCAAACGAAATAGCGAATAATAATTATGGCATTAATATCGATTATGGCTTGCTCGACGCCGCGTCTTCGTCTGGCAACAAGCTCTATCACAACAATCTCGTTAACAACACTAACCAAGTTACTTCTTTTTATTACTCTACGAGTATTTGGGATGATGGTTATCCTTCTGGCGGAAACTATTGGAGCGACTACAACGGGACAGACCTGTACAGCGGCGCAAATCAGAATCTCGTGGGTAGTGACGGAATAGGTGACACTGTTTATACAATCGCCACGAATAATTACGATCGCTACCCGCTTACGGCGCCGACTCACGCCTACATTTCAGTGCCATATTATCGGCAGCTTAAGTCATACTATTGTGGACCTGCGGCGCTTCAGATGGTCTTCGACTTCTACGGTCCGGTCATACCTCAATCAGAAATCGCTGACGCAGCAAGAACGGCTTCGGATGGTACTTACACTCCAGACATGGTGAGAGCCTCGCACTTCAGCAACCTCAGCACGTCGGTGGGTAGGGAAATGCCAACGAACATCACAGGATATACGGCACGAAAACTAGGATATGCGGCCTTCGAGTACGGCGGCATGGCCATCCACCAGCTCAAGTCTCTCGTAGCCCGAGGTTACCCTATAATCGTGCTGATAACCTGGCACTTCATCGTCGCCGTGGGTTATGACAGTTTCCACATCACGTTTCAAGATTCACTTAACGGTCCCAAATACAATATGACGTACCAAGACTTCGACATGGAGTGGGACTACTCAGGCCACTGGGCACTCGTAGTTAGCCCTTGGAAGATTGATGTTTTACTCCCTCAGAATGTTGAGCAGTCCAACGTCTTCAACGTCACAGCGAGCATAACGTATCCATTGCCTCCGCCCTTTTACCCTGGGCAGTACAATGCCGCTAATGCGAGTGCTGCAATCGCGTTGCCGCCTGGGTTGACTCTGGTTTCGGGCGAGAATGCTAGGAAATCCATTGACACGGGAGTTCTCACGGCTGGGACCTCGGTAAACATTACGTGGACAGTTCGAGGGGGGAGCGTTGGTGTCCATATGGTGTTTGTTGAAGCAGAGGGAATCGTAGCCGGTCTTGTTCCGGGTCTTCCATCTTACCCTGAGCCTTACAATTACGAAGACCGAATCGGAGGTCAGGGTCAAGGTGTGATAACAGTCAATCCAGGCCCAGACGGCACTCCGCCCACGACACTCGATGATTGCAACGGTCTGTGGCATACAACAGATTTCACAGTAACTCTTAACGCATCGGACGATGCAAGCGGTGTAGCCGACACTTACTACAAAATCAACGACGGACCAACCAAAACAGTAAGCGCAGACGGACAACCATTCATCACTACGGAAGGCACTTACAACAAGCTGGAATACTGGAGTGTAGACAACGCTGGTAACGAGGAACTGCCCCACAAAATCTTAACAGAAATAAAACTAGACAAGACCGCCCCTATAGGTTCCATCACAATCAACAATGGCACTACTTACACAACTTCAACCTCAGTGACGCTAACTCTAACAGCAACTGACTCCACCTCGGGCGTTTATCAGGTCAGATTCAGCAACGACGGTGTTTGGGACACCGAACCCTGGCAAACTCCCTCAACAACCAAAACTTGGACGTTAACATCGGGAGACGGCGCAAAAACAGTCTACTACCAAGTCAAAGACAACGCCGGACTTTCCTCTGAAACCTACTCAAATACAATCACTTTAGATGAGACAGCCCCCGCTATCGAGATTCCAACTCGCGAACCTGCAAGCGACGTCCAACCAGACCAGTCTGTGAAAGCCTCAGTAAACGTCACAGACGCCACAAGCCACGTCAAAAACACCACACTATACTACAGTCTAAACAACGGAACAACATGGGAAGAACCAATACTCATGAACCTTAACGGCATAACCAACCTCTACGAGGCAACGATTCCTGGACAACCAGCCGGCACCTGGGTAAAATACAAGATAGTGGCTTACGACTACGCGGGAAACAACGCAACTCTCGACAGAACAGAACCCTACTGCGTATACCAAGTAATCCCAGAATTCCCGACATTCCTTGTTTTCCCAATATTCATGATAATGACACTACTAGCAGTCATAGTCTACAGAAGAAAACAAGCTGATAAAAGATAGCCCGACAAATCTTATAAGCTGAATCCACCAATAGACAGCAAGGCAGAAGAGACATCCCGAATAGGACTAGGGAGTTCGGGAGATATCTCCACTGTGTTCTTGTTCGAATAAACCCTTATCCTTCTTTATTGAACCTTGTCCCTTTTATTTTCGCTTACAGAAGATTTTGCCGCCGTCGCTGTATTCGCCGGTTACGTAGTCGAAGCCAACCTCTACTAGGCCGCATGCTTCTTGAGCGTTGTGGGCGATGCGGGTGATAAAGCTGTCGTCCATGTCTTTGAAAGGTTTTTGGTCTAGCTGAACGTAGAGGAGAGTGTTGTCGCTTTTCTTGTGTCCGAGAAATGCCATGACGTGTAAGAGGTCTTTGGTGCGGTGGTATTCCATGGTGGCTCTCCAGTGTCTGAAGGTGTGAAGCAAGCTCTGGCAGCGATCGTTCTTATATCGGCCAAATTCCTCCGAATTTTCTGGTGTAGTAGCTTGGGTAGGGACAGAACACTACGATTCTGAAGGAGTACTGGTTATTCTCGAGGTTTTCTTCATTGGGCACTTGGCTCACCACGGCGAGAAATGTTTGCCACCCAGGACGTCTGAGGGTCAAGCTGAAGGTGACGTTTGTCTTTCCGGGTGAGCTTAAGGTGATTGTCTGTTCGTCTATTCTTGCCGTTCTAGTTCCAAGGACCATGAACAAAGTCACATTGAACGTTTGAGTTGGCGAGTGGAAATTGCCAAAGTTTGCGGCGGTGACGTTTATCTGGATCGTCTCACCCGGTTCTGGGTCTGGCACTGAGGCGGTCGTTCCAGCGATTCCCACGTCATAAATGATAGTTTCGGGATTCACAACTTCTAATGTTGCCCGGTAATTGCTGGTTTCTCCGTCATTGTCTGTTATCGTCAGGGTGACATTATAATCGCCAACTTCTGCATACTGATGAGTCACCACCTCACCAGAACCGTGAGCTGTGTCTCCGAAATCCCATTCGAATGCCACTATGCTCCCATCAAGGTCAAAGCTGGAGCTGGCGTTGAATGCTACTGTCTCGTGAGGCCAAGCAGCCGACGCATTAGCCGAAAAAGACGCTATGGGCGGTCTGTTGAGTATCGTGAACGTTATGAGTTGTGTTGTTTCCGCGCCATAGTCGTCGATGACTCTGAGCGTGATCATGTGTGTTCCATTTTCTGGGTAGCTGTAGACGATCAGAGGTCCAGATGCTGTAGCTCCGTCTCCAAAGTCCCATAAGCATTCAGTCATCGTGCCATCCGGGTCTGTAAAGTTGAACGCGTCAAAGTAAATCGGTTGATACGTGTAAGCTATCAGAGGCGGGTCTTCGTCGAGCGTTGCTGAGTATTTACCATGCGGAGTAGATTTGACCTCGACGTCCGTGGTTGCCGTGTCCATCCCCTGAGGACATTGAGCCGTCGTCTCAAGTCGATGAGTAGACGCATGCTGAATGTTCCATTCAACTGTCGCCGTAATTTGGCTTCTAGGCGGGATTGACGGCACATTTATCACGGCTATTGTCTGCATCGTTGTCTGATCGTAGAAAGTCACCTGGATATTAGTGGCCATCGTGTCTCCATCATTATGGATGATACCGAAGAGCTGCGTAGTCTGCTGTTCTATCGGTCTCTCTTTCGGCAGGTAGACGTCAAAGTAGTCTAGGTCCAAATGTGGTTGAGAATATTGCGCCACGAGCTTGGTGAACGTTTTAAGCGAGTAAGAAACCTCGGGGTCGTTGAAGGATTGACCCATAACATCGACTTCTTGAATCTGACCCACAGGCATTGGAACTAAGGGTCTGACGCGTAACAGAGTAGAGACTGTCTGTCCGGAAGCGAGAGTGAAAACCGTTTGGTCAAGCCGAGCTTCCCACTGGCTTGAGGGCGGAATCTTCTGTGGTTGAAGCGTAATTTGATCAGTAAGATTTCCAGTGTTCGTCACAATAATGGGATAAACCGCCTCTTCGGGATATCTAATGTGCAAGGAACGCGATGGGGTTTCAATCTTCATTCCATAGCTCAGGAAATCCCTCGTCTCGCTCTCGAGCTCCATCATTCTACCTCCTCCTCTTAGAGAATAAGGTTGCGAAGGAGAGAAGGACCGTACCGTGGAGTTGATTAGTTCAAGAGCACTGTCGCTGTGCACATTCACTGTTGGTGTTATGCCTTCCTCTCCGATTTCGAGGATTGAGTGAGTCAAAGCAAGATGGGCTCCAAGATGCAGGTCTAGGTTGCTTTTGAGCTTGAATTTGCAGTTTCTTATTGTGACTCTTCGGGTCACGGCGATTAATCCTCTTACGTCGAGTTCCCAATCACCGTTGCTCTCGTCCTTTGAAGTCACATCCGTGTCGTTAAGGTTTAACACTGCGCCGTTAATGACGACTATTCGTATGAGTCTACCTTCACCGGGTTCAACATCCACCGTGGAGTTTTCAAAGTCAAGCTCTCCGCCATCCACGGTTATGTTTCCTATGAGCCTAACGAACGTGTTCTTGAATGACAACGATGAGGTACTGTTCACATTCGTGTTCCCAAGTGTCAATGAAGAGGTAAACGGAGTAGCCGCGCCTGTGGGCACTTTCACAGTATCATAGACATCTGTGTTAGCTGTGCACAAGGCCTTTACCTCCACGTAGTAGGTCATGGAGTACAGATTATCGTTCATTCCCATCACAGACGCTGACGTACCCGGACTGATCATTGCGATCGGGATTTCAGGACCGGTGGCGTTAAGGTCAACCTCTATGCTTTCGCCAGAGTCGAGCGTCACGTTCTGTTTGCCTAAACCTGATGCAGCATAATCGGGTTGCCCAACGATGCTCAAGTTGAAGTTGTCTCTGACGACGCCAGTATTCTTCACGATTATCTTGAAGTTGCTGGCTCCAGTCGAGTACTTGAAATCGAGGTCCACTCCGTGTCCGACCAATTGAACCACGGCTGAGATCAAATTCTGCAGAGCGGCTGTGACTTTTGGGGAATTATCGTCTTCGGTAAATGTCAGTCCTGAATTCTGGTCGTCTATAGTGCAACTCGCCGAGGGAGGGATGTCTAGGGTTCCGTGGGCAACTTTAATGCGTTTGAAGTGGTACTCAAATGAACTGGAGTCAATTCCAGCGTTGACGTAAATGCCAAGCTGGTTGTCCGTGATCGTGAGGGTTGGGCTGCATCCTGGTTTCAGCACTCGCAAGTCGAGGTTTCCGCCAGAAGGCACTTTGACGTATGTTGTCCGCGGAATATCGTTCAGGCTTATTTTCAGAGGATAGGCAGACGTTGTTTGTGCCGTTACTATTAATGCTCCGTTCGGATTGGTCAAGGAAACAACCATTACCTCGCCTTGTTGCGGCAAGACTGGCACAATAAACATGGTGTTCGTCGGAGACGCCACAGTTGTGGACAGAACCTCGTCGACAGTAGGGGGATTGACGTCCAAGTACTTGTCCAAGAACGGAAAGTACAACTGCACAGCTATGCTCTGATCATCCGCCACTGTCGATGGCACAGAAACCACTTGTCCATAGTAGAAGGCATTGTAAGGATCGTACGCTATAGTGGCTCTCCAATCTTGACCGCTCGGAATCTGGGGGACAGCGATGACGCAATTGTAACTCGGGTCGGGAAGATCGATCGCAACGTTCTTAGAAGGAGGTCGAGGTCCGACATATTGATAATTCTCGCCCTCTGGAAGATGGGCTGAATGTGTGAGGAGATATTTCGGAGTCTGATAGGGAGGGTATGCGATTACTACCCCTACCGTTTTTGTCTTTTCGTATATGAGATAGAGCGGGAGTGCCAGACATGAGATCGATATAATAAGCGCCTTTCTGGCCGCAGGTGCAAGTCGCCACTTTATCTTAACGTTTACGTTTCTGTCGATTTTGGTGGGTAACACTTGACCGCTTCCTACGCCCCATCCTGTGGCTGAAGCTGTTAGGTTTTGGCCTTCAGTGTAGCCTTCTGCTATTGATTTTTCGCCTGCGCTGACTTCGTAGTCAACGATTGCATGTAGAGTAAACTCGAAGTATGGATATCCCGCGGCATCATGTTTCATTAGCTTGTAGAGTTGATCATTTACCGAACGACTTACCGCCTCCTTCTCATAACTCACTTTGTAGCTGGATTCTCTGTAGAGGCTATAGGAGGCGTCTCCTTCGAAAAACGATTTATCAGTGATCTCTGTGCCCTGGTCGGGGGTAGTGAATTCGATTCGTATCTTGTTAACTCTGTAAGCTTTCACGTGTGCCGTGTACGTTCCCAGTTCGTAAGGCCCTTTTCTGTTTTCCCATTCTACGTTGCGAGTGTCCTCTCCCTCAGACGGCCCGTTGACGTTCACCGAAATACTCGGCGAACGGTACACAGGACGCCCAACAATTCCCACAAGAATAGAACTCCAAGATCCCTCATCTGCATGTTTGTTTAGCTCCGTCTTTAACTGCTCGACAACCCATTCTTCTATTTTGTCTTTAATAAGATCCATTACCGCTTCTAGTGCTTGTTCGCACATGAAGTCGGTTAAAGCTACTTCCACTCCTACAGCTGCAATCTCAGGTTGGAGCGTGACTACAGCCACGGCAATGCTGGCTATCAGCACGATGGCCTTCACCCACTTAATGGGGTCGCCGTGCCACCATTCGAGCTGCTTTTTCGCCATTTCGGATTGAACTGCATCCCACGTTTTTCCAAATGCTACGCCATAAAAACTCCACCTCAGATAATCCCATCTGGGATCGCTTGAAAGGTAATACTCTCTTTGCTCCTCAATTTCAAAGGCTTTGTTTGTAGCAAATCGGACATTGTTGTCGTCCTTGTCCTTTAAGGGCTGCATAGCATCGCAGTAATAGAGGCAGAAGACAGCGTAGAAACCTGTAACCGCAGATTTGACTATGTTATCCTGCAGATAGGCTCCAGTCAATCGGACACGATAAGAGATAGTGAACCGTTTCAAACCTGGATTATAATAGAGAATAGCCCAAGAAGTCCTCGGAGTGCCGATGTAGCCTAATGGGACGTCACCAGACACCGACGAGGAAGAAACATCAAAAGCCCCCACCAAATTACTAGACGATTGGGTACCTGTCCCATCTCCGTTTGTACCCTTGTCAGAGGAATTACTCGCCACGCCTTTTGCAAGAAAACCCGAAGCAAATCCAAACCCAACCAACAGAATTATGACAAGTAGCAAACCGTGAAGTTTTCGATGTACCATCCTGACCTCTCCGCTTCCACCGGCAGTTATTATTGAGACGAATTGACTAATTAAAACTTTAGTGAACAAAGTTCTGTCTCAATCGAAACACATGATGCGCACGCTTCAATGACATCATGAAGGTTCAAACGTTTTCCACGACCTGTTTGGAAGTAGTAGTCCCTAGGGCGCTTGTCACTACTACTTCTAGCCTGAACCCCTCATTTCCAAACCTTGAAGCACGTCACACACAACTGATAGAAGTTGTTGTTCAATCTCCTTCGCTCTGGCCAACAACTACTAGATAAGAGGAAAGACGTGCACGCTCCACTTTCCAACACGCTCAAACCAGAAGAACAACAACACACTGTTTTCAACCGTTGTTGTTCTCCTAATTCTACGCTAACCTTTTCCAAATGAGAGAGTCAAAACCATGCCCTCCTTCACAGACAACAACGCCCGCCCAGCAGCCAAGAGCCCTCTCAGAAACACGCAAGAAGTAGTAGAACCAGAAAATTCTTCGCGTCCTACCACTTCTGAATTGTGCTGAAAAAAGGAAGAAGAAGACGCTAAGGACCGCACCTCTTCTTCTTCAAAAACATGTCCGACCCTAGCTTTCCTATACCCCCTCCCCCCTACCGCTTTTCAGTTGTTTCGACATCCATCGTCATTGACCTTGAGCCGACGAGAAGCCGGGAAAGCATGGCAAAAATACATACTATTTCTTAAAGAAATCTGTGAGACCTGCCTGTTTTGTCAGAATCTTTTCCTTGGCCTTCTTCTGCGTATCTTATCTTCTTCAAGCTCTGCAATATACACCGGCTATCCAAGTGATCCACTTTATTTATTCGCTTTGGTTCTGGATTATTATTGCAGGTCTTTTGCTTTTGGTCATCGTTCAACTTATCATTCTAATGCGGGGTAAATGAAAGTTTTATTTCCGTGTTAGGCAAGTATCAGTATGAATGCGACTTGAAGAAAGAGTTTCTATTATCAATAGCTTTCTTTCTGATTGGCTATTTCATGTTTTTCAATCTTCAGGCAGGAGAAGACCTTGGAATCCAATACTTCAAAGCCGTTGGTGCTTTTCTCATGGCAATTGGCGGCGCATCGTCCATCATCCTAGTATTCATGGCAGCTATTGAAGGCGCGTTTTCACCGCTTGTCGATCCTATCGTGCGATATTTGAAGCAGAAGTATAGACAGGTAGTTCCGCGTAGTGCAGTATACGAGAACACTTTTGAAGTTACTCACAGAGCTAAGCTCGACGAGCTCGAGAACAGGCTGACAAAGATGAAATTACTTTTCAAAATAGTCTTTACGGGACTGATCATCCTGTCCATATCCCTTATTTGTGCCAATCTCATTTTGACGACACAGACAGTTTTGTCCATCTTGACCGACCCGTCAACGAGCATCCTGCAAAAAACAGTCAGCGTGACAGGAAACGTTTACTCTTCAATTTTCTTTTTCGTTGCTCCAGCTTCGATAATTGTTTTTTACTTCGCATATAAGAGAGCACTCTCGAAAGATCAAGGATTTCTCTCGATTGGAGTGGGCGATGAGATAAAAGTCGTTGTTGAACAATATTCCAAGCAAATGAACCTCCATGCGCCCCAGCTGATAGGCTCAATAGGAAACCTACCAGATATCACCGCATCAAGATGCCAAGGAGAGAGTGCTCTCTTTGTGACCGCAGGTTTCATGAATCTCTTTCGCGATAAGCCACGTCAACTGAGGTCAGCGATAGTACATGAACTTATTCATATAAAGAACGGTGACATCGATGACATGACTAGAATCGCAATGATCCGTGGCTCAATCCTAAGTGCTTTCAATGTTTTCACCAAGCCAACGATTCCATTTATAGCATTGTTCCCGTTTTCATTAGCTTTCACTGGCTTAGGCCTTCTTGGTACTCTCGGTATTGTAGTTTCGGCATTGTTGCTCTTTGTGGGCTTGGTTTTCTGGTTCGTGCCTATTCTTCCTATTCTCATTGCACCCTTTCTGATCGGTGCCATTGGCGGCATTTTCTTAATACCGATTGCAGCAATCTTGGGCAAAATCAATCAACTTATGGAAATTAGAGCAGACATAGGGGCAGTAGTTGTGTTGAAAAACGAAGCGTCAATTGTATCCTTGCTACATGAATTGGAACATGAAGCGCCAAGTGCTTCTGACGCAGTTAAATCCACTGTGCAGAGACTGAACCTGTTCGAAGACAAGCCTTGGAAAGAGCATATTTATGGAACTCCAGGCATAATCATGGCAGGAGTTTACGACTATTGCCTCCTTTGGCAATCAAATATACCTTCGAGACTCGCTATGGTAAAGGAGCCGAAGACAACCCGTCTTACCAAGGAAACTACCCTCGAGAGATTCAGGATATTTGTCGAGAACTTCTTCCTAGATATGATCAGAGACGAAAACAGCAGAATAGGGCTCGTATTCGGACTTGTGTTCAGTCCATTTTTCTACATGCTGGCATTTTGGACTTTTCTTAGAGATCCCGTGCTGTGTTTTTTGCTGACTTTTATGTTCGTAACCGTCTTCTCTAAGGTCACGAAGTATGTGCAACTGCTTTTGGCTCTTGTTGGCAAAGCTTTAAGCGAGCAGCCCCAGCACAATGGCTAGCATGCACAATATGCTGTTTGCGCGCTCTGTATTTGCGGGTATACAGGTTTAATAAAATTCAATGAGTAAGCAGAAAAAAGGGGGGTTTTTGCGGGAGACATCTCCGTTTTTTCATAAGGATCATATTCACGATTGCCTCTCTCTTGTTGGGTATATCTAGTTAAACGTAAAGCCAACTATTTGTAAGGACTTCGGGAGAAGTCGCCAAACGAATCATGACAGAGCCGTTAGCCTAGCCTTTTTCCTTCAGAAAGGTCTCAAGACCTAAAAGAGCCCTATATACGTGAAGAAAATGCCACATACTCCGACATAGGTGAATTTGGACTTCATAGGCATCACCTAGTCTTACTGCAACGCCCATATATTACAATTGTTCAGTGCTTTTCGTGCGCCTTAGTACGTGATCATCCTCACAAGCTTGAAATATGATGGGCGAACAAGCAGCCTTGATGGAAATGGCTGAGGAATTATACGTGTCTAATAGGAATGATTGGCGTGCTTGGCTTAAGGAAAACCATGATGCCAAGAAAGAAGTTTGGTTGATCTACTACAAGATGCATACTGGAAGGCCCAGCATCCCGTATGAGGATCAGTTGAGGAAGCACTGTGTTTTGGTTGGGTAGATAGTGTCATCAGGAAAGTCGATGATGAAAGGTGTTCCCGAAAGTTTACGCCTCGCACAAGCAGAAGCAGATGGTCAGAAACAAACAAGCGAAGAGTCGAAAAGATGATTAGAGAAGGAAAGATGACGGAAGCAGGGTTGGCAAGGGTAGCAGAAGCCAAGAATAGTGGGCAGTGGTTCAAGACCCCCGCGTTTAGGAAAGAACGGGTAGTTCCTTCGTACTTGAAAGAGGCCTTAGCAACGAACAGAAAAGCATCAAACAACTTTGACAAGCTAGCCAACGGCTACAAGAGGCAATTTGTCGGCTGGATTGGCAGTGCAAAGAAAGAAGAGACACGCAGAAAACGTATCGCCGAAGCCATGAATCTTCTGGAACATGATCAGAAGCTAGGTATGAAATAGACTAAACCATTGGCGAAGAAACCTCTTCAAGAACCATTCATCATCTTGTGGCTTGCCGAAGCGCACAAAATCCCGCGATTGCCTATTCAAGCCTAGCAAAGCAAACCACTCCGCCGAGTTGTGTGAGGCGCAGGCCTGCTGGTGATTCTGCATCAACTATCCTTGTTTTGACGTTTCTGTTTGC
>Ga0315279_10007956_pt1 | contig 12962 bp, 11 predicted proteins | sample YL17G06_20_MG_FD_203694 | JGI IMG/M metagenome (GOLD analysis project Ga0315279, IMG submission 203694) | Sediment microbial communities from Yellowstone Lake, YNP, Wyoming, USA - YL17G06_20 | ecosystem: Environmental > Aquatic > Freshwater > Lake > Sediment | place: USA: Wyoming | collected... | reverse complement strand
AAGAGCACAACCGCCTTGAAGCAATCCCTGGCAGGCATGACTTTGCGGGAATATGTCCTAGCGGATGTATTGCAGGGCTCAGGCCATGATGTGATTGCCCTCGACTGCGCCCCATCAGTGGATCTAGTGCACTTTGCTGCTATAGTCGCCGCCGATTATCTACTAATCCCCACTCGCCTGGACAAGCTGGCGGTCAACGGTGTGCGGGATGCTCTGCAAACCCTGGCATCGTTGAAACGCATCAGTCACTGCCAGGTGGCAGGCATCCTCCCGACTTTCTACGAGCGGGTCACGTTGGAGAGTCACGAGCAGCTCGTCCACCTGGCGCAGACCTTTGGGCGACTGGTCATGCCACCTATTCCTCAGGATACCCAATGCCGGGTTGCCAGTCGTTTCGGGAAGACCCTCTGGGAATACGAGCCGAGCACCAAAGCCCTGACCGGTTATGACCAGGGTAATAAAAGAATTGGAGGATACATTCAGGTTTTGGAACGCATCCAGGAGTTGATATGAAAAACACTAAAAAACAAGGCTTCACCGGTTTTGATGACCTTTCAGGTGTCGACCCGGCGGTCGAGTCCCTTTTAGACCAGGGACAGCGCCGCAACGTCGAATCCCACCTGCCGAAAAACCTGCGCTCTCAGCGAAAGAAAGAACGGGAGCGAGCACAGAAACGCCTGGCAAAGCGGGTCAACCTAGACTTACCAGTCGACCTTAAAAAGCGCCTGGAGATCCTGGCCAAGAAAGAAGGTGTGCCTGTCAGCCAGCTGGTTGCCTTCCTACTCTACGGCCTGGTGCACCAGCTTGAGACACGCATGATCAGCCTGTGGGGTTACAAGACTTCCTCGGGTTGCAGGAAATTTGAGTGGAATATCGACCTCCAGCGCCATGCAGAGGAGGTTCTCAGAAATGGTGAAAAAAGCACCCGATAAGGCGTCCTATGACAAAAGGTGGGGCGTCCTATAAGGACGTCCTATTAGGGCGTCCTACTTAATTCTTCATTATCGAGGTTAGGACGTCCATTAAGCCACCAGGAAAGCCCAGGAGCTTCGTAAAGAATCATATGGCTATCTTAGGTCATGAGGATCAAGAATCACCTGAAAATGGCAAACACGAATAAAAAGGATGGAGATGAACATGACAGACGAACTACATCTCGATGAGTTCCAAGCTTATCTATTAGCAGAGGATCGCTCGCCGGTGACAATCGCCGGGTATACGGGGGACGTACGCCTATTCGGGTATTGGTTTGAAATGCAGTATAAAGAGCCACTGACCCCTGGAGCTTTGACGAATGATGCCGTGAGAGGATACAAGCAATATCTGCTTGAACAGGCTAATAAGCCCAAGACGATCAACCGTAGGCTGGCTTCTCTGGCAGCCTATGCCCACTGGCTGGAGCAGGCCGGACACGTCAAGAATGGTCGTAACCCGGTGCAGGGAGTTAAGGCTGTGAAAGAGGTGGCACTAGCTCCGAAATGGCTGGATAAGAAGCAGCGTGCAGCACTGTTGAGGGCGGTAGATAGTGAAGTTGAAAATGCTATGCGCCGCTACCCGCGATTACGATTGATGTACCAGCGTGATGCAGCGATAGTCAAATTAATTCTATTTGCAGGTCTGCGGGTAGGGGAAATTGTTGAGTTGCGCATGAATGACGTTGTTCTGGATGAGCGCAAGGGCAATGTGGTCGTCCGGGAAGGGAAGGGGACGAAGAGACGGGAAATCCCGTTGAATGCCAAAGCGCGTAAGGTGTTACTCGATTATTTGCGAATGAGGCCAGAAGTGGAGAATAACGATCTATTTCTTGGACAGCGAAATGATGGTGTCCGGAGCAAGACAATCCAGCGAGCTGTGCAACGCTTTACTAAGAAAGCTGGGCTAGAGAATGTTACTCCCCATACCTTGCGCCATAGTTTTGCAAAAGCATTGATTGATACAGATGTATCTCTGGAGAAGGTCGCGACTCTGTTGGGACACAGCAACTTAAATACAACAAGGATTTATACAACACCAGGGGAGGGGGATCTGGAAGAAGCAGTTGGAAAGCTATTGGATTAGAAGAGCCGGGTTCATTTATAAGGTGTAGTATATTAATGACAGATCCCAAAGGCAGAATGTTTTGCATCGAAGACGGTAAGGATCCTAAAGCATAAAACCTCCAATCTCATCTTCAATTTAAGAGTTTATTTTTTCTACAATCATCTATAGGAATGAAATGTGCTGAATATGGCGTTCCTTAATTTCTTCGCAAAGCTTTTCGAGTTGTCCCCCTGACTAACAATGAATAACTTTAATTACATCCGCTAAAGCTGCAACCAAGCGGTTTCTATTCTGAGCTAATTGGCTTGTTTGCCTGTTTTGTTTATCGCCAAAAAGTGAAAGAACTAAAAGCTGGTCATTCTTTATGTAGTTACGATACTTTGGGGAGATTCTCATCTCCTGAATTCCCCGGGTTGGGTAAATCACAACAGACCCATCCCCTTTGTGCAATATATCTAGCATATCCTTTTCCACAGGCGTTTGGAACCCGCAGATTACCGGGTTATTCTTGTCGCGCAACTCACGAGCCAGATCATACGCTTTTAAAATGGCATCTCCTGGGTATTTGAGCGAGCAAAAGAGAGTGATTAACGGCAGGCGTAATAGATCTAGGCTTCCGATTGTATAAAGCACCGGCATGTTGGGGAATCAGACTGCCATCCGGTCCTTTGGGAAGCACTCGTCTTCTGGAGAAATAACTACGACCCTCAATGCCATCCATCCCTCATTATTTTCGGCTCGCCAGGAATTGCGTAAAAGTATCGGCGGGTAGCTTACGATTCCGTTGAAGCATATCCCGCCAAATTACATTCCCCTGTCCCTCATTGATCAGATGCTGTTCAAGCGCCTCTGCCATGATATCGGCGCTTGTGCGGTGCTTTAAGTTGAACAACTGAATGTATGGCAGAATATCACGCATGTTATTGCTGCCTAAGATGCCATTATGTTGCATGGTCAGAACAATAGCGGCAGCCTCCCCGCTGCCTATCAGCTTGTATCCCTTATCTGGATTGGTGGTCAGCTTTACATATAAATCCTCAGAGTCGGTACCGGCGGTAATCTGATAGAGCATGACTCGCTTTGCTTTCAACAAGCCATCTACCCTGTCTTTCATGAAGTGCACTTTTCTCAGTTCAAGGAACACTTGTTGGGGAATCCCGATGCGACCGGCATATAGCTGGAGAATGAGATTCTCACGTTGAACGACCAGAAAAGTTGAAAGGCAGTCCGTATCCAGGAACAACGGCTCAGTCATACGTCTCCTGGGCTTCGGCTTCCAAGTTGTATACAATGTCGGCCCGGTAGGCATCCAGCAACAATTCTTCGTACTTGCCGTTGGAAATTAGCTCGTGATCATTCAGTCGTTCAGCTATCTCGATATAACTTCCGGTGGTAAAGTATTGCCGATTTTCTTGCGTTGGGATATATAACTCATCGCTGAACCCCAGCTTACGCGCCGAAGCGATAATATCGACTTTGAGCGTGTTCGCAAAGTCCAAGGTGATCATGCCCTCTCCTACCAATCGGTAGAGAGTCGCCTGGCGGCTCATTCTGAAATGCTGTTCAATGCGTACGATATCTTCAACCGTCAAAGGCCTTCGCGCGCCCTTCAGCAAGTTCTTCTCGATAAAGCTGCGCAGCCCATCGTTCGGCGCTAAAAAGTACGAAGCGAAGGCGTCGGCGTTCTTTTCCTCCTCGTCCCGACCCGCGCCAATGTCATTCCCGCAGACTACGGTGGTGATTTCGTCTTGAACAAACACATGATACAACTCGTGCGCAGCCGTAAATCGCTGACGTCCCAGCGACTGGGTTGAATTAATCGCAACCAGTTGATCGCCGCTACGCGTGCACACGCAAAGGCCAGAGATGCGTTGAGATAGTGGGTAAAAAACCAGCGTGAGGCGTTCCTGAGATTGCAGGATGGCAAAAACATCGATCGGAGAGGATAGATCCTCTCCGAATCGTTGTCGAAGCTCGTTCGCCTGATAACTGAGCTCGGTTTTAGGCTTCACACATACTCTCCTGCAAAATGGTGCGCATCTGGTCCAAATTCAATGCGATCTTTTGAATATCTGCGATGGCGGCCAGGTCTTCGACCTGGATACCATCCGCACGAAACGCGATTCGCAAAGCGTTGTTTGGCGATTCCTCATTCATCAGGTCGGCTAATGTAAAGCCAAACAGGCTGCCCAGCCGTTCCAGGTGATCTACTTGGAACTGGCGTTCACCCTTTTCGCATTTCGAGATCGTGCTTTGATCAATGCCTAGAAACTGCGCGATTTGCGCCTGGTTCAAGCCGGCTTTCTCGCGAAGCTCCTTGACTTTTTGCCCAAGCAATAGATTTGTCATTATGTCTCTCTTTCTGAGTTACACTATTATAGCACAGAAATGTCATATATACAACGGGAAAAACATAAAATTTATGACAACCATCTACTATATTCTAATTGTTTCTGGTCTGTTATCTATCCATCATCTTTTCCAACTCTGAAACAACTTTTTTGGCGATTAACGCAAATTGGTTAATATCATCAGAAAGAATTTCTATTGTGGTACCAGGTCGCTCCAGCTTCCCTTTATCAGCATATGTTTCATCTGCTATGGACAAATTGTGGCCAATTACATGCCTTTTCTCGATATTCGATTTTAACAACTCCAATTCTTCCAAGGGAAAGGTACTGAAAGGATCAAAATTTAAATTCTGATACAACTGTCTTGCTTTATCGATGTTTTGGAATCGGTTTCCAATAGCGGCTTTGGAAGTAAGCTTCCTCCTCTCATCTGGAGGATACTTTTTTCTTATCTCGTACTTGTAAAAAGTCTTTTGATTAGTCTCAAGGGCAGTCAACACATCCTCGTGGGCATTACCCAATAGACGATATGAAAGCTCAAAGTTACCATCCTTTGCTACTTGCTCTGCTAAATCGATCTGCTGCAAAATCAGTTCTATTTCCCGTTCAAAGTGAACATGAAGATTTTTACCCCCGCAATCAGGGCAAAACAGAGCGATAGCATATACTCCATATACTCGACCGCATAAGTCGCAGGCAAGATTGCGAATTAGATCTTCTCGCCAAGCTCTGGGTTCGGGTTTAGTTACTGGATCGACCGACATCTTAACAGAAAGCCACCCTCCTGAACCTACAGATCGGTTAAAGTCATCAGACATCTTTTTGAGCGCATCATGGGCATCTCTATAAGCCGCCCAATTTAAATAGTCGAGGATTGCTTGTGTATCACCTGAGTACATAAACTCTTCGTCACTCGCATCCCCTCCACAGTAAGGGCAGGTTGTTTCCGCGATCCCGGGTGACCGATACAATTTTGATAAATCTAGATCTTTAGGCCGATTTGGGATACCTCCTAACAAAAAGAGCCGAGGGCTACAATCCTGATCTGGACACCAACGATATACTTTTCCTGAAAGGGTTTGGGGTAAGGGAATTTGCAGCTCCCACTTATCACCTATACCATCGACTTTATATCTTTCTAAGCGCTTGAACTGAAAATCTGACATTCTACACACCGTTGGACAACACTTTTTGTTTATTGACCGAGTCACCCCTTCTGCGCTGATAACTAACCTAGAAGATTTGAATTTTCACTGATTGACTTCCTTATTTCTCAAGGATAGGATAAATCCAATCCAGCCTTCAGTAGATAGGAGCAAAGATCTCAAGGTATCCTCGTGTTTTTCATTATGATGGGCGTACTTGTTCAGCTGGTCATATGAACTGACCAGCGCTTGACCTACACTCACTACAAATTCGGAATCTCTATCGCTATCCTGGAGTGCCAAAATAAGGCGTAATTTGAGTTGCGGTTTTCCCCTGTCTTCCTTAGGTAATTTCTTATCTGGAACGAGCAGCTCCAATAATTGTCGGATTAACTCCCGCATTGAGCTTGCGGCATGCCTGAGACGGTCCGGCCCTGCGCTTTGGAGAGCAAACCATGAGCCATGACGGATTTCCACAAAATCAGGGTTAAGCTGTGCCAGTAGTTCATCCAATTTGCGATCCCCTTCCCACGTTAAGCCTGCAGGTGATAGCATCGGGGGCTCAGGTTCAGTCTCTGCGTCAATGAAACTATGGGCTGAGTCAACATAGGAAGCCACAGTGACACCGGGGAGCACTAACCTCTCGGCAAATTGAACGCTAGGAGGAACAAACCGAGAAGCCTCCCAATCTAGAAGCTGGGCCGAAATGATCGGTGTAAAGGCTGCAACAACCTGGCTTAAATCCTTGGCCAACCAGGAAAAATCAACTTTTACAGTATCAGCCATAGTCTTCGTAATTAGATCTTGTTGGGCAGCGACTAATTCATGGATAGTATTGGCGATGTTTAAGCTATTTTGATTTAATATGGACTTTGTAAACAGGGCAACCGATGAGATTTGCGGAGTAATCAACTCTTGCAGTACGGCATTGTTCCGTTCTTGGATCGCCAGAAGCGGCTTAATGGCATTCTCGGTGAATTCTTTGGAAATAAATGCATTAGCTGTTTTATTGATTTCCTTAATAAGATTTATATGGTTCGTATTTAGATTAGTGAATGCTATCAAGTCTGGATATTTGAAGGCTTTTGCAATTGACAACAGATTGCTTTGGGCTGCAATTTGTTGAGTAAAATTCCGCGTTATATTGCCAACAGACTCGGCAATTTCCTGAAAAGCAGCATTTGTGCGTAGCGTAGCTGTGTGAATCCGTGTGGCAGATTCCGCATATTTCTTTTTTATTACGGATAACTCGGTCTTTCCAGCTTCAGTTAATTGCCACCCTCGTTGGTTCCGAAATACTAATCCCTGGGTTTTTAAAATTTTCAATGAGCGGCTAACAGACGGTCGCTGAGCATTAACATTTCCTGTAAGAGCTACGACGGTCTTCGCCGGTTCTTTTTCTAATTCAAGTAGGATCTTAATTTGAAGAAACGAGCGACGACTTTCTTTCATTCCAGCACTCTCCGTAACAATAGCATTATTGTTACGAGTATATGCGGAATCAATTATTTCGTCAAGCGGAGATTAAGTACTCTGTGTTATTAAAACCTCTTCGCCCAACATATCCGTTATCTTCACTGCAACTGTTGTTCCATCTTTTGTCACCGGTAATACATATTTTCCAACCACCAGGTCGCTTTTCTTTTCCGGCACATCAGCTAAAACTACATTGAACACTTCACCGTTATATGCCGGGTCGATCATCACACTATCGACCATTGCCCGCCAATCATCAATCTGTGGAGTCAGAATACCTGCTTGCTGCTTCAGTCGCTCGATAATTGTTGGAGAAATAAACGACTCAATGATTACTTCTATCCCCTTTGCTGTGCACTGCACTTTTATTTTTGCCTGGGCTGGTTTGTGAGTAAAGAACCCGCCATAGCGCGGATCTGAGCGGAGCTCGATCACATCAATCTTGTTGGGGAAATCGCCCTGTCTCCTCAACCTGTTCCAATCTTCCAACCAGGCATCAGCTGCTAATTCCTTACCCAGACTGACAACAACAATGTCTCGTCCTTCCTCAGGGCGGTTTTTCAGTTCCGATTTAATTTCTTCCAAATCAAGAGGGCTCAAGGGATGGGTAAATGGTGCTATTTTGACTATCTTCTTTCCTAATGCACCATCAAAGAAGGCGTCCGTTTTAGTTCGGATAACACCAATTTGCTCACAAGCTATGTTTAATGCCTCATTATGTTGAATTTGTAGATCATAGTCATTAATCCGATATACTGAAAATGTATATTGTGTGGTAAATGGTTCCTTTGAGCTTTTGATCAACCCAGGAAGAAATGATCCACTTTTTTCTATTTGATTATTTATGAGAACTTTAATCCGTTGTGCAGTTGTTTGAATAGCGCCTTTATTGATATCGGCTAATATCCACCTGCGGCCCATGGATTGAGCGACAACACCGAGGGTTCCAGACCCAGCGAATGAATCGAGAACAATATCACCTGGATCGGTTGCACCTGAAACCAAACGAGTTAGCAATCTTACAGTTTTCTGGGTTGGATATAGATCTAAACCTTGTCTCTGATCTGGGACTTCCTGATATGAAAGCATATCAGACCAGACATCAGTAATGAGCGTGCCCGCATCTGGATTGTCGACGTACGTGCGTGTATGAGCCTTTGAAGCCGCTTCTTCAGCCGTTGCTTTCCGACTCATACGTCTTCTCTCATAATACCACTTACCACTCTCGTCTTGCTTCATTGTGCTTCGGACATACTCTCCGAAAGGCACTCGAACCTCAGGATTATCTGACCGAATGAAATAGTTATCATCCTTGAAATACCACAAGATGGTTTCATGAGCTTTCGGGAATCTTTTATCATGAGATCCGCCCATGATTTGGTGCTGCCAAATGATTTCATTTATAAAATTATCTGGACCAAAAACTTCATCCAAAAGGCAACGTAAATGGTGAACCCTTCTTTGATCGCAATGAAGAAAAAGCGTTCCTCCCTCAGAGAGCAATTCTTTAAGCAATAGCAGCCTTTCGTACATGAACTGCAGGTATGTATCATTGACCCAAATATCCGTATATTGAATCTGTTCACCAAGTGTATAGTTCTCCCCTTCTAGCTTTGTTGTTCCAGTAACACCTCGAAGTGTAACTTTTCGTACATAATCTGCTCCGCTATCAAAAGGAGGGTCGATATAAATCAGCTTCACCTTACCTCGAAATCCATTAGCTAATAAATGAGCTAATACGTCCTTATTATCACCGTGAAACAAAAGACCGCACTTTGGATAGGTCTCTGGCCAGTCCTTCCAATATTCTGATAACGGTTCTTGTGTCTCATTGCCAGTTCCATATGTCTCAATCAATTGCGCTGGGTAGGCCATAATATTCCGGAGCGGTCTCTTTCCCACCCAGGTCAACATAGGCCGGCCTTTGGCAGGTTTGATCAAAACTTCGTTTGTTTTATTATTCACTGTTTATTTCCTTCTAAAGCATGTTGAGCATTAATTACCTGATCGTATCCGACATCATCGCTATCTGTGAAAACCATCTGATATTTAAGACAGTCCGGATTCAACCCAACCCACTTTTGGGTGGCGACTGCTTTTGCCCCGTTTTCACCATCAATGATGTGTAATCGATCTCGCTCTTTTTTAATCTCTACGATCAAGCACTTCCCATCCTTCCGCCTGACAATAAAATCGGGTGTATAGCGGTGCCAGTTGTTATCTTCCCCTTTATATTCAACATAAAAGTCAGTTTTTTGAGGGTCGCTGATTGCTCCCGTAAAGTATATATCTTCAATATCGTCAGTATGCTGGTGTAATAAATCAAGAAGTTGAGTAAAAAAGCTTCTCTCCGGACTCGAATCAAAATTATAAGGATCGTAATGGAAACCCAGGTTTCCAGCCTGGTTTTTCCACTTTTCCCATCGCGTGAGGAGATATTCCCTGTCAATCGGATAACTGATTTCAGCGGTATAAGTTTCTACTCCATCTACAGCTATTTCTTTATCAAAACCGTCTGGTTTGATGAGGGCTAAAGCTACCTCAACCGACTCTTCCTTTATTTCATATTTACGGGTTTGCTCCTCGATCTGCTCAGCTATTTTCGTCAAGTGGCCTATCGGTATCGAATATGTTTCAGGATAGACATCTTTCAAAAGATTATACAGAGTCAACGCATCAAGATGATAATTAGCTGCTAAGTCAACCGAAGCAGCGAATAAATCTACTGTTTCTTCTTGCGATTCAATGGTTACAGTATCCCCTACTTGTTGCAGGACTTTATAGATTCCAGGCTGTTCAGATAAACGGTAGGTTGTTTTCGTGAGGGCAGGTCTGGTCTCTGGTTGTGGTAATGTGACCTGCAGTTTCGTTTCCCCAATATCGACCCTAACAACCGTTCGGATAAGCTTTCGAACCACCAGGGGAGGAATATTGACTTTTCGTAAAGTTATGGTCCACTTGCGGCTATTTGCGGTAGTGTGGTTCAGATCAGAAATTGACTCTCCATATGTTTCCTGCAATTGTTTATCCAGAATTGAACGGTTATCGATTGATAGATAAACTCTTGCCTTGATTGTGTTACCAGGAACCTGGCGTAAGCATCTTGAGGTAGCCTGCAGGACAAAGTTATTACTGCTTTTAAGTTTCCTGGCCAATGCACAAGCAAACAAGGCGGGCACGTTCCAGCCCTCCACTCCCCGATCCACCAATAGCGCGATCCTGTGGGGGCTATCCTTTGATTTGAAACGATCAAATTCTTGCTTATGCTCGTTTTTTGTATGGTGTTCTAAGACTAAGGTTTGAGGAAGACCTAGAGAGGCAAGTTCCGCCTCTATTACCGGACGAAGCTCTTGAACGTCATCTGTCTGGGGAAAAAATATTGCCAGCTTAGCTGGTGTGCCATCCGGTAAACAAGCTTCACCATAATCCCCAAAGAAATCATCTATTACGTGAGCAAGATACGTATCTAAATTCCCCTCAAAATCGAAAGCCTGAATATTTCCGGCCACTTCTTTTAGAATGCCATCGCGTATACCCTCAGACAGTCCATACCAAATAACTACATCCTTGAGTGGCTGATGCTTGAAATAAGGAGTCCCAGTGGTATTGACCACACAGATTAAGTTGGAGTGATGATTTTCATGCGCAGTCGTTCCAAGCGGATAGGGATTAAATAAATAGTCCACTGTCTTCCGTACTTTTTTAAGATCCGTATCCATTGCCTGCCCATAGGTATGATGAGCTTCGTCAGAGAAAATAGCCAAGTTAGGTAAGCTTGCAATAGCTTGAAGACGTAAATTAGCAATTTCGGTCCTCGCCTCATCTTCTTTTTCAATGGTGAAAAGTCTGCCAATGTCCGCTTTCCGGATATTTTCTTTTTGGATCCTGATTTTTTCAGTATTGGTTACTATGACGTTGAACTGGCTTTTGGGAATGACTGGTATCGTTGGATCCCCATCCCGAGTGAATGTTAATTTTAAGGACGCGGCGAACGGCTTATAAAAACGAGGCGGTAAGATTGCCTCATACCGCATTTCTGCCAATTCTCTCAGACTTTCAATAATTGTCTTGCCGGGAGCAAACACCAAGGCGTTCTCCACAAATCCCATATCAGGGTACTCCATAGACATGGCAAACTCACTGGCATATATAGCTCCGATAAGAACTGTTTTTCCAGCTCCCATCGCGAGTGCCAAAATATAGCTCGGATACTCCAGGGCTAAAGTTTCCCGAATCGCCTCCAAATGATATTGTTTTACCAAAGCATCATCTTCTTTGATTTTGTCGATGAGACCTGTAAATCCGATATCCTCGATTAAATCCCTTAGATCATTATGCTCAATTCCTAATGCTATCCTACGATCAGTTACCCTTGGAAAGCATCGAGTGTATAAATCAGAAATATGAGGTGTCTTTTCAATTAGCCGTAGATACCAATAAGTTTCGAGCGCCCGTAATTGCGGTTCCCTAAGCTGAAAACTACTGATATCAGGCTTTCTTGACCATTCTATAATTTCACTGATCGCCTGGTAATCAGCACTAGGATATTGTGCCTGCCGCCATTCAGCCACTTTTGTTGCTAGAACTTCATATAAGCGCATGAGGTCTCCGAGTGATTACATTTTCACTATCAAAGGGTATGTTTTATATTATATATGCAGAAGAACTATTGCTGTGATTTTAAACCCATAAGGGTTGTAAAGTTGAGCACGATACACATCAAATCCAAAGAGCCGACTTATTGTAAGTCGTGGTTTTGGATACTTATTCATCCAATTAAGCCTTCTGCAGAGTAATAATGTTGCAAACCCTGACCTACAATATCTATTGTTGGATTTGTCATTGTGCGCCATCAGTTCCCTTCCAAAAACAGGACTATACAGGTAAAATAAATGGGGAAATAGAATGAAATTATCGACAACTGGAATCGTAAATCAGTTGACTTCTATCAGCGGCAGAAATTACTATTATTGGTAGTTCGATGGATGCCTTCTCTTCCTCCCTGTTCTTATCAATCCACGTATTTAACCGAGGTGTAAATGACCATTCGGGTAATTGCTGTTGACGATCATCACTTGATCCTTAAAGCCCTTACAGATTTGCTCAAAGGATATCCAGATATTCAGCTGGTAGCCACATCCAACCAGGGATCGCAATTGCTGAAATTAGTCCGGGATAATAAGCCCGATGTCGCAATCGTTGATTTAGGAATGACAGCAGATACCTTCGACCCAATATCCACTGTAAGAACCCTTCACGAGCTGTATCCGAACGTAAAAGTCTTGATATTGACGGGCTACGATGACGGGCTTTGGGTGCGAGAATTGGTGAAAGCCGGTGCCAGCGGGTACATGCTCAAGTCCGACGATTTCTCATTAAGCATTCCACAAGCGATCAGGGCACTTTACCAGGGTGGCAAGTTTTTCTCTCCAGGAGTGGCCGATAAATTATTGGTTAATGATTTGGATAAACTGACGCCTAGAGAATTATCGGTGCTCAATCTGCTTTCCCAGGGCCTGGCTACTGACATAATTGCCAAGAATCTGGGGGTGTCGGAAAAAAGAGTGAGGAATGTTCTCGTCATTATTTGTGACAAACTGGCTGTGGATAGGGCTGAGGGGGTTTCACCACGGGTCGCTGCGATTAATAAAGGGCGCGAATTAGGGTTGATACCTAAAGAATAGGTAAAGATGATTCAAACGGCAGAACAGCGGGACAAATGTCCCGTATCGGATGGGATATTTGTCCCTTAAGAACTTCTTTGAAAATATATACAATAAGATATCATTGCTAGAGGCCTTTCGTGTAAGACTAATTTACCAATATCTGGAGGCAATATGGATAAGAAAAAGGTAGCAGATTTGGCCAGGTCATGCAGTCTCTCTTGTAAGAAGTTAGTTAAAGACAAACAATTGATGCGAACTCTCGCGACTCCCTCGGTGATGGTTGT
>Ga0315279_10007953_pt1 | contig 12965 bp, 14 predicted proteins | sample YL17G06_20_MG_FD_203694 | JGI IMG/M metagenome (GOLD analysis project Ga0315279, IMG submission 203694) | Sediment microbial communities from Yellowstone Lake, YNP, Wyoming, USA - YL17G06_20 | ecosystem: Environmental > Aquatic > Freshwater > Lake > Sediment | place: USA: Wyoming | collected... | reverse complement strand
CCTTTTTCACGGCGATCATCATGCGTTCTTTTCCGGTCATGGCCATAATCGGATTCTCCTTTTCGTCTGGCCGTCTTTACGCACGTTCGTACGCTCGTACGCTCGCGCATTCGTACGCTCGCAAGCAAACGGGTTCTCAGAAAATACACGCCCTCATTCCGTCTTCACAATCCCGGTATTCGTCCGTACCCACGCTCGCGGGCTCTGGCCGGTGTATTTCCGGAAGACCTTCGTGAAATAGGACGGGTCCGAAAAGCCGGCTTCATAGCAGACATGCGTCACGTTGCGGTTTCCGGTGAGAAAAAGCTCCGTTGCGTGATGAAGCCGCATGTCCTGCAGATATTCCCAGATGGTCATGCCGACCGACTCTTTGAATACGCGGCATAAATGGAATTTGGATGCCGCGCATGCGGAGGCGATCGCATCGAGCGAAAGCTCTTCCTGAAAATGCAGCTGTACATGGTCGATGATCCTGCGCACGATATCAACCGTAGTGTGCGGGTCTGACATGGGGGGCGCGGAAAAGACCATGCGCAGCAGCGATGCCACGCGTTCCATATCGGCAACTGACCGCAGGATCGGGTCATCCGTGGGCGGGGGAGTGCCGTGATAGGGCTGGGTAATCGTGAGTTGTCGCATGAGCCGGCGCGCGGGCTCCGCGAATTCGGGATGGTCGATCGCAAGGTTTGAAAGCCTGCGCTCAACCGATTTGCGGTCGTTGGACCCGGAGACCATCGCTTGACGAATTATGAATTGCCGCGCGATAAGAATAATGGCAAACGGCGATTGGCCGCTGAAAATGAAATCGAATGAATGGACCAGCCCCGGCGGGATGACCAGCAGCGTGGGCCGGTTTACCGGGTACTGGGTTCCGCCGATCATCATGCCGCCGTGTATGCCCGCCGGGGATTTTTGCCGGCTTCGGCTCCAAATATGCATGGGGCAACTATCCGGGGGACTATGAAAAACCCTGGCAACGCGCGCCGTTCATGATCGGTCTGAATCTGCCCAGCTTCCGCGCGCTTGATGTGCTTGCATTCGAAGCGGAATAGTATCGCAGCCCATATCCGAACACGTATTACAATGTCATGTGGAACCAGCTTCCGCGGCCGTATCTGAAGCCGGACCTTTCGCCGTATCAAAAAGGACGACTGGAAATGGTCGATCTATGCATCCCGCATGCTGTTCGGTGGGTTCTCGATCATCGGACAAATCGCCAATGACCATTCGCGTGTTAACGTGCTGCGAGATGAAGACGCCGAATACGAAGAGACGATGCGCACCTCCGCATACAGTCCGGCCACCATGTTTAAAAACGGCATGTGGCACTGGATGATGAAAATGAAGTATGAATTCTGATCAGGCGGCTTTGCCTCCCGCTCCGGGATTTCACCCGCCGGTTGTCCGCTGATGCATCAACGCTATTTTCTTCTTTCATTTCATAGCGGAATCCTGTATTTTATCCCTTCGCGTGAGGGGCCGCATGCGCGGTATTCTCAACAATTCCAAATCCACAGGAGGATGTATGAAGCGTTTGTTTGCATTTGTCACCATGGCCGCCCTGTTGATAAGCGGCTGCGGCAAAAAAGCTCCGGAGAACACCGCCCCTCTGATCGGCTTTTCACTGGCCGACCTCAAGGAAGAGCGCTGGCAGAAAGACCGTGACCTGTTCATCGCCAAGGCCGCCGAACTCGGCGCGCAGGTGATCGTGCAGGACGCCAGCGGCGACCCCAATACGCAGATCCAGCAGTGCGACAACATGCTGGTGCGCGGAATCAAGGTCCTCGTGGTGGTCCCGAAAAACGCCGACGCGGCCGCTCCCATCGTGGAAAAGGCGCACGCGAAAGGCATCAAGGTGCTGTGCTACGACCGCATCATCGCCAATGCCGACGCCGACCTGTATGTCTCTTTCGACAATGTCCGCGTAGGCGAAATCCAGGCGGCGGAAATCCTCAAGCGGGTCCCCAAAGGCAACTACATCGAATTGATGGGCGATCCCGGCGATAAAAACGCCGCCATGGTGCACGAAGGCCATCTCAAAGTGCTCCAGCCGGCAATTGATAAAAAAGACATCACCATCGTCGTGCAGCAGTCGTGCGACAAATGGCTGGGCTCCGAAGCCAAGCGCATTACCGAGGACGCCTTGACGAAATACAAGGTCGACGCGCTCGTGGCGTCCAACGACGGCACCGCTGCCGGCGCCATTGCCGCGCTCGAAGCCAAGGGCCTGGCCGGCAAAGTGCCCGTGTCGGGACAGGACGCGGACATGATCAATTGCCAGTACATCGTGCAGGGCAAGCAGGCGGTGACCGTCTACAAGCCCATTAAGAGGATCGCCGAATTCAGCGCCGCGGCCGCGCTCAAGCTGCTCAAGGGCGAACCGGTCGCGGAGGTCAATGCCAGGGTCAACAACGGCAAAATCGACGTGCCCACCGTGTTTCTCGACCCGATCCCGGTCACCAAGGAAAACATGGACTCCACGGTCATTGCCGATGGTTTCCATGCCAGGGAAGACGTATATAAATAGCGCCCGGTGCGGGTATTCGGCCGGCAGCGCCGGCTGAATACCCGCTTGTCTATCCCGTCCGGGACGCCGGCCATCCTTCAGCAGCGCGGACCACTATGCCGTTGCTATCATTGCAAGCCATCGTAAAAGAGTTTCCCGGCGTGCGCGCGCTTTCGGGCGTTACGCTGGATGTTGCCGCGGGCCAGATCCATGCGCTGGTGGGCGAAAACGGCGCGGGCAAGAGCACGCTCATCAAGGTGCTGGGCGGCGTTTATCCTTTCGGAAGCTACGAGGGGCAGATCCGTATCGACGACAAGGAGGCCCGCTTCCATTCTGTTCGCGACAGCGAGCATGCGCAGGTGCAGATCATCCACCAGGAGCTTTCTCTTGTCAACGAAATGACGGCCGCCGAAAATATCTGCCTGGGAGACGAGCCCATGCGCGGCGTATTCATTGATTTCACGGCCATGCGCCTGCGCGCAAAAACGGTACTTGACAAGCTTTCCGACACCATCTCTCCGGACGCGAAAATCGTCGACCTGACCATCGGCCAGCAGCAGATCGTGGAAATCGCCAAGGCGCTTTCCAAAAAAGCGCGCATCATGGTGTTCGACGAGCCCACGGCCGCGCTGCCTGAAAAAGACGTGGAAGTCCTGCTTGCGCTCATCCGTCAATTGCGGGGCCAGGGGCTGGGCATTATTTACATTTCGCATAAGCTCAACGAGGTCATCGCTCTGGCCGACGTCATCACCGTGCTGCGCAACGGCGAGCGGATATCGCAATTCGTCAAAAGCTCCGTTTCGATCCCCGACATGGTGCGCGACATGGTGGGCCGCTCGCTGGACGCCATGTATCCAGCACTCTCGGCGCCGCAGCAGCAGACCCTCGTTTCGCTGAAAAATGTTTCGCTGCCTCATCCCGAGCATCCGGGGAAAATGATCATCCGCGATCTGTCGCTCTCCTGTGCAAATGGAGAAATCGTGGGCATCGCCGGCCTTTTGGGCGCCGGCCGCACGGCGCTCCTGTCGCTTTTGTTCGGCGCCTTCCGCGGCGGCTATACCGGCGAAATTCTGTATTGCGGCCGGCCGTATCGGCCCACAGCGCCGGCGGACGCAATCGGGCGCGGGATCTCGCTTGTCTCGGAAGACCGTAAGCGCTATGGACTTATCGGCACCGCGGATGTGCACGAAAATCTGCAGATATCGTCGCTGCGCCGCTACTGCACGCACGGCGTGTTGAACAATGCGAAAAGCATCGCCGAATGCCGCGACTATGTAGGCAAGCTGGCCATCAAGACCCCGTCGCTTGACTTTCCGATACTCAACCTGTCGGGCGGGAACCAGCAGAAAGTGATCGTGGGCCGGTTCCTCATGACCGCGCCCAGACTCCTGCTGCTTGACGATCCCACGCGCGGCGTTGACGTGGGCGCAAAATACGAACTCTACCGGCTTATCCAGCAACTGGCCATGCAAGGTATGGGCATCCTTTTCGTCTCAAGCGAACTCCCCGAAGTTCTGGGTGTGTCGCACCGCATTGTCGTTTTACATGATGGCAGGATTGCCGCGGAATTCAGGCATGGGGAAAAGACCGATGAAGAGGTGCTGGCCATTGCGGCCGGCGTCTGAAATGCCAAATCGGGGCAATGGAGCAATGGAGTATTGTTCACAGGGCATCCTATCACCCTTCCATTGCTCCAGCACTCCATCACTCCATAGGATAGTGCAATGAAACAACAGATAGTCCATCTTTGGAAGTCATCAAACAAGCGAACCCTGTTCATGGTGGGCCTGGTCCTTCTGATCTGGATCGTCTTCAACTGGCTTTCGGGCGGCTATATCCTGCGCGCCGAAAACCTGGCGAATCTGTTCCGTCAAGTGACCGTTGTGGCGATCCTGGCGACCGCCATGACGCTCATCATCGTCGCCGGACATATCGACCTTTCCGTTGGCTCGGCCCTGGGCATGATGGGCGCGCTTGCCGCCGCGCTCATTGCCAAAATGGGGCTTGACCCCGTACTATCCATTATGCTGATACTCTGCCTCGGCTTTGGCGTGGGCTGCATGCACGGCGCCCTTACCTTTTACCTGAACATGCCGGCCTTTGTGGTCACGCTAGGCGGTCTTATCGCGTATCGCGGCATCACGCAATATGTCGCGCGCGAATCCATTCCCCTGCGTACGCCGTGGATCAAGGCCATTGCCCAGAACACCATTCCCGACTGGCTCGCAGTCGCGCTGCTCGTGCTGGTGCTGGCGGTGCTTCTCATCAGCATACTCAAGATGCGCGCAGACCATAAAAAAGCCGGACTGGGCGTGGACCCGCTGTGGATCGATGTCACGAAGTATATCGCCACCGCCGCGGTCATGGCGTTGTTGGTGGGTCTGCTTATCTCCGGCAACGGCGTGCCCATCGAGTTCGTTCTCTTTCTGTCCATTGCCTTCATCGTCAGCCTTATCGCGAAATTCACCCGTTTCGGCCACTACGTCTATGCCATCGGCGGCAACAAACAGGCCGCATTCTATTCCGGAATTTCCATTGCGCGCAATACAGTCCTGGTCTTTGGTCTCATGGGGCTTCTGTCCGCCGTGGCCGGCATCGTGACCATTGCCGAACTCAACGCGGCCGCGCCTGATATAGGCGAGCTTAAAGAGCTCGAAGCCATCGGCGCCTGCGTGATCGGCGGCACCAGCCTCATGGGCGGCAGCGGCGTCATCGGCATGTCGGTGATGGGCGCGCTTATCATGGCGTCAATCAAAAACGGCATGTCCATGGTGGGCATCGTGGCGCAGACGCAAAAGGTGATCCTGGGCGCGCTGCTCGTGGTTGCCGTGGCGCTGGACCAGTGGTCGAGGCGGAGGAAGTAAAGCCGGTAATCGGTAAAATGCAGGTAATCAGCAAACAATGGTCGGTGGAATTGCGCGCGCATGCCTGCGAGCGTACGAAAAAGCAAAACCCGCTGAAACCTTTGCCGGCGAATATTCGTATATACAGGGTGCGCGATACCTGCGAACCACCAATTCTCCGGAAATCCCAAATGCCTTCGAAAACAGCATTATCCCTTGCATTCGCTCTCGGCGCGGCGCTTCTTTTTTTCGGCTGCGGCGGCGACAGCTCCCGTCCTCAATTCAAAGGCACGGTCAAAGAGCTGACAGGAAGCGGCCGTCAGTTTATCGCCGAGAAACAGGCGTGGAGCGACCTGCGGCCGAACGCTTCGGTCCAGGCGGGCGATTCCATCAGCACGCAGGAAGAATCCAAAGCCTCCATCGTATTCGGCAATGGGAGCGTCATCACCGTGGATGAGGGCACGACTATTGGCATTGAGGAATTGATAAACCAGGACATGCGCCATACTGTTCGCATTCACAACGTGGGCGGGACGGTCCTTTCTGATATCAAGAAGCTCGCGGCATCAAACAGCTATGAAGTCGTCACACCAACGGCCACGGCCGCGATTCGCGGGACGTTCTTTGCCGTATCGTTTTTTCCCATCAGCCATCGCAGCAGGGTGCATGTCTGGGACGGCATTGTGATGGTCCATAATCCCGCTCTTACCCTGGCGCCGCTTGCCGTGGGCGCCGGTTTTTTCACCATGATCGCGCTGGGTGCGGTACCCATCGTGCCTGTTCATATCGAGTACCGGGAGTTCGCGCACTTTGAGCATGTCATGCCGCCGGGACAATATAAAAAGATGATGCGTCATTACCATTATATTCCGATGCCGTCACCCTTTGATCCCTTTGACGACTTTCAGATGGAGAAAAAGCATCGGATGATGCACGCGCGCGGCCCCGGCATGGATCTGAAGATCAAGGACTTTCCCGGCGCTGGCTTTGATGTAAAAGTCAAGGAACACGGCCGGCACGAGGAATTCAGATCGGACGGAAACGGGCGGGAGCAGCAGGCGGGGGAGAAGGGGAAAAAGGGGAAGGGGAAAAAGAAATAATTTCAATCATAGCCGCTATTTCAGCATGGCATGAAATCCTGCCGCTTTATAGTCCCCGTCTTTTGTCAATGCCGAAGGGATGTTGTTGTTTTTCATGACGATGAAGCTGAAGCAATCGGTAAACGACCATGCATGATCCGCATGCTTGAGAAAAAAGCGAGAGGTTTGCGAAAAAAAATCGGGATTCATCCATTCGATATGACAAGCATTGGATTCAATAACAGTATCGATAAATTCAGCCACAATATAGCCGAGTTTCCTCGCTTTTAATAGTGTTGCGGTTTCATCTATGATATAATCGGTTGTCATATAGCGCATTTTCTTTTCAGAGCCAAGACGGAGAATGTCGCAGGCCGCCGTATGCGCAGGATCGTCGGTTGCCAGCAGTGCATAAAAGCCGCTGGTATCTACAAAAACATCATAGTCCATATATTATTCTGTCCATATCGTGATTCGATAGATGGCTTTTATTGCCTTTTGAAGGAGCCGCCAACTCCGGCAATCGATAGAACGGATCATTATCAAGAATCGCGGTTTCTCGAATCGGCTCAAGGCGCATGACCGGCTTGCCCCGATAGGTCATGATCATTCTTTCACCCTTTTGCGCACGGCTTAAAATCTGGCGGGCTTTTTTTCGAAACTCCAGGATACTTATATTTCGCATAGGCTCCCCTGTATTAAACTTAAACATCAAGGTTAACTTAATATACCGTTGGTGCAAAATAAAATCAAGCACAGGATATCAATTCCTGCGGATTCATCATTCCCCGCCGATTTCCTCCTCCACCACCCGTATCCCCTTCCACTTCCCTTTGTAAAATCGATACACCCACACGAGCGCCAGACCCATCACAAACACCGTGGCGATGATCCATTCGGGATACAGGCCCCATTTCAGCACATCGGCGACGGTCAGCGCGCCGGCGAACAGGCCGTAGAGCAGAAGGGTCATGTAAAAGGTCCAGCGCGTGTCGCCGGCCGACTGCAGGGACGTGACGAACACGATATTGCATGCGTCAAGCAGACAATAGGCGGCCACGAAGCGCAGCAATACCGCACCCATGGCCGCGATCCTGCCGAAGGTCGCGGCCTGGCCCGGATCGAACGCGGCAAAGAGCGCGTAGAGCGGTCCGGGTATCAGCAGGAACAACGCCACCCAGATGAGCATCCATATCTCCGAAATCACCATGGCCTTTCCGGTAATGTCAACCGATATCGCGGGCAGGCCGCGGCCCTGGGCCGTGCCCACGATGATGCCGGCGGCCTGGGCCAGGCCGATGACAGGAAAGAACGCAAAGCCGTTCAGCCGCCACGCGATGGTTGATGACGCCAGTTCGTCCGGGCCGATGCGGCCGACGAAAAAGACGAACAGCGTCCACGAAAGTACTTCAACGGCCATGCGGAAGCCGCTGGGCAGCCCGAACCTGAGCAGCCGCATCATGAGCGCCCGGTCCGGTTTCCATCCGGCAAATGCGCCGCAGCATCGGCGATGCGTCCTTTTCCCCACGAATAGCGCAGCGAACATCATGGCTACGCATCCCTGGGCCGCGGTGGTGGCGATGGCCGCGCCCGCAACACCCAGCCGCGGCAGGCCGAATTTCCCGAATATCAAGAGATAATCGAGCGCGCCGTTGATGATCAGGCCGATGATCTGCACGATCATAACGGTGCGGGTCGCGCCGCGGCCCGTGAAAAACGTGGACAACGCATTGGCCCAGAGCGGCAGGACGCCGCCGGCGCAGCAGATGGCGAAAAAAGTCACTTCCATGCGCCGCACTTCGGGATCGTGGCCTACCAGATCGAAAAACGGGCGCGCACCAAATGCGCCCGCTGCCACGATGATCCCGGAAATCGTCGAAAGGTGGACGCTCTGCCATACTGCCTTGCCGGTGCGTGCCTCATTTCCCGCGCCCATGTAATGCGCTACGATCGTGTAAGCATATCCCGCGCAGCCCAGGAATACGCACATGAAGCCGTATTGGGCAATGCCCGCGGCGCCGACCGCAGCCAGGGCCTTGGGCGAATACCACGAAAGCATCAGCGCATCGATAAATTGCATGAGCATCAGACCCGACATTGAGAGAATAAGCGGGCCTGAAAGCTTGATCAGCTCGCGGTATGGGTGCTGCTGAACGAGTTCAAGACGCATAAGCTGTTGCGGCGTTGCCTGAATACTCCGGAAAAGAGTTCTTAAAATACGTTTGGGTTGGCATTTGCCGGATTAGTACCGGATTTTTCGGATTGCGGCCGACGGCCATCATAACCGGCTTTAATATAATGAGATACGATGAAATCGGTGCCGGATTATGATGCGGCGGGATCCAGCAATTGTGACGTAGATCACAGACTTTTTTGGCGATTGTATGTATTGTCCCGAACTGCAACTGATACCAGGTTCGTAAAGAGAGCGCAATGCCGTTGTATTCCAAATACACATGATTTATAATTATAATGTGTATGATCAAGGAGGTGTCATGAAAGGAACATTGCATCGAACGAATGTGGTTCTTGATGCGAAGCTGGTTGACGAAGGAAAAAAAATCACCGGGCTTGCAACTACGCGGGCGGTCCTTGACTACGCCCTGCGGGAACTTGCGCGGCGGCGGGGACTGCGCAGACTTTTAGCGCTTCGCGGGAAAGCGACCTGGGAAGGCGATCTGAACGCCATGCGGAGAAGCTGGAGAACCGCCGATCATGCTGCTCATTGATACCTCGGCATGGATAGAATTTTTGAATAATCAACCAACGCCGCAGGCGGCATATATCGAGACAGCCATCCAAAACGATCGCGATATTTTCATATGCGGGATCATTCTGACGGAAATTCTGCAGGGAATTCGTGACGATGCGCGGCATGCGGCGGTCAAGGAGGCATTGCTGCGGGCGGAATTCATTGCCGCACGGCGGTCAACCTATCTGTATGCGGCCGATCTTTATCGCTCCCTGAGGAGAAAAGGCGTTACCATCCGAAATGCGCCCGACTGCATCATCGCCTCGCTGTGCATTGAAAATGAAATCCCGCTGCTCCATCATGACCGGGATTTCGACCATATCGCCCAATATTCCAAACTTGAAACCATTACGCCATAGCAGCACGCACCCCTACTTAACCAGAAAGTCCCGTCCATCCGTTGTCCCGGGCCATGAATCCGTCCGAAACGGGGACGCGGGCAAACCTGCCGCATTGTAAAGATTGCAGCCGGGATTCGAGGCCCAGCCATACCGCACGGCAACGGGCGCAGGGACCTGCGGGCAGGAGACAACCACGGAGCCATCCTCAATCGCCGCGGACGCCCAGTACCATTTCCGGTCCGCGCCGGCAACGGCAAAGCCGCGCACATCGCCGTTGCGAGCCGTCAATCCCGCGGCATGGTCGAAAGTCAATCGGACCGAGGGTCCGTCGACCTTCATGCTTTTAAGCGACGGTCCGGAATATTGATTCGTATCGCCATACACGCGCGCGCGGGCCGCGAGCGCAAGCCGCCCGCCCACGGCCTGTTTGTTCCTGGGGTGGATGTCCGCGGAATCTCCAACGTCAATGGCAACCGCCATTCCGGCAGAGGGCAGCGATAGTGCGCTTTTCTGCGCATCGCGCAATTCCGCCCACGCGTCGTCGCCCGGCTCCACCGGCGGTTTCTGGTAGCCGGCTAACTGGACAAACAGGAACGGCAGCTTTTCATTGCCCCAGTGCGCGCGCCAGTCGCGGATCATGGCGGGGAAAAGCGCGCGGTACTGCGCCGCGCGGTCGGCATTGCTTTCGCCCTGATACCAGATCACCCCGCGCAACGCATAGGGGATCAGCGGCGCGATCATGCCGTTGAACAACACCAGCGGTTTATGCGGCCAGTCAAGCGGCTGCGGCATGGGATCGTCGGCCGCATCATGGCCCGGTTTTAAAAACCACGGACCGGCAAGGGAGATCGAATCCGCGCCGCATTTTATGTACATCTGCGCCGGCGTTCCAGAGAACCCGCCGCCCGACCAGGTGTCAACGCAACGCACCGCGATGTTTGCAGCGCCTGCTTTCATCAGTGATTCGGGAACATCATACACGCGCGGCTGATAATACTTCCGCACCCCGCCAATCGGCGTTCCGTTGAAGAAGGTGCTGTCCCAATCGTCAACCGGCCCTAGTGACACGACGGCTTTTTTCCCCGCCCACAAGGCGGGAACGTCAAGGCTCCGGCGGAACCACATGACGCCGTCGAAGTTCGAAAGCGAGGGAATGACCGGCTCCCACATGGACGGCAGCGCGATGGGCAGCCACCCGGCGGTGTCAAGGCCGGGACGCATCCACGCGCCCTTTAATCCCGCATCGCCGGCGATAATGCGTTTGTTCCAGGCAGCGAGGTCCGCCGCATAGAACGCCTGGGCCGCGGAATCGTTGCGCGGGTATTTCCGCACGCGCGCCAGGTCCTTGACATATGCAGGATACTGTTTCAACGCCGCGGCGCTCATCCATGACTCGATGAACGAGCCGGTCCAGGTTGACTGGACAAGTCCGATGGGGACATCATAGCGCCGCTGAAGATCGCGGCCGAAAAACCAGGCGGCCGCGGAGAATGTGGCAATGCTTCTCGGGCCGCAAATCCTCCAGCCGGAACCGGCGACACCGGTCCGCTCATAAGTTGACGGCCGGTGGTCCATGGTGAACAGGCGTATCCGCGGATAATCGGCTTCTTTGACCTCCTGCTCCCAATTTGCCACTTTGCCCCAGTCGCCGACCGGCATTTCCATATTGGATTGGCCGGAGCAGAGCCATACGTCGCCGATCAGAACGTCCCGAATCAGCAGCGTATCGCCGCTGACGATGCGCAGCTCAAACGGCCCGCCGGGCTTAAGCGGCGGCAGCAGCGCTTTCCAGGTGCTGTCGGCCTTTGTGATGGCCGACGCCGAGACCTCGGCGACCGATACGCTCACGCCGGCGCCGGGCAGGGCCCGACCCCAGACCGGGACCTTGACATCACGCTGCAGGAGCATGTGGTCGGCGAAGATGGCGCTGACGGAAAGCCCGGTCGCGGGCGCGGAAAAAACCGGCGCGGCGAAAGCCATGAGAATGGCTGCGAAAGCGGACGCGCAAATTCTGTTCATCTAATCCTCCCGCGGAAATGGAAAAGACAATATAGCGTTCACGCATGGTTTTTAGCAAGGAAATCAGGATCATTGGCTGAAACCAATACGATCCCTGGCTTCCAATCGGACGGCGCGGCCTGGAATACGGCGGCATAATGTATTATCAAATAACGAGTTATGATTAGAACATTCCTGGTCTGGATCAGCAGGTTGGTTTCATCTTCTTGCGGCGCCTATCCGAATTTGACGGCATGGGAGTTTCTGGACTACCAGGCGATCGTCAAGGGATTGCGCGACGCGGCGCAGCGGCGCCAACGCATACACGCGGCGCTGGCGGCCATGATGACCATAAGCCGCGGCAAAGGGTCGCCTATTGCCGGATGCCGATACTTCATTCCCCCCGGATGATCAAGGAATGCGCTAAAATAGCTGCTCAGAAAGCATTTTAAAACACATAGGGAAACACTATGTCCGAACTGGAATTAATTTTTCTCATTGAAGAATCCTCTGATGGCGGATATTCAGCCCGCGCCCTCGGTCAATCGATCTTCACGCAAGCCGAATCTCTTGACGAGCTGCATGCAAAGATCAAGGATGCGGTCGCCTGTCACTTCGATGAGGGAAAAGCCCCGAAAGTCGTGAGATTGCATTTTGTTCGCGAGGAAATAATGGCTTTATGAAGCTTCCGCGCGCATGAAGAAGGCCGCCGGCCAAATGTTCATCAACAGCGCGGCCGCGGCCGCGCCCAGGCCCACGGAATTCATCATCGGCCGCGCGCAACACTTTACGATCCGGCAAGCATGGATTACGGCCGGTCGTACGGCGACTACGGCAAGTGGATCATTCCCACCTGCTTCCGCTACGGCCTGCGCATCAATGTCGACCCGACGCGCGAAGGCGATGAGATCATCGGGCCCTATTCCAAGCAGGACGTCTATGAACCCAACCCCGTGCGTCCCAATGATCAGTTCGAATATGATTGGAACAGGGGGCATTTGATTTTTGATTCCCCAGGCGCGGCGTCCTATACCGGATTTTACGGCCGGCGATGCGGAAAGCCCGTGGATCTTCCCAACAGCGGCGTGAGGATCAGCGAGGTAACGGTGCGGAATCCCAAGGGCATGGTATTTCCCGTGACGCCGGACGAAGGATATATCGCGGTCACGCTTGTCAGTTGCGACGGCAAACCGCTTGCGAAAACGAAAAAGGCCCTGCTGTCGGCGGTGAGTACCAGCTTCAACACCGTCCCCACGCGCGGCAAGCCTGCACACGCGGATGCACGACACAGTCATGGACCGCGGATCGCAATAATACCTAAATGGGGGTATCCACTTTACTCAGCAACCCCCAACCTGATGTGTTTTCCTGATTTTAGGCCTCTCACATGCTTGATGATTCCTTGGTATTGCGTATGGCCTATTTGAGCCGATTGTTGAACCAGCC
>Ga0315279_10007952_pt1 | contig 12965 bp, 18 predicted proteins | sample YL17G06_20_MG_FD_203694 | JGI IMG/M metagenome (GOLD analysis project Ga0315279, IMG submission 203694) | Sediment microbial communities from Yellowstone Lake, YNP, Wyoming, USA - YL17G06_20 | ecosystem: Environmental > Aquatic > Freshwater > Lake > Sediment | place: USA: Wyoming | collected... | reverse complement strand
AGCCAAAGTCACTCCAACTCTGTTTCACCCAGAGCCTGCTCTCAAACTGGTCAACACCATAACCCTTCTCATCATGCCACTCTTCCTGCCAATTTCTGATAGGCTCAGAACTCGTGTTTGCGGCAAACGAGTAGCCGCCACCGCCCGTTCCCCACCGTCTCCACAACACATTCTCATATGCATTGCGGTTCACGGCATCAATCAACCGCCTAACTCTTGCAAGGTTAGCAACCTCGGGAAGCGGACCAGTACCCTTCACGGCAACCGCCTTAAGATTCTTCGAACCCATAACCGCTCCGTAACCGCCGTAGCCTGCTGCATGCGTCCACTTAGCCATAACCACCGCAGTTCGAACCTTACGCTCGCCTGCTGGACCGATGTACAGCAGTGCAGGTTCCTTCCACTCGCCATAACGCGGATAACGCTCAGTCAGAAGCTGTCTGCATTCCTTGTTAAGCAGCGTGGTCGTTTCCTTGCCATCCTTACCCCAAATGCGGCTCGCATCTCTGATCTCGACATCCGAGTCCTTAATGAACGCGTAAACGGGCTTCTCAGCCTGTCCCATAACGATGATGCCGTCATACCCCGCGCAGCGCAGTTCCACTCCGAACTCACCTGCAACAGTCGAACCCACGACCCCATTGCTCTGCGGAGACTTGCCCGAGACGCAGACTCTGCCGCCTGGGAAAAAACCTGTAAGCGGTCCTGGCAGAAAAAGCAGGATGTTGTCAGGGCCAAGCGGGTCCAGTTCCTCCCATTCGGTGAGTAGTCTGTCGCAGAGGATTTTCGATGCAAGTCCCCTGCCCCCTAAGTAGTCCTTCAGTACCTCATCGGCGAACCTAACATCTTTGAAAGTGCCGTTTGAAAGATCAATCTCCAGGAATTTTCCAGCATAACCTAATACCAAATGAACTCCTCCGCCTTCTCTCCATATAATTTGATCGCTAGACTCTTGGTCTGCTCCTCAGGTTTGCGTGCGTAAAGTTTGTATGGGTGTTCTCTTCTCGTGACGGTTGTCAAGACGTTCCATCCCCTTCTTGGCAGACATTCACGCACTGTGGATTGCCATTGCACAGATCGCAAATCACGATTTTCTTATTCGCTGGATGCATGTGTGGAATTCTTCCGGGACAGGCATCTATGCATTTTCCGCAACCAGTGCATTTCTTATCATTTGTCAAGACAGCACTGGTTTTTCTGTTTATGGACAAGGCCTTGAATGGACAGGCTTCAACGCATGGGTAGTCTTCGCATTGAGCGCACAGATGCGGAAAATCCGCGCCTGGAACCAACATGAAAACCCTCACTCTTGATGCTTCCGGCCAGATCCTTTTTTCATGATGAAGCGAGCAGGCAATCTCACATTTGCGGCATCCGCTGCATTTCGAAAGATCTCTCGCTATCCAAATAGGCTCTTTCCTCGTTGTCAAGCTAACTAGCCTTCCCTAAAACTCTCGAGAAAATGCTTTTAGAGTCTGCCTCATTTAAACATGACGTTTTCTTGTGGCAAGGTTCCCGCTGAACCCTGCTGTGCTGATTGATGGTAAAAAAAACCTTAAGCCAGCTGTACTGGGAGCGCGCAGGAGTTTTTTCCGCAAAGCAGAATTGTAAGATTTAAACGTAAGTCTAGCGGGAATTCTTGCGGGTTTCTGTGGTTTTTGTTTAAATGTGTGTTTCTTGGCGTAGCTGTAGAATTTGGCGATAGTCAAGCACCAAAAGAACGACTCCATAGCTATGATGCACCATAACAGAGTTTCGTTTATAAAGTCTATCATGTGTCTCAGTCTCCTAGGCTAGTTTCAGAAGTCGTTTTAGCTCTTCTAGGTCTAGTGGTCTAGCTGTGACGTGGTGAACTGTGACTCGCTTCTTTTTGGTCTCTACTTGTTGCTTCATATTCCCGCTTCCTTTTGGCTTCCTCACACTCTGAAGAGTGCAAGATTGTAGTAGCCATAAAAACCGTGGTGAAAGCGGCTTATAAGGTCTGTGAAAATGATGTTTAACATATCTACAGTTTATTAAGATATTTTACATGTTTCCGTAGGTTTAAAATACGCCTATGAATCCGTTTGTGGTGACTATGACAAATCGGAATAAAGTCGGTCAGATGGTCAAGATAGTAGTAGAATCCATTTATACCCGTAAGATGCTTTTTGCCATGAATTTCATGAAACTGAAGACCTTCAGTAGAACCACAAAATAGACACTCAGAACCGATAAGCATTAGAAGGATTGAGCGAAGTTTCTTACCCTTAGTTTGAAAGTATTTCTTATTATATTCTCTAAGTTCTTTTCTGTGCTCTTCATTCCATTTTCGTTGGTATTCTTTCTGTTTTTCTGGGTCTTTAAGTGGCATGATTCAATCACCATGAGAAAGCAGAGAAAGAAAGCTAGTTGTACCCGCTTTTTCTCCATCTCTTACCGCAATCTTTACAGAGAAAGCTATTTCCGTCTTTTCTAATGCTTGTTGAATTGCAGTAGGGACATGGAGAACCGTTTATTCTAGCTTGTTCTAGCTTCGTTTGAAAGCTGACATAGTTCGCTCTGTTCTGAATGTAGTCTTGGAAATCGTCTTTACTAGGGAAATCTGGAAAACGTTGACACATTTCAGCTTTCAGTAGCCTATAGTATTCATTGAGCGTTAGGGTCTTAGGGTCTTGCTCTAGTTTAGCGTCAACCATGTCTTTCAGACTATTCCACAAGACATTTCCGAAAAACGCTAACGAGTCTTCGCTCATTTCAGTTATGTCTTGCTTGTCTTCTAGAGTCGGGTTAGTTAGCCACGTAGCTTTATCTCTCCAATACGAAACCCAATTTTCCGTTATGACTTCTTTCTCCTTTATTGCTCTCAGTTCTTCATAGGCTTCTAGGCTTAGTCTGCTACGAATACCGCTTTCAATTGGAATCTTGTTGTTTGTTCTAGCGTCAATGTACTCTTTCAACTTGTCGAAGAAACCGTTTTCACCGTACAGTTTCTTAGTTTCCTCTATCATTTTCTCTTCACTGATTTCGTGACGGTCTTTCATGTCACCTAAGACCTTCAGCTTCGCCTTAAATTCCACATCATTCGCTACGTCTTGTTTTCGTGTCATGTGAATTTCACCTTCACTATAGGATTCAGATTTTCTAATGCCTCTTCGAGATGCTTGACCTCTTCACGTTTAGCGTCAACTTGACCTTTACGAGTTAGCCTAATGATTTCTGAAGTGTGCGGGTCTGCTAGGTCTTTCTCCATTTCACGCAAGATTTCACGTTGCTTAACCAATTCATCTTTCACGTATCCATACGCTCTGAATAGTTTATGCTGTTTCCACAGTCTAGTTTCTTCGTCAAACAACGTCTTACGTGTCATGCTTGTACACCTTCTGAGGTTTGACTTGGGTTCAGTTGTCCAGCTTTCTTAGTGACGGGTTCTAGCCATTCTTCGATTTGCTTGATGTCTGCATTGTTGTGTTCGAGTTCTTTTTTGATGTTCTTGATTTCCGACCAAGATTTTTCTATCTTCCGTGTCAGAAGAACGTCTCTGTTTATGAGGCGTACATTGTCGTTTTTCAGCAGTCTCAATCGTACTATCAACGGGTCGTCACTAAAGCTACTCATGTTGATTTCTCACTTTCTAGTGTTGCTTGCTTCTCAGTTTGTTTTTTGTAATTCTGGATAGCTTCGACACTTCTGAAGAGAGAACCGTTTTCATTTTCCTCAAAAACACCAGCATCCACTAGACCCTTATAGTATTCATGACAGACCTTCATACGGACAAAAAGAACCATCGTTGAGCATCGAGCAAGAAAAGACTCTTTAGGAATCCACGGGTCTTCTGTTCCCTTCTGCAATTGTTCGACTGTCTTATTATTGGCTAGACCACGCATTAGATTAATTCTCTGTCTTCGTTGTTCAACTAATTGAGTGCTCATTCTCTACCATCTCGATTTCACGAAGTTTCTTAATTTGCTTCTGAATGTTCAGTTGATAGCATAAGACAGAACAAAACTTCTGATTCCTCTTCGTAGGCATGTACTCTTTACCGCAATTTTCGCATGTTTTGTTTTCCATTTTCAACACCTTCGTGTTATGTGACAGAGAGAGAAACTCCCGCTTAATAAAGATTGCGGCATTTCGGTCATGCACAATCTCGAACAAACCCCAGAAATTAATCAAGTGATTAATTAAGCCTCAAACCATCGAATAGAAGCTAGAGACTTGTCACATTGCCCTCTTAGGCTAGAAACGCCACGAAAATCGACCCAATTGAAAGAAGGACTATTTTCTAAACGATACAACGTTCACGTTCTTCCATGAACCATTCTGACACGAAATTTTAATCTTATGATTAATTCTTTCCGCTCTCCTAGTCCTTATACATGCACACACGCACACACAGAGACTAGACAATTAGACCTCTAATCGCTCCTAGACCTAGAAGCCAAATCCACTATCAGACCTCAAAAGGAAAAGAAACCCAAAAAAAGAAAAACTAAACATTCAATGAGGTTCTGTTTCTAACTGTCTCTCTATCTTTCAATATATCTATCTCTTTATTTCTTTCTCTATCTATCTTTCTATCTTTATCTACACACACACGTACAGAGAGAGACTCTCACAGACCCAATAGAAGCCTTAACCTCTCTGTTTTTGCCTACTGCGTGTGTGTGCATGTGTGCGTATATAAGACCTAGAACCTAGCCCAGTCACAGAGAGACTAGACCCAGTACCCAGTCTCTCCATAGCCCAGTTACCCAGTATCAAGGAAAGACCATAACAAACCCTTCGCCAATCAATACCCATATAGAATAAGTGTAGCGTATTCTCTCTCTGTCTATACGTGTCTGCTTGACTGTGTTCTGGTAGGGAAGTTTACTATCACACTTGCTCTAGACAGCTAGAGCATTCTAACCCGATAACAAGCGAAAACTAGACCAATTGAGCACGAAACACCTTCAATATCTCGTAGTAGCCTAGTATGTGCGATTTGGTCAGAGGTGCTATGTAGCAATCCACTATGACGTATGTCATATGAAAGTAGCCTATTCTATGTCGAAAAAGACCCCTCTAGGCGTTTCAAATCCAGAAATATCTCTATGTCAAACTCAAAAGACGAAAAGACGTTTCGGGAATTGACCTCTTAGGAAATGCTCAGAGATTCTTGACTGATTACCCGACAAAAGCCTAGACAAAACCCGAATCAACCCCTAACTAATTTTCCTCTAGCCTCTTCAGAAAACAAGCCATGCTTAAGCCTCTAGACCCGCTATGTAGCTAATTGGCGAACTCTCAGTTTAACTAGCAATGGTCACTTTCTCGAATGGTTTTCGAAGCAACACCATCAACTAGACCTATGCCTACAGTTCAACCGATAGCCTCATTAGACTAGGTTCAATGCGGTTAATGGATATTTTAGTCGGATTTCTTGCGGGTTTCTGAGTCTAGTCTAAACATGCCTCTAACAGAAAGTGTTAAACATGACTACACTCTTCGTTACCAAACGACTGAGATTCTAGCCTCTTTTGAGAGAACAACTTCAGAAAACACTCCCCCACCGTTTAGAATCCGAACGAAAGAGAACGATATATAGTCCCCGTCCGATAGACATCTAGCTATGTGTCTGCTTGTCTCGTAGGTAGGAATTAATCACTTGATTAATTAACCAGAGCACGTTTCGGGTCGTTTTGACCGTAGAATCACGTAATCACGTACTAACACAATTTGTAACATAAGACATAAATACTTATCTGCGATGGTTTACGTATAGGCGATTAAGATGCACAAGAACTTTAAAAACGTTGCGATTCATCTTAGCTGTCACGAAAAGGCTCGTTTCATAGCGAACATTACGGGTCTCTCCATAGCTGACGTTGTGGAAGAACTCGTTAGTAAGGTGTTCGATGTTGCTGTGACCTACGAGAAAGCTAACCTAGAGTTTGAGACTAGCATCACGGGTTCTAAGGTCACGATTGAGGTTCATGGAAGAAACAGACTAGTCACGGGTTCTTTTGAGATTCCCGTTAATGCAACCGAAAAACAAGAAACTAAGGAAATCCGAAAACGGATAGTGAGAAAATGACCAAACAGATTAAGGCGAAGATTCCCGAATCATGGGAAATTTGCGTAGAAGAGACTCAGAAGCTAGGCTATGGTAACGGAATTCTAGTTTTCACGGATACCAACACGAACCAGAAAATCTATGTGAAGCTGTGCAAACCAGAGGATATTCAGAAGGGTCTCATTTTCGAGTTTGTTGACCCTAATTATCTTCGTGAGCTAGGAGTTCAAGAAACCGTCATTGAGGAGAGCTATAACACGTCTCTAGTGAGAAAATCGCAAGTTCATGAAAAGTTCATCGAAGAGTCTAGTGGAGACGGAAAAGAAACGCCAGAGGAATATGAGGCGTGGAAACAGAAACAAGCAGAACTTTTAGGACAACAGAAACCGAAACAACCTAGCAATTTGGTTATCAACATTAACAACAAACCGACAGAAGGCGAAACTTCAGAAGAACCAGAATTTGACCTAGAAAAGAAACAAATCGAACTTTTCCAAAAATTCAATGATGACCGTGTTTTCGACATGAAGAGTAAAAAGGAATTGGTTGATTTCGTGACTGATAAAGTGAATGACGCTCTAGTATCGAAAGAAGAACCAAAACAAACGCCTAGCGGTTCAATGCCATTAAATGATGCTCAAATCAAAAGTTACGTTCAAAAACAAGGCGAATTTTCAAGCGAAGCTGAACTTATCGCTGATTTGAGGAAAAGAGAGCGTGAAGGTGACAAATCAGCAACTAAGGTGCTTGCTGTTCTCTATACCAAGATGGTAAGAGGTCTCAGAAAATCCGCTCAAGAATTCGAAGCTAGCGAAGATGACCAACCTCTACTGAAGGATTTGGTCAAGAAAAAGGAGAAGGAATAGACATGCCAACAATGACGACAACAAGACCAAGACCTAAACCCGTCAAAATCGTTTCGGAAAATCAGAAATCCGTGACGGTTGACGTTGTTTTCAAAAGAACGAAATTAGACCCAGATTCATTGGAGAACTTCTATGCGTACTTCTATCAGCAAATCACAGTCAAAATCATAGATGCTAAGAAGTGGGTAGGCTTAACACTCACAAAACTGAGCAACGGAAAAGTCTTTCTCGTGTCAATGTTGAACTGTGTCGAACTTGACCTAGTGGAAGGAACTTGCGATGCTGTCGAAATCGAATTTGGCAAGAAAAAGAAACTTACGACTGAAGAGACTAAGGAACTATACGATAAGGGTCTAACAAGATTTTTCGGAAGTGAAGATTTCAGTTCAGAGGGCGAATATCTTGGAAAATTCTGATAGACAACTCGAAGAACGTCTCAATTGGCTTAGGTCACTCAGTCAGCAAGACCGTGACTTTATTGCGAAATACGGAATCGACATGTTCAAAAAGTGGAAGGCTAACGAAGAATTCAAACAGATAGATGTTTCAGAGTCGGCAAAACTGAAGTTTTCAACACAAGCACGAAAACAACGACTGCTAGACAAAATTGAGGAAGACATTCTGAAAATGGAGAAAGAGTACAATAAAGACGAAGCCACGATTAGGGAAATTTGGGACATGTGGACGAACACGGGATTTCTAGAAATTATGAACGAAATCTGGCAAGAATCGCTTAAACAATTGCTCATAGATAAACCACGTAAAAAACCGTTGAGTTTGACTGTTCGACTAGATTGGATTCCTACGGGAAAACCAGACGAGTACCGTGTAAAACGGGGATATGTCTCTCAGTACGTAAGAGACAATCTCGAAAAAGACGAATCATAGATTCACGGTGACGGGATGGAGAATAGTGCACTTACCGTGTGGAGTTTCTCTTTTCTCCACATGCGTTCTCCATCCTTCACAAAAACTTAGGTGAAAAGAAACGAATTGTAGAAGATGCATGAAGATACTCAATGAGGGCGAATTCTATCTTAGCTGTGTCTATGACGGCGAACTCCTCATTTTCTGCTCAGTAGTTTGCCGTGAATCGTGGCTTGACTTCGTTCGTCAACATGGAAGGCGAAAGAAATAATGCCTTTCCCTAGACCTAGAAAGCCTAAGACGTGCGAAACGTGCGGAAAAGAGTACATGCCAAACGCTTTCAGTCAAAAGTTTTGTCGGTCTTGCTCTACACGTTACAACCCTTCAAAATCTAAGAATAGTTGTTCTGCATGTGGAAGGCATTCAAGCACGTTAGTAGATGGTCTATGTAGTTTCTGTTTTAGTGACAAACGAAAGCAAATCGTGACGCAACGTGAAGAGGAGAAAAACGGTTCGAACCATTGCCATGAATGCGGAAGGAAGGTTTACGGTAATTCTAGGAATCTTGGCGTTTTGCTGAAATTCCGACTATGCACGATGTGTTTCTATGCGAAAAACCCGACTCCACCATGTCCGAGATGCGGAAACAATAATCACCGTACCGTTCGACTTTCAGACCAAGAAGCACCAACACCCAATGAGGTAGTCTGGTGGTGTCAAAAGTGCGATTTCTGCTTTATAAGTGAGGTTAGAATATGAAGGAACTGAAAGCTAGACGTAAACCCTTCGAGAATGAGCGTAAGAAACTAGAACGCAAAAAGAAACGTAAGAAACCTAGTTCACACTAGCTTACTGATTGAATGCAATAAAAAAAGAGAAAATGCGAGTCACAGACTAATATCGAGCATCTTAGAGATTTCGACTAGAGGTTTCTTGATTTCCTTCAGTTCTGCTAGGATTTGCTTCAGTAGTTCGATTTCTTCGCTAGTCAACCTTCACACGCTCCTTAATCTTCAGCTTGTTCTTGACCGTTGCCATGTCCTCAGTCAAGTCTAAGATTGACTTGTGCATCGTGTTTCTATCGGTTTCTAGCTCTCCTAGTTTCTGTCTTAACGTTTGATTCGTGGTTTCGAGAGCACTAATCCGCTTTTGGCTTTCGACTAGAGCGTTAGTCAGTTCTTCGAGTTTCTTGACGTTTTTCCCGTTTCCGTTTATGGCTATGTCCTTCATTGCTCTATGGTAGATTTGCCTAAGTTGCTCAGTTGACACGTAGGCTTTCTCCTCTATCTTCTTGCCTACGATTTGCTTCCATTGCGATTCACTAGCATACGCACTCAGTCGGTCAATCAAGTATTTTCTGAGAACGTGAAAGCGAACGTGTTTAGAACCGTTCTGTATTCCCGACTTCTTAGCTAGGGTCTGAAGGATAACGCTTAGTTCCTCTTCTTTCACGGTTAAGATTCTGTCCGTGTCTTTCGCTTGTGGATTCGCTTCGAGAATTGCCTTCACTATCGGAATAGCGTCTGAGTCTAAGAATGGGTAGGCTTTAACGCTCTCTTTTCGAGTAGGAGTTTCGCCTATGAATATTGGTGCTTCTGAGTCTAGCTTCACTCCTCTGAATTTCCCGAAAGTCAACCTTATGAAGTCTTCCGCTCTCAATCCTAGACTTTTCCCGACTAGCGAAACGTAACGTTCCTTCAGATTTCCGCTCATGCTCATTTTGGCTAGGTCTTCTTTGTCGAAAAGATAGTCTTCAGTTGTGCGGTTCGCTTCTGAAAGTCGTTTAGCTTCTGAGCGTCTGAATTTGAGTGGTTCTCTGTGAAAGCTGAAGAATCCTCTTACGCATCCCGTTGTACTCTTAGCGTAGTGTTCTGAGTAGTCTTTCTCTAGGAGCCAATCTCTGAAAGCGAATATGCGTTTTTCCCATTCAAACGTTTTATCGCTTCTTTTGCTGTCTAGCAGTTGTGAACCGTTCATTTTGGTGAATTCCACGAATAGCTTGAATTGGCTAACGTAGGTGAACCGTGTCGTTTTCTTTTGGTTCGCTAGGAATTCCGTGATAGGCTTGTCGAACTCTATTGTTTTCCCGTCTTCCAAGTCAACCACGATAGCGGTTAAGCTGACTTCTTTAGCCATGCTCTCAGTTCTCCTCTTTCTTGCGGTTAGGCTTTATGAATCCCGAATCTGTATGTTTAGACTGTTTTTCGTAAAACCCGCTTGTTTTCCGACTAGACGATAGTCCAAACCTATACGACCCCACCAAAAACCCCTTTTGCCAAAAATAAGCTCAACACCCACTCTAGTAGAGAAAAGGGCTGAACAGCAAAATTGTTGCGCGTGTTTTCTATCTTCCGAAGAGCTTTGCCACAGTCTTTACTCCTGTTCCTATCTGGCTTCTCTGTGGATGCTCAACATGGTCCATTGCAATAGCGTAGCCCAACACGAGCAGAGGATCAAAGCCCTGCTTGACAATCTCTATACAATATTCATCTTGGACGGCTGCCCAGTTCAAATGAACCCTTGCTACAGTTGTTCTGTCCGGTGCTACCATATCGTACGTGTGATGAACGATATTGCCCTTTATTCTCGCTATTTCGTGGCCGTCTGCGTCTTCCATCCACCACTCGCTACCGAACAATTTCAGAATTTTCTTCTTGATTCTAGCCTTAACTTGCCCATCCTCGTTTTTGATCTCGTACTCATGATGAACCGTGACAACCTTCCCATCAACCTCGCCTAAATGGGCGCCCGAGTTATCTTCAAACCAAAAATGGGCACCCCAGCTGACAAATTCCTGTTTGACGAAACCCAATTGCTCACCCAGCCTGTTCTTGAGAACGTAAGTGTTTCTTACTGACAAAAGCCGTTGATCAACCGTGAATTCCCTGTTCTCTAACATGCTCACTTTGTATGCACCCAACGTTAAATCTCGTGCATGCTCCAATTATCTCTTGCTAACCTCAAATACTGATTCAGATTCAGCAAACGAACTCTTGGAAATGCACTTCACATGCAGTTTGAGATTGGTCTTCTCTGCATCGTAAATTCCGAATGTAAGTCGAAAGCTACATGGGCCCACCAAAAGCACTTTTGTCGAGATAAGCCACTCTTGAGAGTTATGAGAGAAATACCTGTGAAACGGACCATATCTTGCTTGCTTGGCGCACACTGCTGACCAAATAACTGTTGCATGTTGAAGTGAGAGCTAGTTCGCCATCTTGACTACGGCAAGTTTTTCCACGTTACGAACGTCCTCGGCACTCCTAACTTCAAGTCTCACACCTCTGCCCTCAGCATACTTCTTTGCGCTGTCAATGACCCCTAAAACCGAAACAGGCAAATCGCTCTCATGTGCAGCCTTCACGGCCTTCTCACCTAGTGCAAAGGAGGCCATGAAGTAACCTCTGCATGGGGTCATGTAGAGAATGGTTCGCTTCTCCCGCCTGAGCCGTAGTCCCCAACCCGTTTTCTTGCTAGTGAACTCCCATTCTACTGACAGAGGAGCAAACCTCGATGCCATGAGCCTTTTCAACTCGTTCCAAAACACAAACGTGGTCCCAAGCGTTGCCGCTAGGTCATCATCCCGTGGCGGTCTCGACCTGTCGTCAAAGACGCTCAATGTCGCTCCTACCTCCTCGAATTTCTTGTCCGAATCAAAGTTAGTGCACGTTAGAATTGACTTGGTTTTTGTCTCGTGTAGATTTCAATCACATAGTTGTCCGGGTCACAGAATGACACGGCATAATATCCCGGCTCAAATTGAGGATGCTCTTCACATGGAAACAGGGCTTCGAACCCGTTCTTCTTCAGTTCTTTCTCGATATCATAAACAGCTTTCTTGTCCTGAACGAGGATCGCCAAATGATCAGTCACGACGAACTCTTCCCCAGTCGGAGCCTTACGCCTGACCCTTGGTTCCCGCAGCTCGCCCACCCAAACCGAGAAATCTTGGTTAGAGAATCCCACTCCATCTTCAGTGTCCATTATGACCTCGAAGCCAAGCCCTCCAAACAAAGCCTTATAAAACTTCTTCGAATTGCCCAAATTCGTAACTTCAATTCCAACATGACCAACAATTGCCTGAGACTTCTTATCTGAAACCACGACATCATGCCACGATGACAGTGATCTGCTTTCTCAGCTAAATAAGCTTTCCATGCTAATGAAGCCCGCGCTTGTACGGACGTCGCAAGCATAAGTAAGGCGGGCCAAAAAAGGATTTAAACACGGTTGCCAGCTCTAACAGAAACCCATCAATGACTGCTGTTTCTAATGACACGTGTGGTTTTCTTTGATGAAGCGAATTATGGAATTTAAATGTAAGTCTCAACCTATGAGGTCCCACCAAAAATGTATTTTGGCAAAATGTGCGTTCTGGGTTTAATCTGGAAATAACCTCAAAAAACTGAATTCTGCTTCTGTTAGTGCTAAGCATTCACAAAATGCTCATATCGTTACTTGTTGACTGAAGTGCTGAAAGAATTATATGTAAAATCAGTGAATCTTCACTGTCAAACAAGGGTGAGTTAGCATGGATTTCTATGAAGCTGTTGAAAAGAGAAGAACAGTGAGGGAGTTTCAGTCAAGACCGATAGAAAAGGAGAAGCTTTTGAGAGTATTGGCGGGTGGATTGAAGGCACCATCACACAATCATCTGAGAGAATGGGAGTTTATCCTCATAAAAGATTTTGAACAACGAAAAAGAGTTGTGGATTTAGGCGTGATGGCCAAGGATTACAATGAGAAAGAAGTAGAAAAAGCAACGAAGCCAATGACTGAATGGGAGAAACCAGCATATCTTGCAGCGTTACCTGTCCAAAGAAGGATGCTGATGAGTTCTCCGGAACTGCTTATTGTTTGCTTCAAAATGAGGAAACCTCTCAAAGAATGCAATGCACTTTACGACTTGAACTGTTTTGCCTCAGTTTGGGCGTGCATAGAAAACGTCTTGCTAGCGATGGCAGCAGAAGGATTGCACGGCGTTACCTTCATCCCGCATGAAACAACATCACTCAAGAAGATGCTAGATATACCCAATGACTACGAAGTGGCAACTCTAATTCCCATCGGATACCCGCAAGAATACTTTGTGAAACAGAAACCACTATTACTTCAAGAGAAGATACACTATGACAAATGGTAGCAGACTGTCCCAATCACTATGCTGTGATCTAGCCTAAACAAGCACACGTTAA
>Ga0315279_10007951_pt1 | contig 12966 bp, 15 predicted proteins | sample YL17G06_20_MG_FD_203694 | JGI IMG/M metagenome (GOLD analysis project Ga0315279, IMG submission 203694) | Sediment microbial communities from Yellowstone Lake, YNP, Wyoming, USA - YL17G06_20 | ecosystem: Environmental > Aquatic > Freshwater > Lake > Sediment | place: USA: Wyoming | collected... | reverse complement strand
CAGAAGAGGCCCGCTGATCCGCTTCTGGTAGCGTGAAACCAGCATCGGGGAACAGGTACACGGCTTTACCGGGTCTCCGTAGTAGCCGCAGGGACAGGGGTTCATCGCCCCCACCAGCATGAAGTTGGCTGTGCCACATTTGACATGAACTCAGGTATCGGTATTGCGAGTGTAATACAGACATTTCCGACATCATCTATGCCTACCCGATGCAACACCAGACGCAACACCTCTTGACGTTCTTCGGGTTGGAGCAAATCGAGCTTGATTTCGATTTTCTTCACCCAGGTCATAACGCCCTCGGTTAGAGATTGCTGCTGCTGAACAATACGCCGTTGCGCAGTCAAGCTCTCAAGGCTAGCTCTGGCATTTTCCAATCGCTCGGTGATAAACTTCCTCTGGCGGTCTAATTGCCCCTCCGTGATTTTCCCGCTCACATGCAGACGTATCGCACGGTCTTCCTCAGCCTGTATCTCCCTGACCTGTCGCTCAGATTTGTCAATCTCGGCAAGTAAGTCTTGATTGCCTTGACCCGTTGCCTGAGCCTGAAGCCCCTGAAGGATGACCTCAGGGTGCTTGAGAACCTTCGCTACCTCAGACCAGACCAACTCCTCAATCGTGTCCGCTCGTAAGTAAGAAGGCTCTCGACATTTTAGCCCATGACGGTGCATCCCTGAACACGTATAGTACCGACTGGGCTTTGAGTACTCATAGCGATAGGTGCGACCGTTCCTACGTACTGTGTTACGGTTCACAGTTCGTGCGGTGAAGCTCATGCCGCACTTCTCACAAGTCAGCAGGTGTTGTAGCAGATAGATAGCTTTGGTGTTGCGCTTGGCTAGACAAAAATGCTCACGCTTCAACGCTTGCGCTTTTGCCCAAGTCTCTTCGCTTATCAGCGGCGGATAGCTCAGCGGTATCCAGCTCTCTTTAGGTTGACTATAGTGCTTTCGTCCATACTCTGTTGTGATATGTCTCTCTCGACCATACCAGCCACTACCCTTGTAGACTTCTCTGCTGAGAAGTCTATGAATAGGCGAGACAGGCCAAGTCTGGTACTTGCTACCCTTGCGCAGAGGCGCATTCTCCTCTGTCAAACTCTGAGCAATAACGGGGACGCTCATCTGACGATAAACGTAATCCTCAAATATTCTTTGCACTATTGGCCCCTCAATCGGGTCAACTTCAGGTCTACCGTCCTCACCGATGCGATAGCCATACGAAATACTGCCTACTGGCACTTTGCCTCGCTTTGCAACTCCACGTTTTCCTAGAGCGGCTCGCTCTCTGAAGTTATCAATCTCCATTTTGCCAACGGCAGCATAGATGCTAAAGGTCTTCATATCCAAAGCGTCCATCACTGACTCCAAGCGTATCTGCTGCGCCTCTACGACCTCCATCAATGCTGATGCTGGATATATGCCTCGGCTTAACCTGTCTGACTTCCAGCACACGATGACATCAAACTGTCCGTCCCTGGCGTCAGCAAGCATTCGCTGAAAATCAGGACGTTTTCTCGTAGAGCCAGAGCCAACATCTTGATAGCGTGCAGAAATCTGATAGTCATGTCGCTCGCAATACGTCTGCATCTCGGCGAATTGCTCGGCAATAGAAACCTTGTCTTCTTCGGCCTGAGCCTTACTGGAAACACGCCCATAAAGTGCTGCTTTCATAACTGACTTCCTTTCTAAGGCCGCATTTATATTCACAATATCAGGAATCAAAAAAATCTCAATACTTTTATGTTCACAAGAAGGCAAAAAAACAAAAAAACGAACTTGATTTTCAGTGAGGAATCCGCCCGACCGTAATACTAGTTATGGTCGAAGCTAGCTCGAAGCTAAGATGCTCCATGATGACCCTAGTTGTTGTCCCTGGCTTATACAAGGCAGAATTTTAGCCAGAAAACTTTTTTGTTTTTCGTTTTTGAAAACCATCCTACGACTGCTTTAGATAGAATTGCTGCTGCTACTAGTCGCTGTAGTGAAAAGCAAGACAATGTGCTTCGATTCTGAGCTTTTTTACAGCGAGCTTGTGTCAAAACCCCTCCCTCTTTGAATTAGCTTCGACTATTTTGGAATAGCTTTCAAGACGCTACCATTAGAATCCTACTGAACAATTCTTAGCACGGTATAGACTATGCCTGTGCCTATCGGCAGCATGACAAAGAAAAAAAGTGGTACGCCGTGGAACTCTTTCACGAGAAGCCTTTTCATAATCCTACTCCTTTCTACTTAGAACGTCTGAGGCTGTAATGATGCTGGCCTTCTTCTCTGCTTTAGCTGCATCTTCTGGCCAAGGTATCTGTTCGCCATCCTGGGCGCCTATCGGAGTGTCAATCGAAATATCGGCCTCTTCTTTTTTCGGTGCTTCTCTGGTCACGAGGGCTGAGTCAACGTTCTTCTTCTTTTCCGCCCATGGCGCCTGAACAACATTCTTCTTTTCCTTGATGGCTACTGGAGTGTCAATCGAGGTATCAAAGTCAGCTTGTGGTATTGGCTTCGTGACTATTTTGTGGTCATCGAAGCTCTCGCTAGAGGGCTTCTCTGGTTGCTCATAAAAGGATACGAGCTTATTGGTCTCCCTGATATAGGCAGCACCTAGTGTTATCCCAGCGGCGTTAAACAAGGTATAGATAACGGTGTCCAACCAGTCGGTTTCGCTCATCTCTTGCCACCCCCATAGTCTTTTCGACATCGCCATGCCCAAGTAAAGCAAGTCGGGCGTGGCTATCCTTTTCACTTTATTGGACATCATTAACTGTGTCGTCTGTTCGTCGGCGCCAGTGACAAGTAACATTCCGCCATCGTCTTGAGGAACCTTATTTGATGCTGTCATTATCCCTCCCGTACTAGGTAATTATGGTCTTATCCAACCGCTCCGCATCTCTGGCATTCTGCTCTTCTCTCATGCCTACGATATTAGGGGAAAGAAGGTCAATGCAGTCCTGATAGAGATACTTTGCCGATTTGCGCTCGGACTCGTTTTCGGCGGTATAGACTTTCCAGGCTACTGTCAACTCCAACGAGCAAATTACCTCGGGTTCCCAGTCTTCAGGGAGCTTCTCTGAGAAGGTCACCCGCTTCCTTTCATTTGCTTTTAGGTTGGCGGGTATCTCCCAGGTAGCTAGAGCAGGGAGAATCCCGATACTGTATGTTCTTTTGGCTATTGGCCCCATTACCAGAGTAAGAGTCGCCTCACAAGGTACGCCCACGTTGCCACCAGAGCGAGCATCGAAAAGCCTGTTGCCGTTAAGTAGCTCCACGTCTACTCTCATGGGTATCCCTGCTACCTTTGGTTCGAGCTTGCCACTCAAGAGCCTCCCGTCTATGGTAAACCTGGTCACTTCCACTGTTCCAATCATGTTGGTGCTACCTCCTGTTTTTTTATAGTTACTTCTAAAGGTCTTTCCTTATCACAGTAAGGGCACTTAACCTGCTGAAGATTGCTGATAAGAGTCTGGAGAACCTTAACCATCTCCCCACGACTTATAGTTAGGCTCTTTTTGCACTTTGAGCAGGAAATGTTAAAACTCTCTTTGATAATGGCTTCCCCAAGACCGTAGTAATACCCTTCCTTAAACCCTTCCAGTGGCTCGCTTTGGTCCTTAAATAATTTGGTGACTAGGGCATTGAGAGTCATGCCATGAGCCTGGGAGTATGCTTGGAGTTCGTCTCTCAGATGAATTGGCAAGCGTATCGCCACAACCGGATGATTCACAAAGTATCTTGCCCTGCAGGGCGGAATGTTTGCCATGTTTGTTACTCCCTTACTAAAACCCATGTCTGTTTTTAACTGCTGCTGCGCTGATTTGCTCATCCCTACTGCTGAATATGTCTTATTGGCTACCGTTGTTACGTCGAGAAGTTGCATATCATATAGTCTCTACTTCTCGTTCAGACCACCACCTGTGATAAGCTCTTTCTCAATAAGTTAAGGCCTCACGCCGATGTGTTTTTCGATACCCGCTATCACGACATAGTGCTTTCACTTTGTCTCATCCTTATCAATAGTCATTATGGCGCCCATTTTCTTTGCCTCATGAATGAGTTTCAGTTTTCCCTGGCTTATCCTGACATCACTACCAAAAAGCTGATATAGCTCAGCCTCGGTGTATATCACAAAGCCTGCGGGCACTTTATTCTCATGACCAGCCTTGACGAAAGCAATCAAATCACCGAGCATCTCCGAACGGAGAAGAACGCAGCCATCTTCTGTCAGTCGTCGAGCTATCTCTTCAGTTTCGAGGAAACGCTCTACCTCTTCCCGATGTTCCCGCAAGTTCTGCCTAAGCTCTGCTGATAAGACAATGGCATTCTTTATCTGCACCTTACCACTATCAAACTTTAGCTCGACCCCTAGAGTACGTATCTGTTGGAGTAACTGCTCAATACTCATAACTCCTCCCATCCCACTACATCATCTTTGAACTCTCTCGTGTTAAACTTGCTCACAGCTTTCACTTTTTCTATGTCTCGTGTGCTAGTACCCGTCTCATCTGTAACATCTGTCACAGACTCGCTAGCTTGTGACGGTTGTGACGGTTGTGACGCCTCTGCGCACACGACGACGTATTGCTTTGAGCGCAGTATTTCGGGTATTTCGATTGTTAAACCTTGTTCGTCGTACCAGTAACGATCTGTTATCTCCTTCCACATCCTGGAGTTAGGAACACGATACGAACGCACCTGTTTCTTAATCGTGGTCTTATCTTTGTGCAAGTCAATCCACCGCTGCTCCACTCTAAATCCAACGCTCATTAATCCCTGAGTCACCGTCTTAACCGAGCTTTTTAGCTGTTTGGCGACCATGCTGGGGGTTACAGTCTCAATTTGCTTAGAGTTGGGTCTATAATATTCCGCAAATTCCTCTTGTAAATCCGTATCTCCTGTGGCAATAGCAATAACGAGATTAACTAGGGTTCCCACCCAAGATTGTGACCTTATCCGCTTTATCTCTCCCTGTCTGGCAGTAAGGTATTCTCTGAAACCTTTGGCTCCCTCAGGCCATAGTTGAAAGATAATCGATAGCGGCATTGCTAGTTGCTTCAGCCGCGGTTCAATCTTCAAATCATTAAAGGAAAGCATTTTTTCACCGTCAACATCGTTCCAGTGGCATAGAGTAAATAGAGCTAACTGGTTTCTTAATTGATGCATCTCCTCAAAGTATTCAGAGGGAAGGATGATGGGGATGTTAATATTGCTAGTCTCATGGGGGGAAATTGAGAGTAAGCGACTTTCGGTGGCATTATCATTAAACGGTTCCCTCATAGCCAAAACTTTGGGACAGAAGGGATTGAAGAACTCCTGATGTTTTGGGTTCATCTTATCGCTGAGAACATAATATTTGTCCTTCTCGAAGCCCAGGTTAAGATATTTGATAAATTGACCCTCCTTGTCACCCCCCAAGTCACTTTCGTCGATTATGAGAGTACCGCGCCACTTGTCAGCCTGTCGGGCTGTGCCAGAAAAGGAACTAGCACCCGAAGCGTACATGGGATAGAAGCAGAGGTCACCAACCACTTTTTGTATTCTCGTCTTGCCCTTCCCTGTATCGCTGAGCAGACGCAGATAGCCGAGAGTATTAACTTTTGGATAGAACCAGGTGAAAGGAATATAGTAGGTGCAAAGCTCCAAGTCTAGGTCTTCCAGGTCTGCATACTTTCTGATATGACTTTTTATCTTGTCCTGTAGCTCGTCTGGAAGTAAGACCTTCTCAACCGTTATGTTCTCATCAGGCAGGCCAACAAATTCGACCACCTTCCCTTCCTTTTCAGGTAGTGGTCGAGGGTGAATTATTCGACCATCTACTCTCATGTCCACTATCAGACTGACTTTGCCCCCCTCGCTCAAATAGGCGAAACCGTAACTTCCATCGAACCGCACGACTTCGAGGTAAAGCTTGTCTGCATAGACAAAATAGGCAGTGGGTATTTCTCTTTCTTCTTCCTCTTCCTTTGCCTCTGCAATAGGCACAGCCAGAGCCAAGACCTCTTCAATGGTGTGTCCTTGAGCGAGAAAATCATCAACTCCGACCTTGCCATCTTGAGTCCCTGAAGGAAGGCAGATTGCTTTGACCTCGGCGGCGCCCTTTCTGCGAAGGTGTTCAGCTAAGCGATGTAATGCTTCCTGAACACTGACGTTATCCCGATAATCTGAATCGAAGCAGATATAAGCCACTCGCCCCTTCAAGGCAATATAGTCAAAGTCCGCAAGAAGAGTAATACCCCCAAGAGGGTTCTTGCCCTTGAGGCCCCAAACCCCAGCAAGTGCTACAGCACAGCATTCTCTACTTGCCAGAGAGTCCGCCTTTTTTACGCCCTCTACGAAAACCACGGGAACATCGGGGTTGCTTATCATGGTCAAACATGCTGGAGGGCAGTCGAGCCGAACGCTGGTGCCTTGAGGATTTTCATATTTGATAGGCTTCTCCCTAGAATTTACCCTTGGATGGTCAGGTCTGTACTGCCAGCCTGCTGGCTTACCATCAGTGCCGCGAAGAGGAATAAGAATACCCGGGACACGAGCTTGTGCTGGTGAGAAGCCAAGCTCTAGAAGCTCTTTCTTACCGAGGATGGATTTGTAGTTTCTCTGCCTTATCACATCAACACTGATACTACTGCCGTGAAGCAATTGGTCGAAGTGGTGTGTGAGAAGTTGTGGTACCTGATCAGAAAACGGTTGAGCTTTGTTGGTCGAGTTCGGCTTATCTTCCGATTCATCACCCCAAGAGATAAGCCTCTCACTAGCCTGGTCGTGCCCACTACTTTGTTCCATCATGGTTATCTCCCTTTAGCCCCCTTAACAGCAGTTGTTCAATGGTAGGCTGAGGCGATTCTTCAGAACGTTCCTTTAACAAGAGAGCATAGACCCGCCGCAACCGCTGGTCAGCATCGGGAGCACTCAGCCAACGCACTTGCGCCTTAAGCTCAGCTACAATTATGGTCAAGCCCCTTCAACAACATTCCCCCGATAGTTTTCTGCTCAATGGGCCTTTGTCGAGGTCTAATTGTGAGGTCTCCATCGACCATCATCTCGACCTCATCGCCTGCCCGCAAGCCCAAAAAACGTAGCCACTCAAGGGGCAGAGTCACCGCGCAGGAGGTCCTACTGCTTTGGTAGATTTTTCTGATTTGAAGCGTCGGCATATCGCACCTCGTAGAAGAACAAACTTGACTTTTCACTAAATTAGCGCATACTCAATCAGTACATACTAAGTATGAACGCATTTTCGAGAGTTACTAAGCCCATTCTTGAAGCTAAATTGTGTAATTTTTCGAACGTGAGAGGTGCAACATGCAAAACCGAGAGCGAGAAAGACTAAAGAACGTAGTCTACCAAGCATATATGGCAGCGAAAGCGGCGGGAGGCGTGAAAACGGAGAAGATATATGAAAATCTTGGTGATACATATCATAGAGCGTCAGATACAATGAAGAAATGGGTTTTAGAAGTTGGTAAACAACGAGAAATTAGACTGAAAAAGCTGGAAGACCAAATGGGAATTATAGCCAGTGGTGATTTTTATCCAGATTGGGAAACAGGGGAACCCATAAAGACCGAACGCATTGGATGCAGCATAGAGAAAGAGAACGGGGAAGCCGTGCTGTTTTAGCTTCGAGAGAGCAATTGAGGTCGGGTTGACAAACCAAGAGGAGGCAGAATATGAAGATTGTTCTTGAGTCCGTTGGTGGAAATGGACACACAGACCTTGACCGAGCCAGAGAGGAAGTCATCAGAGTTCTGGGCTTCAGAGGTGTGATATCTAATGCCAGGGTGGAAAAGTCCAGAGTAGTGGTAGAGTTCGATGTAAGCCCCAAATGGGATTTACCCCTTGCGGATAAAGTTGATTATCTCAAAATGTGGATGCCTGCGAAAGTAAAGAGCGTCTTCAAAGTGGTTGATTTATCTTTGTGATAAGAATCTTTCGGATGGTGGATGGTCAGCAGGGTAAGATGTTAGACCGCAATCTCAAAAGCGAAGCTGAGAGACGCTTTACCCTCATCCTCTAAAGCCCTAAGATTCTGAGTCAGATGGTCCTGATGGGGAATTTCTCAAATCAAGCACCCATTGCAGTGTAGTATAAATGATGTACTCGGTATCAAAATTGTCTCTGGCTTCAGCCTTACTCTTCGGCTCCTTTATGTTGTATTTCTTTTTAATGCTCTCTCGGGCTGCAATCATTTCGAACTCTTGTATAGCTGAATGAACGTCGATGGAGGCAAAACGTTCAAGTACTCCGTCGAGTTTGTCAGAGACTTGGGGTAAGAAACCTAAATAGTAGAACATCAACTCTTTGGCCTTGTTCATTCGTTCAACTATTTCCTCTTCCTTTCTCATCTGACTACCCTCCTCAATTGGTCACAGTATACTTCTACACTGGCTCTGTTGATATACCGTGTGAATTGTTGCGCCACTATACAAATCGCTGTAGAATGTCGCAACAACGACCAGCATCAATAACAAGATAGTCAATGTATGGAACCTAAAGATTTTCTAACGGCAACTGCTACACTTACAGCTTTGACCCTAGCGTTGTTTGTTTTTATCTTCCCTAAAGCGCACAGTCTACGAAACGAAAGAATACAATCCATACGGAGTATTGATGTGCCCGTTTCAATTCGGAATAGCGAAATTTTCAAAACTGAGATACTTCGTGATTCCTTACTTCTCTATATTCTTAGTATTTTTAGTTTATTCACAGGTATTTGGTATGTTTTCGTACTACTAGAAATTGTTGGCTATTACTACGGCGGATTTAGAGCATTCCAAGATAGTGGCATCTCTATTTACGATGCGTTTTGGATAGGGACAGCGATATTAGGTGGGATATTTGCTTTGCTGTCAATCACAACTGTTCTTTTAGTCGGCGTAGGATTGTTAATATCAAAGAACTTGCCTTTGACAATGAGAGCTTACGTTGAAATCACACTGCAAACAAAAGGTGAAGCTAAGATGACGGACGCACTTATAGATAAAGCCCATAATTTGCATCAACTTGGTGAGGCCAATGAAGCTGTACTTCACGCGACAACAGCAGTTGACTATGAGCTACGGCGGTTATTCAATGTACGCGAGTCATACTCATTTTCTCTTATAACTTCAAAGGTGGCTGATAGTGGCATCACAAGCCCAACCAAAGAGGAAATTATTAAATTAATCACCATTAGAAACGAAGTCACTGGCGCAACTTCTGGTAAAACTGTGCACTCACAGGATGCAAGAGCGGCACTGAATATAGCTAATATTCTCATAAAAAATCTGCGTGATAAATATTTCTCTTTGGGTTACACAACACTACAACAGCTTTAGCATCGTTATTTAGAATTACACAAATTGGAAAATTTGCGCCTGGGCAATCAGGAGCGCAACCACATAGCGAAGAGGCAATACCATACCCCGAAGGAGGAGTTTTATATGAACTCACAACATGGGATTTCACAGCGACGCGATCCGTTGGGTAGCATGGGTACCTCGACTATATACTCGCTTGTTACCCGCAATAGAACTCCTAAGCTAGCTCCTGGGAAACCAGTAGAAATAGAAGTGTTCCTGTCAGGACATGGTATTCCAATTAAGAACAAGCTACAGATTACCTGGTCATCACCCTACATAGTAGACAAGGGAAATCCAGGCAATCTAAGATATTGTATAAAATGCTTTACTGACCCCAAGACAGGGCTGGAGCATTGCCTGACAGGTAGCAGATATATAGATGGTTGGGGGTTAACACTGACTGACCTTACAGTAACCTTAAACAGAGGGTTTTTCTTGGAGGTTGTTGCAGTGCCAGCAGAACGAGAGACAGGACCAAAAGATAAAGAGGTTAAATTCCCTGAGTTTGGTATTAAACCTGTAGCAAGTGAGAAGACATTTGATGGCAATCCGCCTCTTCTATTGGTTTTAAATACGACTCAGGATGCTCCCTCAGGCAACTATGATGTCACATTTGTATTTACGTACGGAAACGACCAGAAGCTGCAGCAAGACTACAGGACGGTTCCCTTTCACATCACAAGTTGGTGGGAGCGCAATCAAGGGTGGGTTGCTATTTTGGGTACTGCTGTAGCCCTTGGGTCCTTATTAGCTAGCGCAATCTCATAGGGTTGTAAAATACCGAATTGAGGCAAAAAGGTCTTTGCAGAATGCTTCGAAGTATGATATCAATCCAGCCAATATAGTTCGAATACTCTTTGTGTAAGGCTTGTCATTATTCGGTATGTAAGTCTAATGAATGAACCATACGACCTCTACAATGCATCCTAGGAATTTTTCGACCTTTTCAGATTCTTGATCATCTATAATGAAAAGGGGTTGAATACCTAAAAAGGTCATTAGAAATTGACTGATATCCCCTTGGGATGATGAAACGCTCACGTCAACTGAAATAGTGGCCTAGATTTGAATCGTAGCGCTTAAGCAAGCTGTTGGTGAGACTTCCCCACCTGGTCTAGATAACCGCATACACTCGCTACAGTCAATTCTAATTGCAGATTTCTTCAGCAGTATTAGGTTATTTGAGGATGAAGTATTTAAGTGGTGTGTTTTGTTGGGTTGGGGGAAAATGACCTCATGATTTCTATTCATAATACCCGAACCAAGAATACGACTTTCTTTGATTGACTTTCTGTGCTACAATGTTGCTCCCTTGGGAGTATGACAACGGGCATTAACTCAGACCCAAACTGGCAAATCAGTTGTAATCACTTAGATTAAAAAATAGGAGGTAGCTATGGCAGAGCACACTATAACGATCACTAAGACACCCAGACTGACCGTAGGCAAGAGCGACGTAATCTTCGAGATTCAAAAGGGCAGAAAGAGATTTGGTCATCTGAAGATAAGTCGAGGCAACGTAGTATGGATTCCCAAGGATTTGACCTATGGCTACGCACTGGAATGGCGTCAATTGGAAGAATTAGCCAAGGAGCACGGCAGACGGGGGCGATACAAGTATTAGCCGCCCTTCAGTATGGTTCTCCCTATTCATCTCCTCCATTTGAAAAGCAGCAGCATGGCTAAAAACTGTGATGTATGCGGCAAGAGACTCGACGGGTTATTTGCTAGTGCATACAAATGTCGCATCTGCGGCAGACTTATCTGCGGACAGCATCACAAAGATGGTCTATGTCGGCTTTGCAGAGAGAAGATGGGGAAGAAGTAGATAAACACCATCTTGATTTTAGTTGGGGAATTTGTTCCAGAAAGGATCTTCTGCCATGGACACAACGCTATTAAAGAAACTCATTAGTGAATTCATTTCTGATTCAAAGAAAGACCCAATTACATACAATAAAGAGTTGACAGAGCGTTTACAGCTCACAGAATACTACAAAAGCTTCACAGACAATAGAATTCTGGCGATGACGGAAGAGGACATATACAGATACATATCACAACTATGGGCTATGCAAATATGGGGCAACAAACATTATGTCGTAGATAAGATTATAGGTGATAATGGTTTACAGAACTTCACAAAGTCCCTCGCAGACTTAATCTGGGGTAGTCAAGATATTTCTGAACGATGGGACAGCTTTCGCAAAGAGGTCAAAGGTATGGGGCCAGCAATGATTAGTGAAATCTTGTGTAAAACCCATCCTAACGATTACATGCTTTGGAATAGGCGAGCATATGTGGGTTTGAGGTACTTGAAAGTTGAGAACTTACCAAGATATGACTATCAACACACGGGAAAGGTATATTGGCATTTATGCAATGTTTGTAAAGAAATCGCTAAGGAATTAGGAAATGCTGGTTTTCAGGACTGTACTTTACTTGCAGTTGACTACTTCATATGGAATAAATTACAGATCGAAGAAACCCTAAGTAAAATCTATGACAAGAAAGATAGCAAAGTAGAGAAGATAGAACTTCAAACTCGGCAAGAATCAACTTTTATACACGATGAAATAAGAGATAAACTGAGAGATATAGGTCAGTGGTTGGGTTTTCAGGCTGCAATTGAACGGAAAGTCTCTGAGGGTTCGATAGTTGATACAGTGTGGGAATCAACTATTGGAAATATGGGTAGAGTTATATATGTATTTGAAGTGCAGACAAAGGGTAGTATTGACAGCCTAATGTTAAACTTAATTAAATCACTGAACAACTCCGCTGTCCAAGGCGTAGTAGCTGTTTCAGACAGCGAGCAACTTGAGAAAATCAAGAAACACGCTTTAGACGTCCAAAACTTAAGAGACAAGCTTAAATATTGGGACTACAAAGAAATTCTGAGGGTTCATGAAAGTCTTGAATATGTAAATGAGTGTATAAACAATTTACAGCTAGTCCCACGAGGTTTCTAGTTCACATTACAAGCGTTCCGCTTCTGTGGTCACAATGTAGTGCTTCATGCTGTCATGGAAACTAACCGAGCTGATGGGTCGCTGCACCTTTCCTGAGGATTTCTCACCAGCTTCACACTCAATTTCAATTTTGTAATTGCAATCTGCACGGACAGGGGTTCATAATGCTATCAAGTCTACCCAACCACTGCTCTGCAGTATTTCATGATACCCGTGAAGATGACTTGAAATAGGCACCTTGCACCACTATAAATATCGAAGTAGAATATCATCGAACATGAAGCTCAAAACTCCAAGGAGGCGAATTGAGGATTTCTAGGAGAGCTGTTGACCTTGTGTTCTTAATGTACAATGGCCTAGTTGGTGTACTCTTTGGCATACTTATGTTGGTTTTGGCCAGCACGGCAGTTGCGGACACAAGATGGGCACAGCAGCTATTTGACGCGCTCGGGTCCACATTCATCGTGGGCTCATTATTTGGGATTCTTTATACAAACATTTCTAGGAATATCTATTATGAAGAACTCAGGTACCTTGGACTGCACCCCTATGACTAGACAGATAAGGTTAGGAGAGTCTGGCGGGATGGGCCATTAACCTCCTGAATAAGCAGTAACTCCTCAAAGTCATTTGGTGAGCGATAGCCAAGCGCCGAATGAA
>Ga0315279_10007950_pt1 | contig 12967 bp, 7 predicted proteins | sample YL17G06_20_MG_FD_203694 | JGI IMG/M metagenome (GOLD analysis project Ga0315279, IMG submission 203694) | Sediment microbial communities from Yellowstone Lake, YNP, Wyoming, USA - YL17G06_20 | ecosystem: Environmental > Aquatic > Freshwater > Lake > Sediment | place: USA: Wyoming | collected... | reverse complement strand
ATTGGCGGTGGCCGCCAGCACGTAGCTGCCGCGGCGCAGCAAGCGCGTGGTTTCTTCCTCGTTGGTGCTGACCAGCAGGGTCACCTGTTTCCGGTCGTCCACGGAATAGATGCGGCCGCGCTCATCGGTGGAGAACAGGGCGCCGCCGGGCGACGGCAGCACGTCGTAGACGCTCTCATCGCGCGAGCTCCACAGCGTCTCGACGGTGTGGTCGGGGGCCACGCGGTAGATGGCGCTGCGCGTGCCGGCGGTGAAATCCACGGCGGGCAGCGGCGGGGTGGCGGCCGCGGCGGCGGCGTCCCGCGCGGCCTTTTCGGCCGCCTCGCGCGCCTCCTTGTTCTTGTCCTTGTCGAACTTTTGCTTGTCTTCCTTGTCCTTCTGGCTGTCTCCAGAGGCCTGGATGGTAATGGTCATGGGCGCGGCCGGCCCGCCGGGCGTCACACTCAGGCCGGTCCCGACCCCCAGCGCCGGAGCTTTCGGCGCGCCGGCGGCCATGGCCGAAGCCAGGATGGCGCCGTCGGGCGCGATGGCCACGCTGTGGATTTCGGCCAGCGGCGCATCGTACAGCACAAACGCCTTGCCTTGCGGCGAAATGCGGTAGAGCAGGCCGTTCGGGGCGCTGCCGGCGATCAACGCGCCGTCGCCCGCCAGCGCCAGGCTCATCACGTGCATTTGCCGGGTATCGAACAACAGGCTGCCCTGTCCGGCGGGCGAGACGCGGTAGATGCGGCCCCGGTCGCCGGTGCCCACATACAGCGTGCCGTCGGGCGCTGCCGCCAGCGCCCAGATGTATTTGGCCTGGGGATTGAAGAACTCGCTCGGTTTACCGTCGGGCGCGATCTTGTAGACCTTGCCGTCCGGCGAGGTGCCGGCATAGACGTTGTTCTGGGGATCGACGGCCAGCGCGAACACGTCCGGCTCGGCGGCGTCGAAGAATTCCTTGGCCTTCATCTGGGCGTCCAGCTTGTAGACCTTGCCGGAGTGGCCGGTGCCCAGGTAGACGTTGCCGGCGGAGTCTCCCGCCGCCGTCCAGACCAGGGCCTGGTCGCTGGAAAACACTTCCCGCAGGCGCGGCGCCACCGACAGCTTGCCCTCGCGGCTCAGGGAAATGCCGGTTAGCTTGCCGCGCGCGAACTCGGCGAAGGTGTCCATCTGCCAGAAGGCCGTGCCGCCGGCAAAGGCCGCCACGCTGAACAGCAATACAACGAAAAAGATTCGCTTCATCTGTTCAAGGTCCAAGGGTCCAAGAGTCCAAGGGTCCAAGGGTCCAACGTCGGATGCGACCTTTGGACCTTTGGACCCTGGGACCCTTGGACCGTGATTCTCAATACTTCACGTTGACCGTAATCGTTTTCTGGCCGGCCACCACGGCGGGCAGCGCCTCCGTCTCCGTCTCGGCCAGCGTGGACTGCTGGGAGGTGGCGATGTTGGTGCTCACAAAGGCCTCGCTGGCCATGGCCCGGGCCAGCGACGGGGGCGGCGACGGGAACTGCACGCCGTGCAGCAGGAAGGCCGTCTGCGGGCGCGACAGCCGCACGTAAAGCCGGTTGTTCTTGCGCAGCTTGTTGATGGCCGTCACCAACTCGGCCGGCGAGCGCGGGGGATAGCCGCCCGCCAGCTCGCGCGTCTCTCCCAGGTTGAGCGAATTGCCGTCGGCCACCGTAATCTGCAGGGGGCCGGGGCCCAGGCTCGGAGGTATCTCCAGCGGGTACTTCTTGACCGTCTCCTGGCCGTTGTCGCCGCGCAGCACGGCCGTCACTTCGATTTTCTCTCCCGGCTGCGCTTCGCGCTTGCTGCTCCAGACCTGGTCGAGGGTGAGCACGTGGCGCTCGTCGGTCGAGGTGATTTCCAGGTCGATGCTCCTGATGTCCACGCTCGGGAAGCCGCTTTGCAGCAGCAGCAGCAGCGGGGCCGCCGTGGTTTGTGCGGCGGTCATCGGCGCGTTGGCGTCGGCCGAGAACAGGTTCTCGATGCGCACCGGCGGCAGGCCGGTGAGGCTGATGGCGCCGCGCACCGCCAGCGACGATTCGCCCAGCCCCCGCTCGGTGGCGTCGATGGCGCCGAAGACGGCCATCTGCAGCAGGAACGGGGACAGATACCGGTCATTCACGATCTCAAACCGGTACTTCATCTCCTTGCTGCGGCTGGACTCGACGCGGATTCCGACCGGAATCATCTGCGGCCTCTCCCCGATAACGCCCAGAACGCCGGAAGAGCGGTCCTGCCGGATGGCGCCCAGCAGCGCGCCCGGAACCGCGATCTTGAAGGAACTGGCGGTGCTGGGCAGCAGGGTGATCACGCGGGAGGCCGCAAAGGGCATGGCGGTCGGCCCGGAGGCCAGGAAGCGGTGCCCGAAGGCGTAGATGCGGTCGCCGTCGCGGCAGGTGACCGTGCCGTCGCCGCTCACCCCCAGGTCGCCGCGGATCAGTTGCACACTGATCATCGAACCCGGAACCAGGTCCCTGGCGTCGGCGGCCGAGGGCTGGGCCGCAAGGTCGTCCAGCGACGGCGAGCCGCCCCCGCCGCCCTGCATGGGAACCATGCCGAGGGCCCGAAGCTGCGGCGCGAACTGCTCCAGGGTGCGCGACGTAAACCCGGAAAGGACCAGCGGCGTGGCGATCTGCATCATGCGCGGCTGGCCGGGCCAGAGCAACAGGCCTTCGTCGGCCGCGGCGGGCAGCAGGCTGGCGGGCAGGGCCGCCAGACGCGGCTCGCTGCCCTGGGGCGTAGGAATGCTGCGGAGTTCCACTTTCAGGGCGGGCGGCGTAGGCGCCGGCGCGCCCTTCTCCAGCGCTTCCGCCATCTGCTCGATGGGCGTGACACCGGCAATCGGCTCTTTCGAGAACGCGAAGCTGAGCGCCACGGCGCCCACCAGCTTGCCGTCGATATAGATGGGGCTGCCGCTCATGCCGGCCATCACGCCGGCTTTCTCCAGCGGGCCGCCCGACAGCCGCACCAGGATCACGCTCTGCCTGGGAGCGATGTTGGGAAGCACGCCCAGGACCTCGGCCTGGAATTCCTCGACGGTCGAGCCGTTGAACACGGTCCGCCCGACTCCCTTCATGCCGGGCTTGATGTCCTTCAACGGAAAGAAGGCGGCCTGGGCCGGCGGGTCGGCCGCCCACAGGATGGCCCCGGCTAACAAGCACGCGGCCAGACACAGCGATGGAAAACGGGACATAAGACGTTCGTTCTATAGTACATCAATCCAGGCTGCCGCTTCGAAGGAACCGGTTCCATTCGGGACGTCTGGTGTAACGGCATCCGAACGCTCCGGAATGCGTGCCCGTGCGTTCCCACGCCGTTTCTGGTCCCGACCTGGGACGCTGAAGGGTTTTCAAGTTCCGTGCCCTATTACTGACTTCTGACGGGATTCTGATACCGATTTGTTTTGCGGGGTACCCTGCCGCTCACTACGCTGGTGCTGACTCCAGTCGCCGGCGGGGTGCTGCAGTCGCCCGGTCGATTCAACACCCGGACCGGGAAAAGACGGTGGGGATTGTTCAGATGCCTCGCGCGCCTGGACCGCCGCCACATGTGGTTCGGACAGGACTGGTTGGCGATCGAAGGCGACGCAAGAGGGGAAGGAGCCGGGTCCCATGGCGATTCCTAAGCCCACGAAGGGTCGAACCAGGGCCGTCACTCTACTGCTGGTAGCTTGCACGGTGGTATGGCTGGCCGGGGAGCGGCTGGCAGGGCAGGCGCGGGCCGCGGAAGCGGGCTCGCCTGCCCAGCGCAAAGTGGTGTTGGTTTCCGTGGACGGCCTGCCGTGGCGGACCCTGCGCGACGCCGAACGGCTCGGGATCAAGATTCCCAACCTGCTGGAATTGCGCAATGGCGGAGCGGTGGCCGCCGGAATGGTCGGCGTGTTCCCGAGCATTACCTTCCCCAGCCACACAGCAATGATGACCGGCCAGTCTCCGGCGGTGAACGGCGTCTGGGCCAACACGCTGTTCGACCCCGAGGGGCGCATGAACGGCGCGCGGTACTGGTACGCGGAGCTGATCCGCGTACCGGCCCTTTGGGATGTGGCCCGGGCCGCGGGCCTGCGAACGGCGGCTGTGTCCTGGCCGGTTACCATCGGCGCCGCCATCGACTTCAACTTTCCGGAACATCGCCTGAGCTGGTCAGTCGAGGACGTGATGCTGCAACGGGTCATCGCCACGCCCGGCCTGATGGCCCAATTCGAGAAAGAGCATGGCCGGCTGCAGGCGGGCACTCCCGATGATGAGTTGCGGACGCGGCAGGCAGCCTTTCTGTTGCGGACCAAGCGGCCGGATTTGCTCCTGGTGCACCTGATCGATGTCGATCATGTCGAGCACGCCTACGGGCCCGACAGCCCGCAGGCACTGCAGACACTGGAAAAAACAGACGAATACATCGGGCTGCTGCGGCGCGACGCGCGGACGGCCGGCCTGGACGGCAGCACCGTGTGGGTCATTGTGAGCGATCATGGCTTTCTCCCGCACCGCAAGTCGCTCGATCCGGCGGCGGTGCTTGCCAGCGTCGGTTTGGGTGCAAAGCCGGAGCAGGGAGGCTGGCGCGTGGGTGTGCACAACACCAGCGCCTCGTTCGCGCTGATCACCAAGGATCCTGACGACCGGGAGGCCCAGGACCTGGCTCTCCACACCTTTCTGCGACTGAAGGAGGAAGGCCGATGGGGCATCGACCGCGTATTCGACCGCGCCGCCCTGAAGGAGATGAAGACCTTCCCCGAGGCGTTCATGGCCGTCAGCATGGCGCCCGGTTACGCCGTCGGCAAGAGTAGCGGCGGTGCCTGGCTCACCGAACAGGCCAGGCCCGGCGGCGCCCACGGGCATGCGCCCGGTCCGGAAGGGTTGGAAAGCGTTTTCCTAGCGTTCGGGCCGTCGATTGCCCGCGCCAGCCTGCCGCGCGGCCGTTTGCAGGACGTTGCTCCCACGGTTGCCGGCATTCTTGGCGTGCGGATGCCCGCTGGGATAGAAGGCCGCGACCTGCTCGCCAAAGCGCCCGAGCCGCGGCCGGCCGCCCGCTAGTGTGCGCAACAACGCCTTCCTCTGTCCAGAGCAAAGTGTATTATCATGGAGCCGCGCAAGGCGGCGAGAGGCTGCATTCCGGGAGTGACGTTCCGATGTTCGCAGAGTCGTTGGTGACCCTTTTCGATACCAAGAGCCCTAACATTGGCTCGTCCGGCCCCGAGGCGGAGTGCCGCTTCTGGTCTCGCCCCGATGGGCGGATGCACGTTCAACATTTCCAGCCGGCCCAGTCGGTGTCCTACCAGCCACACACCCACTCGGAATACAACGTCGTCATTTGTCTGGCAGGCGCCGTCTCGAAGACACAGATGGGCATGACGGAAGTGATCGAGCCGGGGCAGGCCATGATGTGCAACTTCGGCGTACAGCATGCCAGCGGCTACCTGACTGATAGCCAAGGGTGCGAGGCAGTCTGCCTGACGGTCGATCGGCGGCTTTTGGCGGGTTTGCTCAATGATGCGGGCTTGTCTGAACCCGTCGGCAGGCGGAGCCCGGTGTTCCTGGGCAAGATCAGTTCGCGCGTCCTGTTCGACTGCGCGTGTGATCTAGCGGCCGAGATGGAGCACCGCCAACTTGGTCATGCCATCGTCGTCGAGGGACTGGCCATGCGCATGCTGGTCGAAACCCTGCGGAGTTGGCCGCGCGCCGGGGTGGAACGGTGCGAGGTGGATTGGACGCCGCGTTTGCCGCGCCGCGATTTCGTGAGGGCTTACGAGTTCATGCGCTGGTGCCGCAAGGACGCGTTCCGGTTGCAGCACCTCTGCCGCTTCCTGGGCAGCAGCGAGGAGCGCTTTAGCCGCCTGTTCCACGCGGCCACCAACGACAGCCCGGCGAGCTTTTACAACCGGATGCTGCTGGAGCGCGGCCGGGACCTGCTGCGCGACGGGTCCCTGCCCGTCAAAGAGGTCAGCTACCTGTTGGGATTCAAGACCAGCAGCCACTTCGTTGTCGCTTTCCGCCGGCAGTTCGGAACTACGCCCCTCGAATGCCGGAACGCGTGCGACCCGGTTGACTCCTGCCTCGACCATATCAAGTAAGACCGGCAATCTTCAAAAAGCTCCGTCCGCAGGCCTAATCAGGCGGAAAGCGGAAATCCATTTCTGTCGAGCCGGACCGCGGGCGGGCGTATCTTTCTACCGACAACGACGCGGCCCCGGGCCGCGAGAGATCCCTTCATGCTTCGCGGGTTGCGAGGTTGCTGAACGGCGAGTCATACCTATGTGTCCCCGCTTGTTAACAACCAGATACTCGGGAAGCAAGGTGCACACCACGGAACGCTTGCCGATTCGCCACAAGCGCGGGCCGGCAGTCTCCAGTGGCGGTCCAAGGACGAGCAGCCGATGCTTGCCCAGGTGGCGCACGTGAGCGCCAGAAGGAAATCGCAGGGGAGGACAACATGCCATTCGACGACTTCCGGGAGTTTCGTCTCCAGACCGCTTCCTTGGCAGTGCTGGCTTGCCTGGCCGTGGGGCTTCTGCTGTTGCCGGTCTGCTGCGAGGCGCAGGTTCTCTATGGCTCGCTGATCGGCAACGTCACCGACCCTTCGGGCGCGGCGGTGGTGGGCGCCAAGGTCTCGGCCGTCAACCAGGAAACCAACCTGACGCGCGAGACCACGACGAATGAGGAAGGTATTTACAGCTTTCCCGGCATACCCACGGGCACCTACACCGTCAAGGTCACGGCGGCGGGATTTATGGACTTCGGGAGACGGGACGTCCCGGTTACGCTGAACAACACAAGCCGCGTGAACGCGGCCCTGCAGTTGGGCCAGGTCCAGTCGACGGTGGAAGTCACGGCCCAATCGGCGCCCCTGCTACAGACCGACCGTGCGGAGGTGCGCCTGGAGATGACTACCAGGAAACTCGAGAGCCTCCCGATCGCCCAGGGCCGGAACTATCAGGCGCTTTTCCAAACGCTTCCCGGTTTCGTCTTGGGCAAGCCGGAGGACAACAGCGCCTCGAACCCGTCGGTGGCCTACCAGTTCCGGGTGAACGGCGCCAGCCGCTCCATCAACAGCACGCGAGTGGACGGCGCCACTTCCACCAACCTCTGGCAGCCGCATTTGAACAGCGCCTACATCCCGGCGCTGGAGTCCATCGAAACCGTCAACGTGGTGACCAACAGCTTCGACGCCGAACAAGGACTGGCGGGCGGCGCGGCCATCAGCGTCCAGATCAAGAGCGGGACGAACCGGTTCCACGGCTCGGCTTTCGAGTACGCCGACAATTCGGCCCTCCGCTCGCGAGGATATTTCCTGCCTGCGAGCCAGAACAAGGCCAAGCTGGTCTACCACCAGGCCGGCGGCACACTCAGCGGCCCCATCAAGCGCGACAAACTCTTCTTCTTCACCAGCTTCGAGCGGACCAGCGACCATCAGAGCGCGAACCTCATCACCTCGGTGCCCACCGAGCGGGTCCGGAACGGTGATTTTTCCGGATTCAGCGTGACCTTGTACGACCCGCTGACGGGCGCCTCCGACGGTTCCGGGCGGACGGCGTTTGCCGGCAACAAGGTTCCCGCCCAGCGGATCGACGCCATCGCCAAGAAAGTCATGGCCATGGTGCCGATGCCGAACCTCACCATGGGTACCAACCCGGAGCAGGACAACTACTTCGTGGCGTCGCCGTTTATGTTCAACCGCTGGACCAACGACACCAAGATCAATTGGGCGCCCGCGCAGAAATTCAACATCTTCGCGCGTTACAGCATCCTGGGCTTCGACCTGAAATCGCCTACCGCGTTCGGGGACATCCTGGAGGGGCCCGGCCTGTCCGGCAAGTCCATCGCCAGCCCCGGGGATTCCAACGGCGGCACGCACAGCGTGTCGGCCGGTGTGAACTACATCCTGACGCCCAGGCTCCTCCTCGACGCCAACTTCGGTTTCGTGCGGCAACCGACCAACATGTGGTCGCGCAGCAGCAACAAGAACTACGGCCTCGATGTGCTGGGCATCACGGGCACCAACGGGCCGGAGGCCTATCAGGGAGGCATGCCGCGCTTCGACGTGGGCGGTTACGCCCAGTACGGCATCGCCAACCACTACACCCCCTATTACCGCGTCGACGATCAATTCCAGTACGTCGCCAACGCCACCTCGATCAAGAGCTCCCACGAGCTCCGCTGGGGCATGGATCTCTACCGGCAGGACATGAACCACCTCCAGCCGGAGTTCGTTGGCGGCGCCGGCATGGGCCCGCGCGGCCGGTTCGTCCACGGCACCGGTCCGACCCAGCTCTGCCAGACGCCCGACGGCAAGGGCGGTTGCAGCAAAACCAGCACGTCGGACAGCCGTGCCAACAGCTTCGGTACGTTCCTGCTGGGCCTGCCCACGCAGCTCGGCAAGTGCATCGAGACCCTGCTGCCCTACACCACGCGCACCTGGCAGTTCAGCTTTTATGTCCGCGACCGCTGGCAGGTGAACAAGAAGCTGACTTTCTCCTACGGCACTCGCTGGGAGTACTTTCCGATGCCTACCCGGGCCGACCGCGGATTCGAGCGCTACAACCCGGACACCAACATGATGGAGATCGGCGGAATCGGTTCGGTTCCCACCGACCTGGGCGTGAAAGTCAGCAAGCGGCTGTTCGCGCCTCGCTTCGGGCTGGCCTACCGGGCCACCGACAAATTCGTCATTCGGGCGGGCTACGGGCTGACTAACGATCCTTATTCCCTGTCGCGGCCAATGCGCACCAATCACCCCGTTCTGATCGAGCTAAACGTTACGGCTCCCAACAGCCTCGTACCCGCAGGCCGCCTGGCCGACGGCATCCCCCCGGTTACGGCACCGAGCCTCGGCAACGGGATCGTCCCCATCCCCGGCAACGTCACGGCCAACACCATTCCCACGGTATTCGACCGCGGCTATCTGCAAAGCTGGAACTTCGTGCTCGAGCGCAACCTGGGCAAGGGCTTCGTCGGCGAAGCGGGTTACGTGGCCACGCGCCAGATTCGCCTGCTTGGCTTCACTGAGCTCAACTGGTCCCCCGTCGGCGGCGGCAACGCCGGCATGCAACTTTACAAGAGGTACGGCCGCACGGCTTCCACTCTGCTGGTTGCGCCCGTCGGCAATACTCACTACGATTCGCTCCAGACGCGCCTCCAGCGCCGCTTTGCCGGCTTCTACATGCTGGACGCGGCCTACACCTGGAGCAAGTCCATCACCACCTCCTCCACCGACGACAGCGACAGCACACTGCCTATTCCCATCCCTGAATACTACGGTCTTAATCGCGGCATCAGCGGTCTGGACCGTACGCATAACCTCCAGATCACAAACCTCACCGAGCTGCCCTTCGGCAAGGGCCAGCGCTGGCTCGCCAGCCGCGGCTTCCTCTCCACCCTCGTTGGCGGCTGGCAGGCGAGCAGCGTGATCAGCTTCATCAGTGGCGCGCCGTTCAGCGTGACGTCTTCGGGCACTTCACTCAACGCGCCCGGCAGTTCGCAGCGCGCCGACCAGGTGAAGCCTAGCGTGCAGATTCTTGGCGGCGTCGGCCCGGGCACCCCCTGGTTCGACCCCACCGCCTTCGCCGCTGTCAGCACGGCGCGCTTCGGCAACGTGGGCCGCAACAGGATGCGCGGGCCGGGAATGCGCAGCTGGGACCTGAGTCTGTCCCGCAGCTTCAAGCTGAGCGAGCGCGTCAATCTGCAATTCCGTATGGATGCCAGCAACTTCACCAACACGCCGCGGTTCGACAACCCGCGCAGCAATGCCAGCAGTTCCGGCCTCGGCGAGATCACCAGCGCCTGGGGCGAGCGCCAAGTCCGCATCGGGCTGCGGATCGGGTTCTGACCGTAATCTTCAAAAAGCCCCGTCCGTAGGCCTAATCAGGCGGAAAGCGGAAATCCATTTCCGTTGAGGGGAGCCACCGCCCCGCGTATTCTTCGGCCGGCGTCAAGTCGGCGCGAAGCCGCGCAGGATTGGTCCGGGGTGAAGCACGCAAGGCGACGAGGTTGGACGACCGGCGTTTTGTGCCACTGCCTGCCCCCTGCCGGCGCGCCTCTTGGGCGCACGAACCATCCTTTCGATGAAAAAGAGATGACAACGAACTCCCTGCCGACTACTTCTCGCGCGGCGGTGTTCCACGCCGTCGGTCAACCGCTCACGCTGGAGCAGTTCCCCATTCCGAAGCTGAAGGGCAGCGAGGCGCTGGTGCGCAACTTGTGCATGACGGTCTGCGGCAGCGACCTGCACAGCTTTTACGGCCGGCGCCATTCGCCCATGCCCAGCGTGCTGGGGCACGAAATGGTCGGGGAGATTGTGGCCGCAGGACCGGCCGGGGTGCGGGATTACAGCGGCCAGCCACTGGCGGTGGGCGACCGCGTTACGTGGTCCATGGTGTGGAGTTGCGGGCAGTGCTTCTATTGCCAGCGCGGCCTGCGGTCGAAATGCGAACGGCTGATGAAATTCGGACACGAGAAAATCGCGCCGGGCCGGGAGCTGATTGGCGGGCTGGCCGAGCATTGTTACCTGCCGGAAGGGACCGCGATTTTCCGGGTGCCGGAGAACGTGCCGGACATCGTGGCCAGCCCCGCCAACTGCGCGACGGCGACCGTGGCGGCAGTGTTCCGCAATGCGGGGCGGTGCGCCGGGCAGACGGTCGTGGTGCATGGGGCGGGGATGCTGGGCTTGACGGCCTGCGCCATGGCCGCCGCCGGCGATGCCGCGCAGGTGATCGCGCTGGAGCCGGACCAGCGGCGCCGCGAGATGGCTGCGAAATTCGGGGCGACGGAAGTGCTCGACAGCCAGCGCCCGGAGGAAGAAATCCGCGGGCGGGTGTTGGAGTTGACCCAGCGGCGCGGCGCCGACATGGGGATGGAGCTGTCGGGATTCCCGGAGGCCATCGAAACCGGTGTGCGGCTGCTCAGGGAAGGCGGTCGCTTCGTCATGGCCGGCGCCACCTTCCCCTCGCGGCCCGTGCAGTTGTTGGGCGAGCAACTGGTGCGGCGGATGCTCCAGGTCATCGGGGTGTACAACTACCAGCCGGAAGACCTGCAATGCGCCCTGGGATTTCTGGCCCAATGCCAGGGACGGTTCCCGTTTGAGGCGCTGATCGGCAAGACCTTCCCGATCAGCCTGGTGAACGAAGCGTTCGAGTATGCGGAGCGCGAGCGGCCGCCCAGGGCGGCCGTGTTCCCGCGAGCCTGATTGCGGGACGACCGCCGCCAGCGGCCGGGAGGAAGCCTATGCCGGTAGTTCCGATGCAGCAGATCTTGAAGGACGCCTTCGACAGGCGCTTTGGCGTGGGAGCCTTCAATATCGTGAACGATCTCACCATGGAGGCCGTCCTGTCGGCCGCGGCCGAGACCCGCTCGCCGGTCATCGTGCAGGTGTCGGTCAAGACCGTCAAGCAAATGGGCGCGCGGCTGATTAAGCTCATGTTTCAGGAGATGGCCGGACGCGTTCCCGTTCCCGCCGCCCTGCACCTGGACCATTGCCCCGACCGAAAAGTGATCGACGAATGCATTTGCGCGGGGTGGAACTCGGTCCTGTTCGACGCCTCCAAGCTGAGCTACGAGGAGAACCTGGCACAGACCAAGGAAGTGGTCGCCGCTGCGCACTGCCACCGGGTGGCGGTCGAGGGCGAACTCGAAGCCATCAAGGGCGTGGAAGATGGCGTGGGGGGCGATTGCGGCGGGGCGGTGGTGGCCCTCGACAAGGCCGTGGCCTTCATGCGCGAGACCGGCATCGACAGCTTCGCCCCGGCCATCGGAACGGCGCACGGCCTGTACAAGGGTGAGCCGAAGATCAACTTCGAGCGCGTCTCCGAGATCGTGGCCGCCGAGCCCATTCCCCTGGTGATTCACGGCGGCACCGGCTTGAGCGACGCGGTCTTCCAGGAGCTGATTTGCCGGGGCGCGGTGAAGATCAACATCTCCACGCAATTGAAGATCACCTTCGCGGACAGCTTTCGCTCCTATTTGGGCCAGCACCCGACCGAGTACGACCCGCTGAAACTGCTGGGAGCGGTCAAGAAGGACGTGCAGGCCATGGCCGCCGGCTTCATGCGTGTCTTCGGAAGCGAAGGGAAGGCGGCATGAGCAAGGTCCTCATTTATGACTGCGACGGTGTTCTCGGCGACACCGAGCAGTACGGCCACCTGGTCGCCTTCAACCAGATGTGGCGCGAGCTCGGCGTGCCGTGGCAGTGGTCGGTCGAGGGGTATGGGCGAAAGCTGAAGATCGGCGGCGGCAAGGAGCGCATGAGCAGCCTGTTCGCCGAGGCCGATTTTCTGCGGGTCTTTACGCCGCCGGCCGGCGAAGCGGAGCGTAAAGAACTGGTCGCCGCCTGGCACGAGCGCAAGAGCGCGATCTACAAGGAGATCGTGCTGTCCGGGCACATTCCGTCGCGCTCCGGCGTTAAGCGCCTGGCCGAAGAGGCGCTGGACCGCGGGTGGATCCTGGCGGTCGCCTCCACCTCGGCGCAGGAGTCGGTGGAGGCGGTGCTGCGGACTGTCATGGGCGAGGCGACGGCCGCGCGCTTCTCGCTCGTGCTGGCCGGCGACCTGGTCCAGGCCAAGAAGCCGGCGCCCGACATCTACCTGCTCACCGCCGCGCGGCTTGCCGTCGCGCCCGCCGACTGCGTGGTGATCGAGGACTCGAACAACGGCGTCGTCGCTGCTGCATCGGCCGGGATGAAGTGCGTGGTGACGGTGAACGGGTACACGCGGGAGGAGGATTTTTCGCAAGCCGGCATTGTGCTCACTTGCCTGGGCGACCCCAGCGGGGAGGCCTGCCAGGTACTGGCGAACCGCTCCGCCGCGCGTCCGGGGGCCTGTTTTACGGTAGACGACCTGGAGGCCGTGTTGGCCGGGTCGCGCGTTTCTGAAGTCACAGGTTTTGCAGTCGGCGAGGATCGCTAGTGTAGTGTCCAAGAATTAACTGGACACTTGTTTTCTGCTCTTACAGCGGCGCGGCTGGGTGCAACCGGGTTGAATCTGTTCCAGGGTCTGGCG
>Ga0315279_10007949_pt1 | contig 12968 bp, 10 predicted proteins | sample YL17G06_20_MG_FD_203694 | JGI IMG/M metagenome (GOLD analysis project Ga0315279, IMG submission 203694) | Sediment microbial communities from Yellowstone Lake, YNP, Wyoming, USA - YL17G06_20 | ecosystem: Environmental > Aquatic > Freshwater > Lake > Sediment | place: USA: Wyoming | collected... | reverse complement strand
ACTTCGGATAGGGTGCGTAGGTCCTCTCCATGAGGAAGCAGAGGCGCATGATGTCCCGGACGAGTCGCGCGCCGATGAGGGCCGAGCCTATCTCGTCGCCCACAAGGCCCGCGCGGCCCATGAGGTGCTCCTCTTGGGCGACGCGAGCCCAGCCGGAGGCCAACAGATACAGCCAGACATCCTCGGGGTAGTAGGCGAAGCGGCGGCGGAGCGCGGCGAGGCCGAGGTCATCGTGGTACACCGCTCCGCGCGTGATGCCGAGTAGCTTCTGCTCGGGGAAGGTCAGCCAGTCGGTCGGCGAGGGAACGGCGCGCGCGTCGAAGCCCAGGTAGTCGCCCAGCCAGTCGGAGAGGGTTCGCACATCGACACGGTGGTTCACGGGTCCCGAGTCGGCGAGCTGCATGGCCGGGTTGCCGCCGGCCGCCGGGTCAGGGGCCACGAAGTTGGTCGGGTAGCCGCGGAACGTGCGGGGCAGGCTGCAGCGGAGCTCCTCCCGGATGACGTCCCCGTGCGTAACGAGGTGCTCGGGCGCGAGGAACAGCATCACCCTCGGCCCCCAGCCGTGGTCGGCGGACATTGGCGTGTCGAGCCCCAGCACCTCGGAGCCCTCACCGATCAGCGCCGCCGAGTGCGGCAGGCCCGGGGCGATGCGACCCAGGAGGGGCCGCACGACCTCGCCGTAGAACGCCCCGCACAGCTCCAGACCGGGCACGAACTCAGGCATGTTCCCTCCGAGAGCCCCCGCGCCACAGCCCGCCATTCATCGGGGCCGGTGGGCGATCCTGCGGAGGTGCGGCGGGAGTGGCGGCTTCCCAGGAAACGCAACCACGCAGAGCGAAGCGACACGGTAGGGCTTGTGTCGAGACCGAGAGGAGGGCTCGCGGTGGACCTCCCGTCCGGCGTAGTGACGTTCCTGATGACCGACATTGAGGGCAGCACGCGGCTGTGGGGCGAAGCTCCCGAGGCGATGCGTGCAGCCCTTGCAAGGCATAACGCCATCTGCACATCGGTCGTCGGCGAGCATGGCGGCTTCATCGTCAAGTCGCGCGGCGAAGGCGACAGCACCTTCTCCGTCTTCGGACGACCCACGGACGCAGTCGCCGCTGCCTGCGCACTGCAGACCGCCCTGACCGGGGAGATGTGGCCGGAAAGCGCCCGGCTAGGCGTTCGAGTCGCCGTGCACACGGGCGAAGCCGACCTCGGGGTGGACGACTACTACGGCATAGCCGTCAGCCGATGCGCGCGGCTGCGCAGCATCGCGCACGGCGGCCAGGTCCTAGTCTCGGAGGCAACAGCCGGACTGGTGCGCGAGCTACTGCCCGAGGAGGTTGCGTTCCGAGACCTGGGGCACCAGCGCCTCAGGGACCTGGCAGAGCCGGAGCGGGTATCCCAACTCTTGCACCCATCCCTGCCGACCGACTTCCCCGCACTGCGGACGATCGACTCGATCCCCAACAACCTGCCCTACCAAGTGAGCGCGTTCATCGGTCGGGATTCTGAGATAACGCGCATCAGGGAGTTCCTCCGCGAGACACGGCTCCTGACGCTCACCGGGGCCGGAGGCATCGGGAAGACGCGGCTGGCAGTGCAGGCGGCCGCCGAGATGCTCTATGAGTATCCCGACGGCGTGTGGCTGGCCGAGCTGGGATCACTCGCCGACGGCGGGCTGCTCCACCAGACACTCGCGACGGTGCTGGAGGTCCGCGAGGAGCCCGGCAGGCCGCTGTCCGACACGATGGTGGCGCACCTGCGTAGCAAGCAAGCGTTGCTTGTCATTGACGGCTGTGAACACCTGGTCGGCGCAGCCGCGAAGATGGCGGAAGGGCTCTTGCGGCGGTGCCCAGGACTGAAGATCATGGCGACGAGCCGAGAGACGCTGCGAGCCGAAGGCGAGACGGCATGGCGCGTGCCGTCGCTGGCCGTACCCCTCCGGCGACTCGGTGTCGAGCTGCAACCCGAGCAGCTAACCCGGTACGCGGCAGTGAGGCTGTTCATCGACCGAGCAAGGAAGGCCGACCCCTGCTTCGCCGTGACGAACGACAACGCAGCAGCGGTCGCCGACATATGCTCGCGCCTGGACGGAGTCCCACTAGCCATCGAACTGGCGGCGGCTCGAACCAACATCCTGACGCCCAAGCAGGTCGAGCAGCGCCTGGATGAGCGTTTCCGGTTGCTAACAGGCGGGCGTCGGACAGCACTGGCCCGGCAGCAGACTCTAGAGGCCGCTGTTCGCTGGAGCTATGAACTGCTTCCCGAGATCGAGCAGAGGCTGTTCGCGCGCCTTTCGGTGTTCGCCGGCGGGTTCACGCTGGAGGCGGTCGAGGCCGTGTGCTCCGGTGAAGGAGTCGACGCAGCCGAAATCGCCGGTCTGGTCAGCGAGCTCGCCGCCAAGTCACTGGTGATCCCAGGCGTCGAGCGCCACTGGATGCTCGAGACAGTTCGAGCGTACGCGCGTCAGCGCTTGCGCGAGAGCCGCGAGGAGGACCCCTTGAGCCGCCGCGGGCTGGAGTTCCTGGCCTCACTTGGCGAAACGGCAAAGCCCGGTACTCAGGGGCCGGAACAGGCTGCATGGTTCGCGCTGCTAGACCAGGAACTTGCCAACGTGCGCGCGGCTCTGGAATGGGGCGCCGAGCACCATCCGGAGGCAGGGGCTCGGCTCGCGGACTCCATGTGCCTCTACTGGGAGGTGCGGGGCTACATGACGGAAGGGCGAACATGGCTTCAGCGGTACATCGCACGCGGTCATGCGCTGCCCTCCGACCTGCTGGTGCCTCTCATGCTGGCCGCGGGTCACCTGGCCTACCGCCAGGGCGACTTGGCGGACGCGGCAGACTTGTGCGACGCCAGCCTGGCGCTAGCTCGCGAGCAGCGCGAGCCACGCCGTGAGGCCCAGGCGCTAACCGCGCTAGGGAACGTCTTGTGCGACTTGGGCGAATACTCCAGGGCTATCGCACTCCAGGAGGAGAGCCTCCAACGGCTGCGAGCCCTCGGCGACCTCAGAGGAACCGCTGCCGCGCTTCACAACCTCGCCCGCGTCACCAGCGCGACCGGCGATGTCACACGAGCGCGCGCTTACTACGAGGAGAGCCTGGCCACCAAACACGCGCTAGGCGATCGCCGCTTTTCAGCACTGACCGAGCACAATCTGGCGATCTGCCTCCGCACGCAGGGCGACCACGACGGCGCCCGAGAGCTGCTCGAGGGGACCCTCGAAGCACTGCGCGAGCTCGCAGACCGCACCGGGCAGGCCTACTGCCTCAACGCCCTCAGCAACACCGCGGTGGACCAGGGGGATCTCGACTCGGCTCAGAGGTTCTGCGAGGAGGGCCTCGCGGTGATCGGGGAGATTGGGCTGGCCAGAATGGAGCCGCGCCTGAGGTGCAGGCTCGGCGTTCTGGCCTTTCTGCGTGGCGATGCGGCAATGGCGCGCGAGCTCATAGAGAGTGTGCTCCGGGACGCCCGAGCACGTGGCGATAGGGAGATCACGTCGCTGTCCCTCGGGGAGCTCGCCAAGATCGCCTCTACCGAGGAACGGCACGATGAGGCGCTGGCACTTGCCCATGAAGGCGTTACAGCCATCCGGGAGACCGGGGACGTAGCCGAGACGGCCGGAGCCCTCTGCGTGCTCGGCGGCGCCGCCCTCGCCGCTGGCGATCTGCCAGCCGCAGAGCAGGCGCTGCGCGAGGGTCTAGCGCTCGCGCGACAGAGCGGAGGGGGGCTGCTTGTGGTCGACCTACTGGAAGCCATTGCCGGGGTCTGGCACGGCCGGGGCGAGCGCTCAACAGCGGCCCGCGTTCTGGGCGCTGCGCAGCGGGAGCGGCGCCGAATGGGCACGCCAGCTCTTGGCAACGCAAGAGGTTGCCAGCACCGCCTCCTACGAGGACTGCACGACGCGCTTGGCCAGGAGACCTTGGCGCAGGTCCTCGCTGAAGGCGAGGACCTGACCGTCGAGGAGGCGGTCGCGCTGGCCCTAAGCGAGGCTGGCGCGAGCTGAGCTCCGCACAGTGTGGGGGCCTTCCGGTCGGTGGGTGCTGTGCTGAAGGGGGGCACGCTCGATGGACCTCCCGTCCGGCGTAGTGACGTTCCCGATGACCGACATTGAGGGGAGGGCGCCACGCCCCGACGCGGCCACGGCGGCTGGCCGGACGGCTGCGGGCATCTGCGCCCATGAGTCGCCGATGGCCGGCGGCGAAGCGGTGGCCGTGCCCTCGTTCAGGTGACACAGACCCCGTCAGAGAGAGCCCGTCCGTGGGGGCAAGCGCAGGGCCTGCGCTCACGTCCGTGGAATGGCAGGGGTGGTGGCTGGGCATAGCCTTCCCGGCCAACCGCCTTGGACCACGCGAATGGGGGCCTCACCGTGTCCACGAGACGCTACTACGCCCACACCAAGAAGGGGCGTCCGCCCGACGAGTGGGAGCCCCTCCACGAGCACCTGCACGAAGTCGCCCGGCTGGCGGAGGAGTTCGGCCGCTGGCTGGGCTGTCCCGATGAGGCCCAGACGGCCGGATTGCTGCACGACATCGGCAAGTACGGCGACCTGTTCCAAAGACGCCTGCGTGGGCTCGAACGCGGGATCGACCACTGGTCGCCGGGAGCGTGGGTGGCCCTTCAGCGGTACCAACAGTCTGGCGTGGCGTCCGCACTCGCGATCCAGGGACACCACATGGGGATGCAACAGGCGGCGAAGGACGCCCTGGCCTTGCTTTATCCGGCCACGCACGCCGAGCGCCACCCCGAGGGACCCAGGCTCTCGTCCTCAGACACGCAGCAGCTACTGAGCCTGCTGACCGCCGACGGCATAGCACTGCCCGAGCGCCTCGACGGCACACCTGCCAGTCTGGCGGACCCCGCTGCCGCGTACATGCTCGACGTCCGGATGCTTTTCTCCGCCCTGGTGGACGCCGACTTCCTGGCGACTGAAGCCCACTTCGCAGCCACCGCACCCGGCGGCAAGTCCTACCGCGAGCCCGGGCCGGCACTCGACGCTGACGCGGCGCTCAATGTGCTGACGCGGCACGTTCAGGGCGTCGCGGAGGGGTCGGATGCCGCGGACGAGGTGCGCCGGCTGCGGGGGTACCTGCTGGAGGCGTGCCTGGCTGCCGCAGACGGTCTTCCGGGGCTCTTTACCCTCACTGCGCCGACTGGTTCAGGCAAGACCCTCGCCATGCTGGCCTTCGCGCTGGCCCATGCTCGGAAGCACAAACTCCGGCGTGTCGTGTGTGTGCTCCCGTACCTGACCATCATCGAGCAGACGGTCCGCGTCTACAGGGAGGCCCTAGCCGGACTGTACCCGGCTGACGCTGCCGACCGGTACGTCCTGGAGCACCACAGCCTCGCGCATGTGACCGACGGGGACGATGACTCACCCAACCAAGCGCGGCTCCTCGCCGAGAACTGGGATGCCCCCATCATCGTGACCACGACGGTGCAGTGCCTCGAGTCCCTGATGTCGAGCACGCCCTCGCGCTGTCGGAAACTCCACCGCCTGGCGAATAGTGTGATCCTGTTTGACGAGGTGCAGTCGTTGCCCCAGCGCCTGGCTGTTCCTACCCTTGCGACCCTATCTCACCTGTCCGCCAGGTATGGCTCCACCGTACTTTTCGCGACAGCCACACAGCCCGCGTTCACTCACCTCGACGAGGGAGTCCGTTGCCTCGCCGCAAGTGGATGGCAGCCCCGCGAGCTCGTTCCGGACCGCCAGCGGCTGTTCCGGCGGGCCGCGAGGACGCGCGTGCACTGGCCCGGTACCGGCGCCGCCCTGAGTTGGCCCGACCTGGCCCAAGAGCTGGCCGACCGCCCCCAGGTGCTGTGCATCGTCAACCTGAAGCGCCACGCCATCGAGCTGACTGAGCAGCTCGCCGCTCGTGGAGCCCGGGGCCTGCTGCATCTGTCGACGAACATGTGCCCCGCTCATCGGGCCCTAACACTGGCCGATGCGGGGCGTCGGCTAAAGAGCGGCTCCCCATGCCGCCTAGTGGCCACTCAGTGCGTCGAGGCCGGTGTCGACGTGGACTTCCCCGAAGTGTTCCGGGCGCTTGGCCCCCTGGACGCCGTCGCCCAGGCGGCCGGCCGCTGTAATCGGCGAGGGCTGAGGCCCGAGGGGCCGGTCCATGTGTTCGTGCCTGACGAGGCGGGCCGCTTGTACCCCGACGGCGGCTACGGACAGGCGGCCTCCGTCACGCTCAGCTTGCTGCGGGAGCTCGGGCCCGACGGGCTCGACATCAACGACCCTCTTGTCTTCGACCGCTACTACCGCGATTTGTACGACATCGCGAACGTTGCCCAGGCCGAGACTGGCGTGACAAAGGCGATGAAGGTCCGACACTTCGAGTGCGTGGACCACGCTTACCGGATCATTGAGCAGGACGCGGTCAACGTGCTCGTCCCGTGGGACCCGGACGCGTTCGCCGCGCTGGATCGCGAGGTCCAGGCCGAGGGCATTCGGCGGGCCTGGGTGGCGCGCGCCAGGGCCCACGCCATCGGCCTCTTCCGCCCGAAGCCCCACGACCCCGTTGCCTCGCTCCTTGACCCTGTGCCTCTGGGCGGCGGGCGCGAGATGGCGACCGACTGGTCGATCTACAGAGGCGACCCGAGTGACTACAACGACTTGCTTGGGCTTGTACTACCTGCGCAACAGCAGTGCGTGATCGGTTAGTGCAGCCAGACGGAAGGAGGAGTTCAGTGGTAGGCAATGAGTTCGTGCTACACGTGTGGGGAGACTTCGCTTGCTTCACCAGGCCGGAGCTGAAGGTGGAGAGGTACAGCTACCCCTTCATCACGCCCTCGGCCGCGCGAGGAGTGTTCGACGCCATCTTGTGCAAGCCGGCGCGTGACCCGACAGAGGCCCAGTTCAGGTGGCAAGTCACGCGCATTGAGGTTCTGTCCCCGCCCAGCTACATCGCGCTACGGCGGAATGAGGTCCACCAGGACTTGCCCGCCCTCCGGACGATCGAGCGGTGGATGGACGGGCGCGACCAGCCGAGCCCGCTGCTGGCCGACGAGATGGGGAAGGGATGCCTGCGAACCCAACGACAGACGATGGCCTTGCGCGATGTGCGCTACCGCCTCCACGCACGGATCATCCCGTGGCCGCGGCATGCGGACAGACTGCACTGCTTCGAGGCCCAGTTCATTCGGCGCGCCGCAGCCGGGAAGTGCTTCTACCAGCCATACCTCGGCTGCCGCGAGTTTCCGGGCTTCTTCGAGCCTGTAGCCCCCGACGCCCCTGGTCCTCCGCCTTGCTCATGGGACACCGACGACCTCGGCCTGATGCTGTACGATGTGTTCGACCTATCCGGACCCGGCGGACCGACCGCGCCGCCAAGCGTGAGCCTGTTCCGGCCCGTTGTGCGCGGAGGCGTGGTCGAGGTGCCGCCATACGAGAGCCCTGACGTTCTCAAGCCGAGGGGGGCGATGGCACGTGATACTTGATCTCGTGAGGTACGCTGAGCGGGAAGGGCTTGTCACTGAACCGGGCTTCGGCGCCCAAGCGGTCAAGTGGGCCCTTCTCTTCTCGGAGGACGGGCGGTTCTTGGGCGTTGCGGAGCTCGGCGATGCGAGCGATCCCAGGAATCGGGGGCGCGTCTTCCCGAAGTGCAGCAGTCCCAAGAGGCAAGAGTACGCACCCGGCAGCATCCAACGCAGCCGGTTCCTCGCGGACGACGCCTCCACAGTGGCGCTCTACAGGGTATCCGAGAAAGACGCTGCCAAGAGGGCGGAGGGCCACGCTTTCTTCGTCCGTCTGCTTCGCGACGCTTCTACAGTCCTCCCTGAGCTCGGCGCCGTCGCTACCGCGCTCGAAGACGACACCGTGCTTGATGACATCGGGGCGGAGTTGACCCGCCAGAAGGCCAGGCCCGGCGACTACCTCACAGTTCGGGTCGGCTCGCGTTTCCCGCTCGATGCGAATGCGTGGCATGACTGGTGGCGCGAAGTGTACTACCGTGAGTTCCGAGGGGCGACCCCGCCGCCAGCCCTCCTTGACGGGCCCGGCGGGCGCTTTCGGTGCCTGGTGTCCGGCGAACTCGTCGAGCCGGCCCCTGGCCACCCGTCGATCAAGCGGCTCAATGCCGTCGGCGGAGGGGGAAACGAGATCCTCGTGATGCCCCTGCCATCCTACGGTCTCGAGGAGTACTCCAGTTGCGCCGTCTCGGACGAGATCGCCAGTACCTACAGTGCCGGGCTGCAGAACCTTGTCGACGAGCACAAGGCCCTACTCGCCGGCGCGATGGTTGTGCACTGGTTCCGGCGCCGGGTGCCGCCTGAGGACGATCCTCTTGGTTGGTTCGAAGGACCCGATGCTGTGGAGGTTGCCGCTGCGCAGCAGCGCGCGGCAGAGGCGCTTGCAGCCATCGAGACGGGGAAGCGACCCGACCTCGCTGACAACGAATACTACGCCCTGACCATGCGCGCCGTCCGGCAGCGCGTGATTGTACTGGACTGGATGGTGGGTCCATTCACCGACCTCGTCAGGGCCTACGACCGGTGGGTCGGCGATCTGTCCGTGACGAACATCGGTGGTTCCGATCTCGCCAGGGCCCCATCTCTGGAGCGCGTCCTCACCGCAGGGCTCCCGCCGCGGAAGCGCGAGCAAGAGTACAAGGATTGGGTGAAGCCGGTGGGCGCACTGCGGGTGGGTCTCTGGCGCGCTGCTGTGGAACAGGCGCGCATCCCCCGTGGGGCTGTACCCCGCGTGCTCTCCCTCCACGGGTCGGTAGTCGCGTCGGGGCTTCTCGACGCCGTACTCGCCGACCCACATCACGGTGACCGTCCGCTCATTCTATCCGCACTGTATGCGCGCCTGGGCCTACTCAAGGCCTACCACCTTCGCAAGAACCGACAGAAAGGCGGCTGCGACATGCCTGACGACCTCCAGCCCTACCTCAACGAGAACCACCCTAGCACCGCATACCACTGTGGCCGTCTGATGGCCGTCCTGGCACGGCTGCAACACCGTGCCCTCGGCGATGTCGGCGCCGGCGTCGTCCAGCGGTACTACGCTGCGGCCAGCAGCACACCCGCACTCGTGCTCGGGCGCCTCGTCCGGATGAGCCAGCACCATCTCGCGAAGCTGGAGGGCGGCCTCGCCCACTGGTTTGAGTCCATCATCGCCGACATACACACCAAGCTGGGCGACGGACCCCCGCGGACCCTCGACCTGGAGGAGCAGAGCCTCTTCGCCCTCGGCTACTACCAGCAGATAGCTCACATGAGCACCAAGCGCGCTGAAGGCGCCGACGATGCGCAACCCACCGAAGGAGAGAGCCCCAATGGCTGAGCCCATCACGAACCGCTACGAGTTCCTGCTGCTCTTCGACTGCGAGAACGGCAACCCCAACGGCGACCCCGACGCGGGCAACGCTCCGCGCATCGACCCCCAGGACCTGCACGGGCTTGTGTCCGATGTCGCAATCAAGCGTCGGATCCGGAACTACGTTCAGGCGGCGCGGGGCAACGCGATGCCCAACGCCATCTTTATTGAGCACGCCACCAACGTGAACACCAAGATCGCCCGGGCCCACGTGGAGGCGCACGGGGCTCTGCCGGAGGCCAAGAAGGCCAACAAGCAGGACGTCTACGCAGCCAGGGACTGGCTGTGTGCCAGCTTCTACGATGTCCGTGCGTTCGGCGCGGTCATGAGCACCGGCCCCAACGCCGGTCAGGTCCGCGGGCCTGTGCAGGTCGCCTTCGCGCGCTCCGTGGACCCCGTACTGCCACTCGACCTGTCGATCACCCGCATGGCCGTCGCGGAGGATGTCAAGGGCGCGAAGTCCATCGAGGACTACCTCAAATGGGAAGCGGAGCAGCCCGAGGACCAGCTCCGCACGATGGGCCGCAAGTCGCTCATCCCGTACGGGCTCTACGTGGCGAAGGGGTTCATCAGCGCGAACCTGGCGGCCGACACGCGCTTCAGCGAGGAAGACCTGGCACTCCTGTGGGAGGCGCTGCTCGCGATGTACGAGCACGATCGGTCCGCGAGCAAGGGGCTCATGTCGACCAGGGCGCTCTTCGTCTTCAAGCACGTCGGCACCACCTCAGACTCCTCCCAGCGAGTCCAGCAGGCCAAGCTGGGGTGCGCGCCGGCGCACAAGCTCTTCGACCTTGTCGAGATCGGGAGAAAGCCCGGCGTGGACGCGACGCGCGGCTACCGCGACTACGACGTCACCTTCCACAGGAGCCGCGTGCCCGCGGGCGTGGAGGTGGGCTACGCGCCCGGAACGCCCCCGCTCACCTTCAACTGCTGGAACGGCGACATCGAAGGGCTCACGGTGGACTGATGGAGGACGCCGACGAGGAGTTCGCCACCGAGGATGACGGCGCTGATGACGCACCCGTCGCCGAGGACGACCTGGTGCCCCTTTCCGGCCTTGCGCACGTCACCTTCTGCGCCAGGCGCGCGGGGCTGCACTTCGTAGAGGGGATGTGGGAGGACAACCTGCTCACCGTGGAGGGCGGCTTCACCCATGAGCGCGCCCACGAGGGGCCGCGCCGCGAGTCGCGCGGAGCGGTCGTCATCGTGCGCGGGCTGCGCATCCGGTCCATGACACTCGGCGTGTCGGGCATCGCCGATGTGGTCGAGTTCCACGCGGTCAAGGAAGGTGAGGAAGGGGCGCCACTGGCCGGCAAGTCGGGGCTGTGGCGCCCCTTCCCCGTCGAGTACAAGCGCGGCCGCCTGCGCCACGAGCGCTCCTTCATGGTCCAGCTCTGCGCGCAGGCGATCTGTCTCGAAGAGATCCTCGGGGTGGCCGTGCCCCGAGGGGCCTTGTTCTACGGGAAGTCGCAGCGGCGGCTGGAGGTTGAGATCGACTCCGCTCTTCGCGAGGAGACCGAGGCCGCCGCGCGGCGTTTTCGCGAGATCGTGGCGACCGGGGAGACGCCGCCGCCCGAGCCCGGGCCCAAGTGCAAGAGCTGCTCGATGGAGCCGCTCTGCCTGCCGAAGACCACCGGCCGGGGGCGCAGCGCGCGGCGCTACCTCGCCTCGGCCCTGACAACCAGTGAGGAGGCGCCGCCGTGAAGCACCTGCTGAACACGCTCTACGTGACCACGCAGGGAGCCTACGTCCACAAGGAAGGCGAGACGGCCGCGGTGCAGGTCGAAGGCGAGACGAAGCTCCGCGTGCCCCTCCACACGCTCGGGTCCATCGTCTGCTTCGGACGCGTGTCGTGCAGCCCCGGGCTCATGGGCGCCTGCGCCGACCGCGACATGCTTATCTCGTTCCTAAGCATGAACGGCCGGTTCCTCGCCCGCGTGTCCGGGCCCGTGTCAGGCAACGTGATGCTGAGGCGCGAGCAGTACCGGACCGCGGACGATGAGGAGTTCAGCGCCGGCATGGCGCGGTCCGTCGTGATCGCGAAGGTGGCGAACTCGAGGACCGTCCTGCTGCGCGCCATGCGCGACCATCCGGAGGGCGCCGGCGTCGAGGAGATAAGGTCCGCGTCCGACTATCTCGGCAGGCTGCTTGGGACCCTCAGAGCGGAGGCGCCGCTCGACGTCGTCAGGGGGCGCGAGGGGGAGGCCGCGCGCGCTTACTTCGGAGCATTCGACCACCTCATCACGGCGCAGAAGGAAGCCTTCTTCTTCCGGCAGCGCAGCCGGCGCCCGCCGCTCGACAACATGAACGCTCTGCTGTCGTTCACCTACACGCTGCTGCTACACGACGTGACGGCGGCCCTCGAGGCGGTGGGGCTCGACCCGGCGGTCGGCTACCTGCACCGCGACAGGCCCGGCCGCCCAGGGCTGGCGCTCGACCTGATGGAGGAGCTGCGCGCCTTCATCGCCGACCGGCTCGCGCTGTCGCTCGTGAACCGACAGCAGATGGCTCCGGGCGGCTTCGAGACAACGGAGACCGGCGGGGTCATCATGAACGATGACACGCGCAAGACACTGCTGGTCGCCTATCAGAAGCGGAAGCAGGAGGAGATCGCCCATCCGTTCATCGAGGAGCGGGTGGCGGTCGGCCTGATCCCGCACGTTCAGGCGATGCTGCTCGCCCGGTTCCTGCGCGGCGAGCTCGACGCCTACCCGGCCTTCGTGTGGAGGTGATGCCGGTTGACGGCACTCGGGGCAATGGGCTTCAGCCCATTGAGAGGTGATGCCCGTTGATGGTCCTAGTAACCTACGACGTGAGCACGACGACGCCCCAGGGAGAGGCTCGGCTGAGGCGCGTGGCGAAAGCCTGCGAGAACTACGGGCAGCGTGTCCAGTTCTCGGTCTTCGAGTGCCTGTTGGAGCCGGCCCAGTGGGCGAGGCTGCGGCACAGGCTGGAGGAGCTGATCGACCCCGAGCAGGACAGCCTAAGGTACTACCACCTCGGGGCCAACTGGCAGAAGAGAGTGGAGCACGTCGGCGCCAAGGCAACCTATGACCCCGAGGGGCCGCTGGTCGTCTAGCTCCCCTGCCTGGGAGAGCATGTCGTGAGTAGGCCTCGAAGGGGCTGTGTCGAACGGCGCGGGAGTGAGGGCGCCCGCGAACCCGGAGCTACCATTGGTGGCCCGGTAGGTTCGCGACTGGCGCAGAGCCGCCTGTGGCGCGGCTCGGCGGCCGGGTGCCCGGGCCGGAAGGGGTGGTCGAGGCGATGAGGGAGGAGGGTTCGCGCAGGGGACGGTCCTAGCCCTTGGCGCGCAAGGGCTGAGGAGGGAGGAGTCGCCCCCTCGCACGGGGGCGTGGATTGAAACCTTGGGCGGTGTGGGTGCGAGCGGGCCATGAGTTCGGTCGCCCCCTCGCACGGGGGCGTGGATTGAAACGCTGATCGTGCTCACCCGGCGCCCCCTCTCGCTCTGTCGCCCCCTCGCACGGGGGCGTGGATTGAAACCCCTCGCGAGCCGCCGCAATGCCCAGCCCACGCCCCGTCGCCCCCTCGCACGGGGGCGTGGATTGAAACCAGGTACGTACAGCGGTACAGATTACTGCGCGGGTCGCCCCCTCGCACGGGGGCGTGGTTTGAAACCGCGACCGTCACGATCCCCGCG
>Ga0315279_10007946_pt1 | contig 12970 bp, 12 predicted proteins | sample YL17G06_20_MG_FD_203694 | JGI IMG/M metagenome (GOLD analysis project Ga0315279, IMG submission 203694) | Sediment microbial communities from Yellowstone Lake, YNP, Wyoming, USA - YL17G06_20 | ecosystem: Environmental > Aquatic > Freshwater > Lake > Sediment | place: USA: Wyoming | collected... | reverse complement strand
GAAGAGGCTTCCCGGCCCGACGACGATGAGGTCGGCGTTGAGGATGGCGCGGATGACCTCAGGGTTGGCCTGAACGTTGCCAGGCTGCAGGTACACCTCACGGATGGCGCCGCCCCACTTGGTGATGTTGGACTCGCCGTGGATGGTCTCTTCGTCTTCGGTGCGGGCGGACAGGGTGACGTTGGCCAGCGTAGAGGGCAGGATCTGGCCCCGCACAGCGAGGACGCGGCTGGTGGTGCGCACCGCCTCCTCAAAGCTGCCGGTGACGCCGGACATGGCGACGATGAAGAGGTTGCCGAAGCTATGACCCTCCAGACCGGAGCCCTCGCTGAAGCGGTACTGGAAGAGGCTGGTCATTAGGGGTTCGGCGTCGGCGAGGGCGGCGATGCAGTTACGCACGTCGCCGGGGGGCAGGACCCCCAGCTCACGGCGCAGGCGGCCCGAGCTGCCGCCGTCGTCGGCCACCGTCACCACCGCCGTCAGGTTCGCGGTGTGCTCCTTGAGGCCCCGCAGGAGGATAGAAAGGCCCGTGCCGCCACCGATAGCCACGATGCGCGGCCCTCGACTCAGGTAGCGATAGTTGTAGATGATATTCACCAGGCTCTCCTCCCGCCCCGGCCGGATGAAGGCCGAGAGGAGGGAGCTGTTGAGCTTCCAGATCGCGAAGACCATGAGCCCCGTGCTTCCGGTGATGAAGAGGACGCCCCTCGCGTAGCGCGGCAGGAACTGGATGGTCAGGTAATAGACGAACCCGGGGAATGTGTAGGAACCGTAAACCTCCCGCAGCATGTAGGAAAGGCCGAGGCCCATGGCAGCGACACCCAGCAGCAGCAAAAGAAGCCACCGCTTGATGTGCATGCCGAAGTAGAGCCACTTTATGAAGTCAGGGTCTTTAAGGGCACGCATCTGGCCGGATTATACCACCTGCTCTGGATAAGGGAATACTTCTCTGAGCAATTCCCTGCTTACCGGTCCAGCCGCTCGCGCAGGAGCTCCTGGACGACCCCGGCATTGGCCCGGCCGCGGGTCTCTCGCATGACCTGGCCCACCAGGAACTTGACGGCCTCCTGTTTGCCGCCGCGGTAGTCGGCCACAGCCTTGGGGTTCTCCGCCAGCACCTTTTCGACGACGGCCGTGATTTCGTCGGCGGCGCTGATCTGGGTGAGGCCCCGCTCCTCGACCACCTGCCGGGGCCCCTTGCCCGTGGCGAACATCTCCTCGAAGACGGCCTTGGCGGCGGTGCCGGTCATCCAGCCGTCCTCGACCAGCCGGATCATATCATACAACTGCTCGGAACGGACCTGCGACACCGCGATATCGGTCCGGGTGACGTTGAGGAGGCGGGCGAAGTCGCCCAGCATCCAGTTGGCCACCGCCTTGGCCCGCCGGTGCAGCAGGGCCTTCTCTTCCTCCTTTGCCGGCGCCAGGCAGGCCTCGAAGTAGTCGGCGCGCTCACGAGCCTCTGTCAGCAGGCCGGCCTCATAGGGCGTCAGTCCATACTGCTCGCTGAAGCGGTTTCGCTTGGCGTCAGGCAGCTCGGGCAGGCGGGCGCGGAGGCTCTCCACGTACTCCCGGCTGAAGGTCATGACCGGCAGATCGGGCTCCGGGAAGTAGCGGTAGTCGTGGGCGTATTCCTTGCTGCGTTGGGACACCGTCTGCCCCTGGTCCTCGCGCCAGCCCCGCGTCTCCTGGATCACGCGCCCTCCCGATTCCAGGACCTCCATCTGGCGGCTCACCTCGTACTCCAGGGCGCGATAGACGGCGCGGAAGCTGTTGATGTTCTTCAGTTCCACCTTGGTGCCGAACTTGTCGCTGCCCACGGGTCTGAGGCTGATGTTGGGCTCGCAGCGGAAGCTGCCCTCCTCCATGTCGGCGGTGCTGACGCCGATGTAGCGGAGGATCTGGCGCAGCTTGACGGCATACTGCCGTGCCTCCTCTGGCGAACGAATGTCGGGCTCAGACACGATCTCCATGAGGGGGACGCCGGCGCGGTTGACGTCCACCAGGCTGTAGGCCTGGCCTGCCTCGTCGCCACGGTGGACGAGACGGGCCGTGTCTTCCTCCAAGTGGACGCGCGTGATGCCGATGCGCTTGCGTTCGCCGTTGACCTCGATCTCCAGCCAGCCGTTGCGGGAGAAGGGCATGTCATATTGGGAGATCTGGTAGCCCTTCATCAGGTCCGGATAGGGATAGTTCTTGCGGTCGAACTTGGAGCGCTCGGGGATAGTGCAGCTAAGGGCGAGGGCGGTCATGATGGTGTACTCGACGGCCTGCTGGTTGATGACGGGCAGGACGCCGGGCATGCCCAGGCAGACGGGACAGACGTAAGTGTTGGCGGGGGAGGAGGCATAATCGGCGCTACATCGACAGAACATCTTGCTGTGGGTGGTGAGCTGCGCGTGCACCTCCACGCCGATGATTATCTCGTATTTGGCGGCAACCGCGGTGGTCATGAGTTCAGCCTAGTATAGCAACCGCCCCTGGGTTCGGCAAACGAGGGGTGTGGGAGAGCAGGTGGGGGAGCGGACGGCTATGAAGTGCCGAAGGTCAGGCTCCCGCCTGCCGGCGAACAGGTAAGCCCTCTGGGTAGGCCAGGGCAGACCCAGACCGCGCCCTCTCCTCCGAAGGCCGGCCTTTAGGCCGGCTCACGCCAGGCTGAAGCCTGGCCTTCGGGATGCCCAGTGGTGACCGCAGTAGGTTTCGCAGGGCTACAGTTCGGAGTGAAACTGCGTGCGTACGCACTTGAAAGCAAGCGCGGCGCGACCTAGAATAGGAAAACACGCACCTGGGAGGCGGCCCATGGCTATCTCCAGCGCGGCTGAAATGGCTCCACTTCCGCGGGGCAAGCACGCCAAGGATCAACGCCAGCGGGCGCTCATCGAGGCGGCGACCGCCGTCTTTGCCGAGCACGGCTACGATGCCGCCACGACCCGCAGGGTGGCGGAAAAGGCGGGCTGCTCGGAAGGGCTGATCCACCGCTACTTCGGCGGCAAGCGAGGGCTTCTCCTGGCAATCATGGAGGGACGGGTTGCAAAGGCCGTGGAGGCCATCAGGTCCGGGCTGCCCGAGTGCGGCACGGTTGAGGAGGAGATCAACCAGATCATCTTGTTCCACCTCGCGGCACTGTGGGAGCACCGGGACCTGATGCGCGTCGCCATCTCGCAGGCAATAGTCGACCCCAAACTTGGACGTAGCATTACCGACGGTATCAACAGCCAGCGCGTTGGCTTCATCAGGGACAGATTACGAAGGCATCAAGAGGCCGGCCACCTGCGCGACGACGTCGACCTCGAGGCGATCGCACAGGCCGTCGCCGGGCTCGGCTTTCTATTCGGTTTCGTGGCCCAGATTGCCTTCGGCATGGATCGCAAGCAGGTGCGTCGGCTTGCCCTCCGCACCGGCGCCATGCTGAGCCGGGGCGTGGTCGCCCCGTCGCCCTCGTCAAGTGATCGCCGTTGCCTTCGCAGGAAAGGAGACTCCGCGTGACCGGACGCCTGGAATACAAATGGCGTGTGGCCATCGTGTTCCTCTTCGGGCTTTTCATGGCCCTGCTCGACCAGACGATAGTGAACGTCGCGCTGCCCACCTTTGCCAAGGAATTCAGCGCTTCTCCCACCACCATCGAATGGGTGGTCACCGCCTACCTGCTAAGCCTGGCAGTTTTCATCCCCGTTAGCGGGTGGGCCGGCGACCGGTTCGGCACGAAGCGCACCTTCATGTTCGCCCTCGTTACGTTCACGCTGGGCTCGGCGCTCTGCGTCTCTGCCTGGAGTATCCACAGTTTAATCGCCTTTCGGGTGTTCCAGGGCGTGGGTGGTGGCATGCTGACGCCCGTGGGCATGGCCATGCTCTTCAGGGCATTCCCCCCCTCGGAGCGGGCACAAGCTGGGGCGCTACTTGCCATACCCATGGTCGTGGCGCCGGCCAGCGGGCCGGTGCTGGGTGGCTACCTGGTCGAGTATTGGTCCTGGCACTGGATCTTCGCGATCAACATCCCCATCGGCATCGTGGCTCTCCTGGTGGCGGGGCTCCTGCTGCGCGAGGAGAGACAGGAGAACCCCGGGCGCCTCGACATGCCAGGTTTCGTGCTCGCTTCCGCTGGCCTCGCCACCGTCATGTACGCCCTGGCCGAGGCAGGTACGCGCGGGCTGGGCGACACCCGTGTGCTCCTGGTCGGTCTGGTCGGCGTCGCTATCCTAAGTGTCTTTGCCATCGTCGAACTGCGGGCTGAGCAGCCCATGGTCGACCTCCACCTGTTCCGGGACAAGCTGTTCAGGTCAGCGAATACCGTCGCGTACGTGAGCTTTGGCGGCTTCGCGGGTGCGCTGTTCCTGCTGCCGCTACTTCTCCAGGCGGAAATGGGGCTCAGCCCGCTGCAGTCGGGCCTCACCACCTTTCCACAGGCCATCGGCGTGGCCATGATGGCGCAGCCCGCCGGGCGGCTCTACCGCCACGTTGGGCCGCGCCGCATGATGACGCTCGGCCTGACCGGCGCCACGCTGGCTACGATCGCCTTCCTTTCAATCGACCTGAACACGAGCCAGTGGTGGATCCGGGGCATCATGCTCTTTCGCGGCTGGTCGTTCGCTTTCACGATGATCCCGCTCCAGGTGGCGGCCTTCGCCACCATCCGCTCCGAAGACACCGGCCGGGCAAGCGCCATTTTCAACGCCGGCCAGCAGGTCGCCGCAAGCTTCGGCGTCGCCGTGCTCGCGACGGCGTTGAGCAATCGCCTTCTCCACTATGGGGCCACTCTTGGCAGTCCGGCCACGCGGGGTGAAGCCGTGCTGGCCTTCCATGACGCGTTCATACCTGCCATAGCACTGGCGGCCCTCGGCATCGTCGTCGCTGCACTCCTGATCGACGACAAGGAGGCGGCGGGTACGATGCGCCAGGTGGCGGTGCCTGCCGCTAGCGAGGGGCCCGCTGCCGTGGGTGTACGCATAGCGGATGCACCGATCATCGGGGAGGCGGCGCAGCCATCGCCGACTGACCCCCCAGAATAAGAGCATTCCCCACCCTTCACGCCGCGTCGCCCTGACTGGCGGGATACACCCGCGCCAGGGCTTCTCTCAGGCGGGGGACGGTGCGGTAGCGCCCTAGAGCGCCCGGCCTCACCCACCGCGCCTCAGTGTGCTCCCAGTCGATGGCGATGGCCGCTCCCGGTCGTACCCGGAAGAGGAAGGGGTGCACCGTCCAGCGTGTGCCCAGTTCCGGGTCTTCGAAGGTGAAAGGATCGCCGGCCCGCGCAAGCTCGATGTCAGCGGACGAAAGTCCCGTTTCCTCCTGGACCTCGCGCCGGGCCTGATCCTCCGGCGAAGGCGGCCGGGTATCGGCTTCCGGCGGTTCGTTTTCCAGGTAGCCGCTGACGCCCGCCCAGCAGCCCCGATAGGTGCGGACGCGGCCACTGCGGCGGAGGATGAGCACCTCGTCATGGCCATGCGGGCCAGCGCGGAGGAGGAAGCAGGTGACGACAGGTGTCTCGCGCACGGGATCGCGATGTTCCTTCCGAGCGGTCGGCTCTGCCAGCAAGCCGGGCCACGCCACCGGCGCAGGGCGCGTCGACAGTGTAGACCGCGTCTGGGGGAGAGGGAAACGTCTCGCTCGTGGCTGCCGGGAGCACGTCTTGACAGGCGCTGTCAGAGAACTTATACTGTCAGAGAATCGTTCGTAAGAAGTATCTGGTTGCCATAACATGCCACGAACTGAAGGCCGAGTGGAAGAGCTGGTGACAGCGCTGAGGGCGAACGGGCACCGCCTTACCCCTCAGCGCCTCGCCGTTCTCCGCGTCCTGGCCGATAGCCCTGATCATCCCAGCGTTGAGCAGATCTACGAGAAGGTGCGGCGCCAATACCCCATGATGAGTCGAGCCACCGTCTACAAGACCGTGGAGACCCTCAAGAGGATGGCACAGGTGCTGGAGATGGAGTTCAGCGGGGCTGGCAATCGCTACGACGGCAGGCGGGTCGAGCCCCATCCTCACCTTTTCTGTCGGGGCTGTGGACGCATCCAGGACCTGGAGCTCCCAGCCCTGATGCAAGAGGCCACGGAGGTGGCCGAGAAGACGGGCTATGAGCTGCTCGGCCATCGCCTGGACTTCTACGGGCTCTGCTCGGAGTGCCAGGGGAGATGAGCTGACGGGATGTCAGCTCGCGAGAGAAAACCGAACGAGGTGAGAGACCAATGACAGAGAACAAGAAGGGCCTGAGCACCAACTTTGGCGCCCCGGTCGACGACGATCAGAACACGCTGACCGCGGGAAGCCCCGGACCCGCCCTACTTCAGGACGTACACCTTATCGAGAAGCTAGCCCACTTCGACCGCGAGCGCATCCCCGAGCGTGTGGTGCATGCCAAGGGGGCGGGCGCCCATGGTTACTTCGAGGTCACGCACGACGTGACCCGGTACACCAAGGCCAAGTTCTTGTCGGAGGTGGGCAAGCGCACCGAGGTCTTCGCGCGCTTCTCCACCGTGGGCGGCGAGAAGGGGTCGGCCGACTCCGAGCGCGACCCTCGCGGGTTCGCGGTGAAGTTCTACACGGAGGAGGGGGTCTACGACTTCGTGGGCAACGATACCCCTGTCTTCTTCATCCGCGACCCACTGAAGTTCCCTGACTTCATCCACACCCAGAAGCGAAACCCGGCGACCAACCTCAAGGACCCAGACATGTTCTGGGACTTCCTCTCCCTCACGCCCGAGTCCATCCACCAGGTCACCATACTCTTCTCCGACCGCGGCACACCCAAGAGCTACCGCCACATGAATGGCTACAGCGGTCACACCTTCAAGTGGTACAACGACGGGGGTGAGTACTTCTGGGTGAAGATCCACTTCAAGACTGAGCAGGGCGTTCAGAACCTGACCCGCGAAGAGGCGGTGCGCCTGGCAGGCGAGGACCCTGATCGGGCCACTCGTGACCTGTACCAGGCGATCGAGCGAGGCGAGTACCCGGCCTGGAAGGTCTACGTACAGATCATGACCCCTGAACAGGTCGACAACTACCGCTTCAACTCCTTCGACATCACCAAGGTCTGGCCTCACGGCGACGCCCCATTGACGCCTGTGGGTCGCATGGTCCTCAACCGCAACCCGGAGAACTACTTCGCTGAGGTCGAACAGGCTGCCTTCTCCCCGGGCACCCTCGTGCCCGGGATCGCCACCTCGCCAGACAAGATGCTCCAGGGGCGTCTCTTCAGCTACCACGATACCCATCGCCACCGGTTGGGACCGAACTACCATTTGCTGCCCGTGAACTCGTCCAAGGCTGCCCCAGTGGACAACTACCAGCGGGACGGCTTCATGCGCTTTGACTCCAACGGCGGCGGCAGCCCCAACTACTTTCCCAATAGCTTTGGCGGGCCCGCGCCTGACCCCACAGCGGCCGAGCCAGCTTTTGAAGTGTCCGGGGAGGCCGAGCGCCAGCCCTACACCCATCCCAATGACGATTTCGTGCAGGCCGGGAACCTGTACCGCAAGGTGATGAGTGACGAAGACAGGGGGCACCTGATCGGTAACATCGTGGCCCACCTGGGGAAGGCGCAGAAGCGTATCCAGTCGCGCCAGACAGCTCTCTTCTACAAGGCCGACGCCGAGTATGGCCGCCGTGTGGCTGAAGGGCTTGGTCTGGATGTCAAGGAGGTTGAGCGGCTGGCCGAGATGACCCATGAGGAACGGGCAAAAGCCACCGCGCAAGGAACCTAACAGTCCATAGTGACCGGCAAACGCGCCAACGTTGACGGTCGATTCGGGAAGGAGGGCCTTACCATGGCTAGGAACCTCAAGGGGACCAAGAGTCTCGACAATCTGAAGGAGGCCTTCGCGGGGGAGGCGCAGGCCAACCGCCGCTACCTCTACTTCGCCCGCCTGGCCGACATCGAGGGGTACGCTGACATCGGCGGTCTCTTCAGGGACACGGCGGAGGCCGAGACGGGACACGCCTTCGGGCACCTCGACTTCCTGAAGGAGGTCGGCGACCCTGTAACCGACGTGCCCATCGGTACGACGGAGAATAACCTGCGCTCCGGCATCGAGGGCGAGACCTACGAGTACACCCAGATGTACCCCGGCTTCGCCAGGACGGCCCGCGACGAGGGCTTCGAGGAGCTAGCCGAGTGGTTCGAGACTCTGGCTAAGGCGGAGCGCTCCCACGCCGGTCGCTTCACGAAGGGTCTGGAGGCCGTCGCCGGCAAGGAGCCCGCGGAGGCCATCTAGGACCAGCCACCGCCGCATTGCGCATCGTGAGGGCGCCCCGGCTGGCACTCAGCGGGGGCCCTCTTTGTCCGTACCCCGAGAGAGCGATCGGAGGTGAGCGATGATCGTTGACCCCGTCTCCGAGGCCTACTGGGATGAGGGCACCTACGAGGCCGAATCGCGCCGCGTCTTTGAGGTCTGCCACGGCTGCCGTCTGTGCGTGACCATCTGTCCTGCCTTCCCGGCCTTGATTGACCTGACAGACGGTGTCGACGGGGAAATGAGCAAGCTCAGCGCTCGCGACTGGTCTCGGGTCATCGACCTCTGCTACCAGTGCAAGCTGTGCTATGTCCGCTGCCCCTACACACCCCCACACGAGTGGCAGGTGGACTTCCCCAGGCTCATGATGCGCGGTCAGGCCATCGAGGCGCGACGGCGGGGTGTGAAGCTCCAGGACCGCGTCATGGGCAACACCGACTTGCTGGGTCGGGTGGGCGGCCTGATGGCTCCGCTGGCCAACGCGGCCAACCGCATGGCCCCTACCAGGTTCATGATGGAGAAGTCTCTCGGTGTGCACCGGCAGCGCCTCCTCCCCCGCTTCCATTCCCGCACCTTCGCGGGCTGGTTCCGAGGGCGCAAGCCCGGACAGGTGCCAGCGGGGGAACGAAAGGTCGCCCTCTTCTACACCTGCTACGTCAACTACAACGACCCCCAGGTTGGGAAAGCCTGCGTCGAGGTGCTGGAGCGCAGCGGCATCGCCGTCTCTTGTCCCGAGCAGCAGTGCTGTGGGATGCCATTCCTGGACAGCGGCGACTTGCGGGCGGCCCAAGAGAAGGCCCGCTTCAACCTGCGCTCTCTTCTCAAGGCCGTCGAAGAGGGCTGCGACATCGTCGTGCCCGGGCCTACCTGCGGTTACACCCTCAAGCAGGAGTACCCTCGCCTTCTGGGTCCTGAGGCGGAAACGATATCATCCCACACCTACGACATGTGCCAGTACCTCATGCGGCTGCACGGGCAGGGGGCGCTCAATACTGACTTCGGCAGCAGTCCAGGCAAGATCGTGTACCACCTCCCATGCCACCTGAAGGCGCAGAACATCGGCTACAAGTCGAGAGACCTGATGCAGCTCATCCCGGGAGCCTCGGTGGAGGTGGTGGACCGCTGCTCCGGCCACGACGGCACATGGAGCGCCAAGAAGGAGTACTTCGAGCTCTCCCTGAAGGTCGGGCGACGCCTCTTCGAGGACGTGCGGGAGGCCCAGCCTGCCCTGGTTGCCACCGATTGCCCGCTGGCCGGTATTCAGATTGAACAAGCCACCGGCATGCGGCCGGTGCACCCTGTCCAGGTGCTCCAGGCCGCCTACAGGCCGGAGAGATCGGAGTGAAGATGGAGAGGATAACTCTGGCAGACGTCAAAAGGCTGCCCGAATACGAAGCGATGCGCGACGCCATGCGCAGCCACGTCATCGACCTCAAGAAGCGGCGGCGGGTGCCCCTGGGAGACCGCATCAGTCTGGTCTTCGAGAACCGCGAGACCGTGCTCTTCCAGGTCCAGGAGATGGTGAGGGCGGAGCGCATCACCTCCGCCGACGCCATTCAGGCCGAGATCGACGTCTATGGGCTCTCCGTCCCCGAGCGCGACGAGCTCAGCGTAACCATGTTCATCGAGATCACGGAGCGGGTCGCGATACGTCCGGAGCTCGACCGGCTCATTGGTGTCAACGAACGGCTGCGTCTGCGCATAGGGGAGCGCCACGCTGTCCTCGGCGTGTTCGAGCCCGGCTGGAGCCGGGAGGACCGTATCGCCGCCGTACAGTACGTGAAGTTTCCTCTTACGCCGGAGCAGGCGGAGGCCTTCAAGAGCGGGCGCGAGCCCGTCTTCCTCGAGGTCGACCACCCCAACTACCAGGCCAGTATCCGGATGAAGGAAGCGGCGCGGCAGGAGTTGGCGCGAGAGATCGGGTAGCCCTCAATCGCAACGCAAGACCTGCCAGGGTGGTGGCGAAGTCGCCGCTCACCTTTCGACCCCTCGGCTTTGTTCAGGGCAGGCAGGCTCAGGGTGCCCTTCGACAAGCTCAGGGTGAGCGGCTTTTGGATCCCGCTCGTGGTGAGCCTGTCGAACCACGAACGGCCCACTTGAATTTGTCGGCGCCCTGCTAGCCGCCGCCCTCCGCCAGCAGGGGCGCTGCCGCCGCCTCCACCTCCGGCGTGAGGTCATAGCCGTCGATCGGCTGGCCGTCGGCCGTGACGACCCTCAGCCCCTCGAAGCGCAGGCGATTATCGGCAAAGGCCCGCAAAGTGGCCACAATGAGGGGCAGCTCCCGGGTCGCCCCCTGACGGCGGATCTCCTTGAACAGCGGGTTCTCCTCTCCCTCCGCTGCCCTGATCTCGTCCACCGAGCGGTCCTCTACCTGGCGCCAGAGAGGGTCCAGGGCCGGACCGCGCAGGGGGTAGGTGCAGTAGGTCACGGTCGGGCCTCGGTCCAGGTTGGTGGTGCAGAGGAAGATGGTGATGCCCGACCTATCGGCGCGGCTGGCGATGAGCTCCCAGATGACCTCCTGCCAGATGCCGACCGGCCCGCCGGGTGCAGCCGGGTGCAGGTTCAGGAGCGGCCAGCGCTCGCAGATGACGTCGGTGAAGATGAGCATGAAGCCGGCCAGCATCCCCAGGTCGAACGGGTAGGGCTCGATGAGGCGGGCCACCTCGCGGTCGTAGTCCCGGCGCCAGGGGAGCAGGGGCTCGCCGAGCCGGACCACGGGCAGGTTGCGCTCCCGCCGGTAGCGGCTGTAGGAGAGGGTGACCAGGGGCAAACCGTAGGACTGCACCAGGTCGAAGTACCGGTCGGTGGGCTCGGCCTCGCCGCGCTCGCGGTTGCAGAAGACGAAGGCGATCTCGGCCTTGAGGTCGCCCTTCTGTATGGCGTCCATGGCGGCCCTGAGGAGCCCCTTCGACCCCTCGCCGCGGCCCGTAGAGAACCAGCCGATACGGAGCATGGTGCCACCCTCAGGAAGTGTACGTCGGCCTGAGCCCCAGGCGCCAGCGGAACTTGGCCAGGGTGCTGATGACGTGCACCAGGGGGTTGGCCGGCCGCCCAACGACGCGCCCTTGCCGCAGGGCTTCCAGGAACTCCTGCGGCCCTTCGAAGTCCGGCATCTCGACGTAGGTGGTGCCCAGCTCCCAGGGCGAGTGGGCGTCGCTGCCGGCGCCCATGGGCAGCCCCAGTTCTTCGGCCAGCCGCCGCGCCCGCTCGTTGTCACTTCGGAAGGTAGTGCGGGAGTTGAACACCTCTATCACGTCCAGGTGGGTCAGGATGCGCTCCCGGGCGCCAGCACGGAGGGGCTCCCGCCGGACGCGGTCGAAGGGGTGCGGCAGCGATACCAGGCCCCCCTGGGCGTTTATCCGCTCGATGGTCTCCTCCGGCGTCAGACCAGGAGGGATGGTCTCCTTCAGAAAGAGGCCGGTCAGCTCGCCCTCCCTGGTCTTGACCTCCTCGGCGATGATGACCTTGAAGGGGGCGATGCGCTGGACGGCCAGGGCCCCCTCGACGTTGTTGTGCTCGGTGACGGCGAGGCAGTTGATGCCCAGCTTCAGGCAGCGGCTCACGCACCGTTCGGGCGAGGTGATACAGTCCCGCGAGTAGTGGGTGTGGGTATGGAGGTCGGCCTTCAGCAAGGCTCCTCTCCCGGCTCCTCGGGCTCCGGAGGCGCGGCGTAGGCGGCGAAGGCCTCCTTGAGGCGGGTGACCTTGAGCTCGGCACCGTCCAGGATCTCCTGGCAGCGCCGGGCCAGGTTCATGCCCTCCTCGTAGAGGGCCAGGGTGTCGTCCAGGCTGAGGCCGCCCGCCTCCAGCTTGGCCACCGTCTCCTCCAACCGCTGGTAGAGCTCCTCGAAGGTCTGCTGATCCTTGTCTGAAGGCACGGGCATCATCCTCCGTAGCTACGAGTCGAGCATGAGGAGGGGCTGCACGCCCTCCCCACGCTTCTCGCCTTTGCGCGTCCGTCGGGTGGACGGACGGGTGCCTGTCGCCTTCTCGACACGCACCGGGAAGCCGCCGTCCTTGACCCGCACGGAGAGCCGCTCGCCACCCGTGACCTCTGCCACGCTGCTGACGACGTGGCCGTCGCGCTGAACCAGGGCATAGCCGCGGGCCAGCGTAGCCTTGGGGTCCAGGGAGCGGAGCTGGCCAGCGAACCCCGAGAGGCGCTCGCGCCAGCGCCGCAGGAGCGCCTCCAGGGAAGCGTTGGCCTGGCGCCAGAGGTCGTCCAGGCGCTGGCGCTCGCGGGCCAGGTCGGGCATCAGGCGCTCCATGCGGCTCACCGCCTGACTGACGCCGGCTTGCCGGCCCTCGACCTCGCCCCTGCAGCTCGTGAGGAGAGAGGCGGCCAGGACACTCAGGCGCACCGTCACCTCCAGGCGCTCAGGCGCGACCAGCTCGGCGGCGGCCGAGGGCGTGGGCGCCCGCAGGTCGGCCACGAAGTCGGCGATGGTGTAGTCCGTCTCGTGACCGATGGCGGAGACGACAGGGACGCGGCTGGCGTAGATGGCGCGGGCCACCGGCTCCTCGTTGAAGGCCCAGAGTTCCTCCAGCGAGCCGCCGCCGCGGGCGACGATGATGACGTCGATGGCCGTCTCGTCGTTGAGGGCGGCGAGCGCGGAGACGACGCCGGACGCCGCCTCCGGGCCCTGGACGGCGGTAGGGGCGAGGACGACCTCGGCCAGGGGCCAGCGCCGCCCCAGGATGTTGCAGATGTCGTGGAAGACGGCGCCCACGGGCGAGGTGAC
>Ga0315279_10007945_pt1 | contig 12971 bp, 10 predicted proteins | sample YL17G06_20_MG_FD_203694 | JGI IMG/M metagenome (GOLD analysis project Ga0315279, IMG submission 203694) | Sediment microbial communities from Yellowstone Lake, YNP, Wyoming, USA - YL17G06_20 | ecosystem: Environmental > Aquatic > Freshwater > Lake > Sediment | place: USA: Wyoming | collected... | reverse complement strand
GGCCGGCCCTCGAGGAACTCGGAGGCCGGCTGAAGAAGGCGGCGGACCCGATGGAACGGGCGACCGTGGCGGCGGCGATGGTCCGGATCCTGTCGGCCCGGGAATCCTGGCGAAGCCGCATCCTCACCGAGAAGAAACCCCCCGCCCTCGGTGCGGACGCCCCGGGAAGGGTTCCGGCGGTCCCCGAGGGGGACCGAAAGGGGCGCCTCTTGCCTTCGGACAAACGGCCGGCGGAGTCGTAATTCCTTTTGGGGACTGAATTTTTGCTTGACGGCGCCGGGGGGCCAACTAGAATCGTTGGACGCGGTTTCGGGCGGGAGGATTCTGGACGGACGGCGGGAAAACAATCCGGGCGGGCGCCCCTCATCCGGTGCCTTGTGAAAGGAGTGTACCTTGAGTACGCTGGGGAAGATCCTGACGGTCCTGATCGTCGTCGTTTCGATCGCGGTGGCGGTTCTGGTGGCCCGCGAGTTCGCCCTGAGCGACAACTGGCACGCGCGCTACCAGGAAGAGGCGAGACTCTTCGGTAAGGCGCTCGAGCAACGAGACTCGGCCATCCAGCAGCGGGATCTCACGAAGAGAGCCGCCGACGCCAATGAGGCTCTTCACCAGCAGCAGATCGGAACCCTGACCGACGAACTGGCGCTGCGCAACAACACCATCGCCTCGCTCCGCGAGCAGATTGAGAATCAGGAGAAGCGGCTCCAGGAACTCGCCACGAACCTGACCGGGTTGAAGACCAACTATGAGAACGTGGTCGCGATGATGAACGGCTACCGCCAGGAACGGGACGTCGCCAAGGAAGAAGCTGACACCCTCCGGAAGATGTACACGGAACTCGAAGGCAAGTGGCGCGTTCTGCTCGCCCAGTTCGCGGACTCCAAGGAGACCCTGCGGCAGTCCGATGAGCAGAACAAGACGCTCAAGGGCAAGATCGCGTGGGCGACCCAGCAGTACAATATCGCGAATTGGCCGCCGGAAGCCGCCCCGCTGCCGCCCAGCGAGAAACTCGAAGGCCTCGTCACGGACGTGAACCTGGCGGCCGGGGTCGTCCAGATCAGCCTCGGGTCGGATGACGGGGTGGTCAAGGGGATGAAGTTCTACGTCTATGACAAGGCGCACGACAAGTACCTGGCCACGCTGACGATTGACAAGGTTGCGCACGATAGTGCCGCCGGGCAACTGAGCATTATCCGCGGTACCGTGGAGAAGGAAAGTCATGTCACGAATCGCTTCGTCGAGTAGTGCCAGCGGGGTCCGCGTTGCCGCGCAGCCCCTCAGCAACGTTTACACGGTGCTGTTGCTGCTGGGGGCGCTTGCCCTCGTCACGGCGCTCGTGATGACTTGTATCACGCTCCAGGGCCGTTACGGCTCGATCCTGCCTTTGGGATCGGCGGGCGAGCAGAGTCGGCGCGACCTCGAGGATGCGAAGAGCAAACAGGCGGCGGCGGGGGGGGAACTGGACCAGATGCAGAAGGCGCTCGAACAGTGGCCGCAGGGAACTGCGGGCGGCGCCCCGGCCCCCGCCGGCGAACCGGCTCCCGCCAGCCCGTAAAACGCCCGTCGGCCAAGGTCGGTACCGGAAGATGCAATCGCCATTTCGGGGACTGTCATGATCTTCGACCGTCTCATCGGTCTGTTCTCCTACGACATCGGCATCGACCTGGGCACCGCCACGACCCTCGTGTACGTCCGCGGCCAGGGGATCGTTCTGTGCGAACCTTCCGTCGTCGCCGTGCACAGGGACACCGGCAAGGTGATGCTCGACGGCATGGCAGTCGGGGAGATGGCCAAAAGGATGCTCGGCAAGGCGCCTCCCTCCATCCAGGCGATCCGCCCGCTGCGTGACGGCGTCATCGCCGATTTCGACATCACCGAAGCGATGCTCAGTTACTTCATCCGCCGGGTTCACGGCCGGCGGAGACTCATCCGCCCGCGGGTCGTCATCGCCATTCCCTCCGGGATCACGGCCGTCGAAAAACGGGCGGTCCTTTCCAGCGCCCATCGCGCCGGCGCCCGGAAGGTCTATCTCATCCAGGAACCGATGGCGGCCGCGATCGGCGCCGGTCTGCCCATCGAGGAACCGACCGCCAGCATGGTGGTGGACGTCGGCGGCGGGACGACCGAAGTCGCCGTCATCAGCCTGGCGGACATCGTCTGCTCCGAATCGATCCGCGTCGCCGGCGACGACCTCGACGCCGCCATCATCGAATACATGAAGCGGACCTACAGCCTCCTGATCGGCGAACAGACGGCCGAACGCATCAAGATCGCGATCGGCAGCGCCTGCCCCGTCGGCGAGGAGAGCGAGATGGAAGTCGGCGGACGGGACCTCATCGCCGGGCTTCCCCGCACCACCGTCGTCACAAGCCAGGAAATCCGCGAGGCCCTCGCCGAGCCCATCCAGGCCATGATCGAAACCATCAAGCGCACCCTCGAACGCACCGAGCCGGAACTCTCCGCCGACCTCGTCCATAACGGCATCTGCCTGTGTGGCGGCGGGGCGCTTCTGAGGGGGCTCGACGTTGTCATGTCCCAGGCCACAGGGCTCAAGGTCCGCGTGGCCGACGATCCCATGACCGTCGTCGCCCGCGGGACCGGCATTTTCCTGGACCACCTGAAACGATGGCGTGCCACCAGCGCCATCGAAACCAGCGACGAGGAACTGTAAGACGGAACGTGGAACGCGGCCACGGTACGCTAGCATCGCCGCGTCCTTCCGGCCGCGGCTCACCTTGTGAGCCGACCGCGGGAGCGGTCGGCGACGTTCGCCACGGCGGGGCGAGCGGGGGGAACGCTTGGCAACGCGGAACCCGGGCCGCGGTGTGCGCCGCACCGGTTGACGGAGCCAGACTCGCCATGGCACGCAGACCTCGCAGGCCGAGACGCCTTCCGATGGCGCGCGAAACGCGCCGCCGGATCGTCATGGCCTCGCTCGTCCTGGTGACCGGCGTCCTGCTTTTTCTGCCTGCCTCCGTCACCGGCCGCGTCCGCGTCTGGGCCGGACCGGTCTTCTCGCCTTTCCAGGATCTGACGGAAGGCTGGGCCCTGGACCTCGCGCAGCAGATCCGCGCCCCGGGTCGTCGAGAACCCACGGTCGAGGAAGACATGGCGGCCTTGGTGGTCCGGATCGAGGCCCTCCAGGACGCCCTCGCCCAGGCGGGGGCCCGTCTTGGCGAATACGAGCGGCGACTGAAAGACCTTTCGCAGATCCGCCAGGGGCTGGATGGCTTGCCGTGCCGACTGATTCTGGCCCGTCTGATCGCGCCGGAGGTGGCCGGCGGTCGCGCCGGCGCCCGCCTGGCCGAAGGAACCGAAAGCGGCGTCCGCAAGGGCAGCGCAGTCATCGCCCGTGGGCTCGACCGTGGCGCGGCGCTGGGCCTGGAGCGCGGGGAAGCGGTCCTTACCGCCGCCGGACTCGTCGGCATCGTTGACGAGGTCGGACCCCTGACAAGCACGGTGCGGCTCATCACGGACCCGCAGACCCGACTGATGGTTCAGGTCGTGATGCGCCGCGATGGGAACTGGCGCGCCGGACCGACGGGCCTGGCCAACGGCACGGAGGACGGGACGGCCGTGTGCCTGATAGGCATTCCGCGTACGGCCGACGTGGCCGTCGGCGATTTCGTCGTGACCAACCCGTCGCCGGAGTCGCCTCTGCCGGCGTACCTGATCGTCGGACGCATTGTGCGGTGCGAACGGAAGCCGGCCGGACCGTTTTACGATATTCAGATTGAGCCGCGCGTCGCCCCAAGCGAGGCCTTCGAGGTTTTCGTCTTGGCTCCGGCGGAACCCCCGAAGCCGTAGCCGAGCATGGCGGGGGACATTGGTTTTTCTTGCCCGGCTGCGCGTCGGCCGGGGCGTATCCCAGTTTGGAGTCGCCGGTGCGCTGGGTCGTCATCGCCATTGTGGCCTACGTTTGCATCGTCCTGGAGGCGCTTTTCTTCCGGGCCGGCCTGCTGGCGATCCGGATTGACGGCCAGTGGATTCGGCCCGATCTGCTCCTTATTCTGGGCCTGTTTCTGGCCCTGCATCTTGAATCCCACGAGGTCTTTGTCGTCGGCTGGTGTTTCGGACTGGCGTCGGACCTGGTGAGCGTGGCGGGCCGGCTCGGTGTCGGCGCCCTCCTGTTTTGCCTCGTCCTTTACCTCATCAGTCTCCTTCGCAAGGGTGTCTTCGGGACCCGCGTCCTGGCCCAGTTTCTCCTCTGCCTCGGCGCCGTCTTTCTGGTCCACGGGGTCTGGTACGTCGCCACGCGGTACTTCGAGGCGGCCCCGCTCCGGATCGGGCCATCCGCCGAGCAGGCCGCCCTCGAGGCCCTCTATTCGGCGTTTCTCGCGCCGTACCTTTTCTGGCTCTTCGCGATGCTCCAGGGGCCTCTGCGTCTCCCCGTCGGCGCGCCGGAGTAAGTGGCCGTCCGCCGCCGTACATTCTCTCTGTCCGGGAAGGCCCGCCTTGATTTTGCTCCCCTCGTGGCATAGGATGCGCCGGTCGGCGCCTCGGCCCACGGGTCTTGCCCCATGTATGCGATACGCCTGAAATCCGTTCTCGCCGTTCTCGCCATCGGCGCTGCCGTCCTTCTCGTCTTCCTCCTGCGCCTTCAGGTCTTCCAGGAGACGCGCTACCGCCAGGAGGCGGCCGAACGGCTCAAACGGCCCCCGGGCTTTCACCCGACGATTCGCGGCGCGATCTACGACCGCAATGGCGTCCCGCTGGCCCAGGACACCGGCGCCTTCGACGTGGCTGTCTACTTCCCGTTCGTGGAGATGAGTGATGAGTTCGTGGCTGACTTGGCCCGCCAATGGAGCGTGCCCAAGGCCGAAGTCCGGCTCCGCATCGAGCACATGTGGCAGGAACTGGCGCGCCTGACCGGCATTCCCCCCGAGGAACTCGCCCGGCGCGCCGACATCATCCGCCAGCGCGTCCAGGTCATCCGCGAGACCGTTGCCGAACGCCACGGACGCCGCATCCCCGTCCGCGAAGAAACCTACGGCCCGCGCACCAGCATTCCCCATCCGATCGTCCACGACGTGGACCTCAATGCGGTCGGGGTCATCGGTTCGCAGCCCGACCGGTTCCCCGGGCTCGTTCTCGTGCCGACCTCGAAACGCGAGTATCCCTACGGCGCCGTCGCCCCGCATGTCGTCGGCTGGCTCGGCGAGGTTGCCCAGGAGGAACTGGACGGCGCTGTCAATGCCGACTATCCGCCCGGACATCTGAAGCGCTACTGGCCCGGCGATGAGGTCGGTCGCAGCGGCGTTGAAGCCCTTGCCGAAAGCATTTTGCGCGGGTCGCGCGGCGTCTATCGCAAGGGCATCGACGGGAACTTCCTGGAAGACATCCCGCCTGTGCCCGGCGACGACGTCCACCTCTCGCTCGACATCGCCCTCCAGGCCGACGTTGAAGCGATTCTCGACCGCGGGCCGCCCGACGCGCCACGCCGTCGCGTCGTCGGCGCCGTCGCCGTCCTCGATTGCCGCACCGGCGATTGTCTGGTCCTCGCAACCTCGCCGCGGTACGACGTCCGGCTCGTCGAGGCGGATTACCCCGATCTCCTGCGCGACCCCGGCGGACCGCTTCTCAATCGGGCCGTCGCCGGCCAATACCCCCTGGGGTCCGTCTTCAAGGCCGTCACCTCCACCGCCGCACTGCACGAAGGCGTCCTCACGCCTCAGACCATCCTCGTGTGCGAGGGGATCCTCGATCGCGATCACCCCGAACGCTTCCGCTGCTACATCTACCCGAGCGGCCACGGCGCGATTGAACTGAGGACCGGCATCAAGAAGTCCTGCAATGTCTTCTTCTATCAGGTGGGAATGCTTCTCGGCCGGCAGGCGGGCGGCGGCAGGGACATGGCGCTGGCGCGCGATCGGCTCATCCAGTGGGCCGAGCGGATGGGTTTCGGCCAGCCCACCGGAATCGGTCTGCCCGGCGAGGCGAGCGGCTCCGTCCGGGTCGACGACGTGCGGAATCTCGCCGTCGGCCAGGGGGAACTGCTCGTGACGCCCCTCCAGGTCGCGCAGGTTTACGGCCTCGTCGCCACCGATGGCCGGATGCCCCCGCTTCGCCTGGTCCGGGAACTGGCCCCCCCCGCCGACGCTGCACGCCCGGGCTTGAACCTGAATCCCAAGTACATGGCTGTTATCCGAGACGCCTTCGATGCGGTTGTCAACGAAGAGGGAGGCACCGGCTACGGCCGCGCGAATCTCCCGGACATCCGCATCGCCGGCAAGACCGGCACGGCCCAGGCCGGCCGTGGCGCGGACCACGCCTGGTTCGCCGGTTTCGCCCCTGCGGAGAACCCGCGAATTGCCTTCGCGGTCATCATAGAACACGGCGGCCACGGCGGCGAAATCGCCGGGCCCATCGCCCGCGAGATCGTCAAGGCCTGCAAGACCCACGGCTACCTGGACGACCGGCCGGTCGCTCCGGGCCCCGAGCCCGTGCCGCCATCGCCGCCGAAAGACCCGCCGCCCAAGGCTGTCGGCTAGGAAAGGAAAAGGTGTCAGGTGCTTTTTTCGCCACCGTTGAGACCGAATGATGCAGACTGGCAACGCGGAACCAGTTAAGCCCTCCGAAGAAATGGTAGTTTCTTTCTCCGGGCCATTCTCTTGGCCGGGAACGTCGGATGCACCATCCGTCTTTGACGCGGAGGTACGGCGGCTGCCCGGTATCTACCTCTGGACCGTGTCGCTAGCAGAAGGCCACCTTGTCTACTATGTCGGCGAAACGGGGCGAAGTTTCGAGGTAAGACTGCTTGAGCACTACAAAGAGCATGCGGCATGCATGTACCACGTCTACTCCCCGGCGGAACTTGCGCGGGGCGAGAAGGTCGCCTTGTGGCCGGGCCGCTACGACGCTGAGCATCGGAAGTTCACTACGGAGTTCATTGCCCAACATGCGAACCTGGCTCCGCATATCCACGCGCTTGCTTACCTGTACCGGTTCTTGCTGGCCCCCCTCTCATGCGAAAGTCGGATCCGCCAACGCATCGAGGCCGCAATCGCAGGGGCCCTCTATGCTGCCCCTGGCCTGGCAGGCATCTTCCAGGATAGAGGCATCCGCTATGCCCCCCGGCGAGCCGACGAGGTGCCGCTTGGGTGCGCGCTCACATCTCCTGTGCCTCTTATCGGACTCCCGGAGCAGATATGGGCGTAGCAGGAAAAGGTGTCAGGTACTTTTTTCGGTTCCTGCAGTTCCGGGGGGAAAAGTACCTGACACCTTTTCCAGCAGGTCGCGGACCGAGAGGCTCGTCACCGGGTCGCGGGCGTCCGGGGCGATTTCCGCCAAGGGCTCCAGGACGAACCGCCGCTCGCGCATCCGCGGGTGCGGAATCACGAGTGTGCCGGTTTCGAGAATCGTGTCGCCGCAGAGAAGAATGTCGAGGTCGATCTGGCGCGGTCCCCATCGCGGACCCGGTTTTCGGCCGAGCGAGCGTTCGACGCGCTTCAGTTCCTCAAGGAGCGCCTCGGGCGCAAGGTCGGTTTCGATCTTCGCGGCCGCGTTCAGGAACCTGCCTTGGCCCGGCGGGCCGCCCACCGGGTCGGTCTCGAGGAAGGAACTGACGGCCGAGACGGCGATTTGCGGATGGGCGCGAAGCGCATCGAGCGCGGCTTCGAGGTTCCGCCGGCGGTCACCCAGGTTTGAGCCCAGGCCGAGGTAAATGGTTGACATAGGTCTTGCCCCTGTGCCTCCTGAAAACTCCGTCAGCGTTGATTTTACAGGAGTTGCGTCTCTTGCCACAAGTACCAGTCGATCGTAGCATTCCCCCTCCCAACGATGGGCGAAAGGTCGCGGAATTCCGGGAATTCTGTAATTCGTAATTCTGGTAATTATAATTCTATAATTCTGGGAACACAATACTCAACTCGTTGGCGGGGCCGGTGGTGGAAGGTAGCGTTTGGGTATGGCGAGGCCGGCAAAAGCCGAGTTAGTTAAAGCGTCCCCAGAATTCGGCCGATACAATAGAAACCGTATGAAGAAGATCAAACAGTTGATCGAGAAGCAAGAGGCCCCCCGGCCCCGGCGCAACAAGATCCTGGCCGGCATCCTGTGCGTGATTGCCCTCGCGGCGGTGCTGGCGGCGAACTATGGATTCGGACCGGGGACGCGGGCGGAGAAAATCGTCGCGGCCTACCAATCCGGGCAAACCTATTCTCCGCTGGAGGTTGTCTACCCGCGGGAGGGCACCGTTTTCCCGCCGGACATCGCGGCCCCGAAGATCCGTTGGAAGGACGTCCTGGCCCTGACAGACGCCTGGGTCGTCGCGGTCGGGGAACGCGGCAGCACCTGCCTCAGCCCCGTGCTGAACACCCCCGAGTGGACGCCTTCGGACCTGGGGTGGGAGGCCGTCAAGAAGGCCTGCCTCAACAAGAGCGTCTCCGTCACGGTCGTCGGGGTCCGGGGCAGGGACTCCAATCGCATCCTGTCGGCGGCGAGCATCACGATCCGGACTTCCGGCGAAGAGGTGGCGGCGCCGGTCTTCTACCGGGAGGTGAACTTGCCGTTCGTGGAGGCGGTCAAGGACCCCTCCCGCATCCGATGGCGGTTCGGGCCGATCTCTTCCCTCCAGCAGCCTCCGGTCATCCTGGAGAACCTCCCCGTCTGCGGGAACTGCCATTCCTTCTCCGCCGACGGAAAGGTGATGGGCATGGACGTGGACTATGCCAACGACAAGGGGTCGTACGCGATCTCGCCGGTGTCGGAGGAGATCGTCCTGGACGACGGGAAGATCATCACGTGGTCTGACTACAAGAGAGACGACAAGGAATCGACGTTCGGCCTGCTCTCTCAGGTCTCCCCCAGCGGCCGGTACGTGGTGAGCACGGTGAAGGACCGATCGGTCTTCGTGCCAAGGCCGGACCTGATGTACTCGCAGCTTTTCTTCCCGCTCAAGGGCATCCTGGCCATCTACGATCGCCAGACCAAGGTGTTTCGAGCCCTCCCTGGGGCGGACGATCCGCAGTTCGTGCAGAGCAACGCCTCCTGGAGCCCCGATGAAAAGTACATCGTTTTTGCCCGAGCGAGGGCCTACGAACTGAGGAAGGCCAGCGACCGGGTGCTGCTCACGCAGGAGGAGTGCGCGGAGTTCCTCGAGGAAGGCAAGATGTTCTTGTATGACTTGTACCGTATCCCCTTTAACGAGGGGAGGGGCGGGACGGCTGAACCGCTGCCCGGGGCGTCGGGGAACGGCATGAGCAACTACTTCCCCAAGTACTCGCCCGACGGCAAGTGGATCGTGTTCTGCCAGGCGAAGACCTTCATGCTGCTTCAGCCGGATAGCGCGCTCTACATCATCCCGGCCTCCGGCGGGCAGGCGCGCCGGCTGGAGTGCAACACCTCCGCGATGAACTCCTGGCACAGTTGGTCGCCCAACGGAAAGTGGCTGGTCTTCAGCTCCAAACTCAACGGCCCCTACACGCAACTGATGCTCACCCATATCGACGCCGACGGCAGGAGCTCCCCGCCGGTCGTGCTGGACCGCTTCACGTCACCGGACCGCGCGGCCAACATCCCGGAATTCGTCGCCCTCCGGCCCGGGGCCATCAAGACGATGCGGGAGCACTTCGTCGACGAGGTCTCTTTCCTCCGGGCCGCGGAGGAACACATAAAGGCCGGCGATATCGGAAATGCGGACAAGGCGTACCGAAGGGCGCTGGAGATCAATCCGAAGTACGCGGAGGCCCACAACGGCGTAGGATGCATGCAGATTTTCAAGGGGAACCTCCAGGAGGCAAAGGCACACCTGGAGAAGGCGATCGAGTACGACCCCAATCTTGCGGAAGCCTACAGCAACCTTGGGTCTGTTCTCCGCCGACAGGGAAGCTACGAGTCGGCTGTCGAGTGCTTCCGCAAGGCCCTCCAGATCGCTCCGGACCTGGCCGAGGCCCACAACGCCTGGGGCAACCTCCTGGTGGCGACGGGGAAGATCCCGGAGGCCATCGAGCAGTTCGAGAAGGCGTTGGAGATCGAACCGGATTACGCGTCCTCCCAAAACAACCTGGGGGCTGTGCTGATCCAGGGCGGCCAGCTCGAGCGGGGCATCGCGCATTGCGAGAAGGCGCTGGAACTTCGCCCCAAGTGGGCCGACCCGCACGTGAACCTGGCCATCGCCTATCGCCGCCAGGGCAAGGCGGACAAGGCCGCCACGCACGGCAAGCTTGCGCTGGGGATTAACCCGCGCTCTACGCCGGACCAGGACAACCCCGCCCTGACGGACGACGTCAGCCTTGGCCGCGCCCGACGTTCCTAGCGGAGCGCCAAGGAACCGATGGCCAATTGGCGATACGGGGGTATCCACTTTACTCCGACACAAATCTTCGACGGGGCGCGGGGTTGTCCCTCCCGAAAACTCCGTCCACGTTGATTTTACAGGACTTACGTCTCTTGCCACGAGTACCGGTCGACCGTAGGATTTCCCCTTCCAACGATGGGCGAAAGGTCGACCGATGGCAGTTCTCCAGACCCTTTTTCTCTTCCTGCGTGGACTTCTGGTCGGCCGGACCACCCTGTTGGCTGAGAATCTCGCCCTGCGGCAACAGCCGATTGTGCTCCAGCGGTCTGTCCGACAGCCGCGCCTCGTTCGGGCGACCGTATCTTCTGGGTCTGGCTCTCCCGCTTGTGGACCGGGCGGCCGACAGACCTGCGATGCGATCTCAGAGACTGGTTCGCCTTGACGCCGCCTCGAAGGCTCGAATCAGACCGATTTCACGACCGGATGGACTTTTCAGGACGCACAGGCGTGGCACACCCGCGGTTTGCGCCAACGCAGGGCGCCGCCGAATCATCAGAACGAGAGTTTCTTGATCCGTTCGGCGGCCTCGGCCAGGAGCGCCTCATCCACGCAGAGGGCGAATCGCACGTACCCTTCGCCGTGCGGGCCGTAGCCGATGCCCGGCGTCGCCACGATGTCCGCTTCCTCGAGCAGGCGCGCGGCGAACGTCGTCGAATCCAGGCCTTTCGGGCACGTCACCCAGACGTAGAAGGTCGCCTCGGGCCGGTTGACCTCGAGGCCCGCGGCCTCGAGCGCCCGGATGAGGACATCGCGCCGCCGGCGGTACATCGCCCGCAACGCGTGGATCTCCGGGCGGTCGTAGCCTTCGAGCGCGGCCGCCCCGGCCCGCTGGATCGCGCCGAAGACGCCGTTGTCCATGTTGCTCTTGATCTGGACGAGGCTGGCGATGGCCTCGGCGTTGCCCGCGACCCAGCCGACGCGCCACCCCGTCATGTTGAATGTCTTCGAGCAGGAGTGAAACTCGAGCGCGACGTCCTTCGCGCCGGGGACCTCGAGGATGCTGGCGGGCGGTTCCTCGAAATACACCTCGCTGTAAGCGGCGTCCTGCGCCACCAGGATGTTGTGCCGGCGCGCCCACGCGACGACCTCCTCATAGAAGGAGAGCGGCGCCGCCGCGGCCGTCGGATTGTTCGGATAGTTCAGGTAGATGAGTTTCGCCCGCGCAAGCGCCTTCGGGTCCAGCGCCGCGAGGTCCGGCAAGTAGTGGCACTCGGCCGTGATGGGGAACCGCACGACCTCGCCCCCCGCGAACCGGATGCTCGAGTTATAGACGGGGTATCCCGGGTCCGGCGAGAGGCCGACGTCGCCGGGGTCCATGACCGCCAGCGGCAGGTGCGAGAGCATCTCCTTCGATCCCTGGGCCGGCAGAATCTCCGTCGCCGGGTCGAGCCGGACGCCGAATCGCTTCTGGAACCACCGCGCGATCGTCTCGCGGAAGCGCGCATCGCCCCGGTCGAGGGCGTACTGATGCGTCGCCGGGTCCTCGACGGCCCTTTGCATGGCCTCGATGATGAACTGCGGCGTGGGGGTGTCGGGGTCGCCGACGCCTAAGTTGATGACGGGCCGCCCGGCCGCGATCGCCGCCTTCTTCTTGCGGTCGATCTCGGCGAAGAGATACGGGGGCAGGGCTTTCAGCCTGTCGCTCCGCGTTTGCATCCCGGGCGAATCCTTTCGCGTTTTTCCTGCGAGTTACCCGACCCGTCGGCATTCATTAGCAGACCGCGAAGTGGCTTGCAAGGGCTATCTCGCCCGCCCTGTCAAGGACACCACGGCAGGCGAAGGACGACGCGCCGGCATCGCGGCGAAAAGATGACGCGCGCCTTGAGGAACTTCCGCCGGACGCGGCGCGCGAGGCGACGGAACACGCTCTCGTAGTTCCTCGCCGGCTGATTTCCTCCGACCGCTTCTCCCGCGGCCGCGCCGCTTTCGAGGGCAAACGAAATCCCCTCGCCGCTGGAGGGGCTCACGAGGCCCGCCGCCTCGCCAGCGAGAAGCACCGGCCCCGCGCCGCCGAAAAGTTCCCTCCTCACGCACGGGCGCCCGAGCCCCCGCGCCGATCGCTCCAGGATTTCGCCCCCGAGGGCCAGCGACTCGCGCATCCGGGCCAGCAGGTCTTCGAAGCGCCGGCGGGCGCCGTGCGGCTCGCCGAACGCGCTCCCGACGAGGACGGCCCCCGGCTTCGGAATGGCCCACGCGTAGAAGTCCGTATGGCGGCTCGAAAAGAAGACCTCGTGGGCCTCCAGGTCGGCGCCAGCCGCCAGGCGCACCTGGATCGCGATGGCTGTGCGCGGCCCGGACCGCTCCGGGAAAGCCGCGCGCCGCACAGCCGAGCGCGCGCCGTCGGCCCCAACGAGGAGCCGCGCCGAGAGGCTCTCCGTCTTGCCGTCGCGCACCACGTGGACCACGACGCGGGCGGGTTCGCGTTCCAGCCCGGCGAAGCGTGCGTGCGGCAGGAAATCGGCCCGCCGGCGCGCTTCCTCGAGCAACCAGGCGTCCAGTTTCGTCCGATCCACGTTCCAGTAGCGCCGGCGGTAGGTCTGCTCGAGGCCCGAGTCGAGGTCGCGAACGTGGACCTTTTGCGGGGCGGGCTGCACCCGCACGGTTTCCGGCAGGTCGAGCCCGAGGCGCGCGAGGGTCCGCTGGGCGTCCGGCGCGAGCAGGCCGCCGCAGCACCGCC
>Ga0315279_10007944_pt1 | contig 12971 bp, 9 predicted proteins | sample YL17G06_20_MG_FD_203694 | JGI IMG/M metagenome (GOLD analysis project Ga0315279, IMG submission 203694) | Sediment microbial communities from Yellowstone Lake, YNP, Wyoming, USA - YL17G06_20 | ecosystem: Environmental > Aquatic > Freshwater > Lake > Sediment | place: USA: Wyoming | collected... | reverse complement strand
GGGCGCTCCAGGGGCAGAAGGGGGCGACGGTCTTCTGGAACTACACCATGCTGGATCCCGACCTGGCGCTGAACAGCCAGGGGGTGGCGATGGAGCGCGCCTTCGGCGCGCTCCGCGATGAAGGCGTCGCCCGCTTGCTGCTGGGGGCCCGCAGGGACGACTCCCGTATCGCCGTCCTCTACTCCCAGCCCAGCATGTACGCTGCCTGGATACAGGATGGCGATGTGCGTTCCGGCCGGTCGGAGGCCGCCCGCCGGCAGCAGCGCATATACTCCGGCTGGCAGAGGGCCGTTCACAGCTTGGGCCTGCAGTTCCGCTCCATCTCTTACGAGCAGCTTGCCAAGCAGGGGATCGACCGCAAGGAGTTCGACCTGCTGGTGCTCCCGACCGCCCTCGCGATGAGCGACGCGGAGGTGGAGAATGTCCGGCGGTTCATCGCCGCCGGAGGCGTAGTGGTGTCCGACTCGGACGCCGGAGTCTGCGACGAGCACGGCAAGCAGCGCGCCGCCCCTGCCCTTACCGCCGCCGACGGGCTGCTCGTGGCTTTGCTTCCGGCGGAGACGGATCACCTCGCCTCCGCGGCCGCCTCCGCCCTGCAGGAGGCGCTGGACAGAACCGGGATCAGGCCGTGTGCGACAGTCGCCGGCACCTCCCCCGAGGTCGGCCGCTTCCTGGACGGGGCGGCCGAGTATGTGGCCATTGAGGACGCGCCCGCGGAGGCGCATCGCGTTGACTTCGCGCGGGAGGCCCATGTCTACGATGTCAGGGAGCGGCGCTATCTGGGTAAGGTCGACCACGTGGAATCCCCAGCCGGGCGGCCGCGGGTGGCCCTCTACGCGCTCCTTCCCGAGGCCGTCAGCGAGGTGAAGGTGAAGGCCCCCCGCGCTGCCGCGCGCGGCGCAGAGGTGGAGTACCGGGCGAGCGTCAACACGACCGCGCGTTCGTGCCGCCACGTGTTCGCCGTTCACGTCTACGGGCCCGACGGCAAACTGTGGCATATGTACGGTGCCAACCTTGATGCCCGCAGGGGAACGGCGGGAGGAGCTTTCCGCCTCGCCTGGAATGACCCTGTGGGCGAATGGCGGGTGGTGGCCAGCGACGCCGCCAGCGGAGTTGCCGGCGAGGCGCGGTTTGCAGTGGAGTAGCCCGGCCGTGCCGTGGTTGGCGGCCCGGAACGGAGGTCTGTGCGGCACAGCCGCACGCGAGATGCCTCTGTGGGAGCGCAAGAGAAAGAAGCAGCAGAGCCAAGGCGGGGCGCGCTTCCGTGCCCCTGCCGAATGGCAGGAGATGCTGAAGGAGCTGGACGAGCAACACGGCAAGCATCAGCGTCTGGCCAAGCGCAAGAAGCACCTCCGAAGACAGCGACACATTGACGACTTCCGCGAGCTTCGCCTGGACGGGACCAAACCCGAAGGCTTCTCCGAGGCGCTGCTCGATCTCACCGCGGACGCCTATGCCCGCCGCGATCCCCTGTCTGAGGGACAGCGCTATCTCCTGAAAGGCCACCCCGGCGCGGGCAAGGGCTTCGACAGCGATGAGGACGCCCGGAAGGCGGCCGATAGGGCGGCCGCCAAGCATAGGCGGGTGATGCGGCAGAAGGGCATTCGAGACGACGGACACTACTACCGGCCGAGCGAGCGCGGGGACACCGGGGAGGTGGACCGAACCTACCAAGTGGACGGTGGGAAGGGGCAGTAGCGGCTGAACAGACACCCTGACAGCCGTTGAGAGGAATCAGAGAAGGCGCCCCGCAGGCCTGCCCTGAGCGCAGCCGAAGGGGCGCCTTTCTGCTTGGCCCACCTCAGAAATACCGCTCGACTATGGAACAAGTACGGCGGAGTCGGCAGGTCGCCCCAGGCGACCTAGCCGCTCCGCCGACCGAAGAAGGCGGGGCGGGCACGCCCCGCCGTAGTCATGCGCTTGTGGGCCCTGGGGGACCACAGGCAGACGCTCCTCTGGCACTTGCGGACGAGCATGAGTCGAAAGAGGGTGGAGGGGCCTCCTGCTGACATAATAGTAGACAAGGATAGCAGGAACTGTGCTGACTGGGGATGGAGCGACTCAAGGACCACGGCTGTCCTGGGCGGGAAAGCGCGTGCCCGCCGCGGCGATGCTGCGCGCTGCCAGGGCCGTCGCGCTGGCAGCTGTCTGCTGCCTGGCGATCGGCGTGGCGGCAGGCGTAGCCCACGCCGGCTCGGCGACCCTTACCCTCAGCACCAGCGTGCTCCACTTCCCCAACGCGGACCCCGACATCTTCCCGGTGATCGACGCCACCGAGAACCCTATGGGAGTTCTGGTGCGCGTCACCGGCAACCCGAACGGGCAGGTCCAGCTCACTGCGCTGGCGGCCGGGGATCTTCGCTCGGGCGCCGACGTGATCGCCATCAGCGCAGTCCGATGGACAGCACAGGGAAACGGTTTCTTGTCAGGCACCCTGAGCAGGAGCACCCCACAGCTGATGGGGTACTGGGTGGGCAACGTCTACCAGCAGGGCACCCAGCAGTTCCAACTCACCAACTCATGGTCGTATGCAACGGGAAACTACAGCCAAACTGTAGTCTATACATTGGTCTCCTACTGACAACAACCGCGCAGCGATAACCAATACCCAAACTGATCGGAGGTTGACGCGAGATGACTAGAACGAAGTGCATGTGGCTGGTAGTCGGAGTCGCTCTGGTGCTGCTGGCCGCGAGTCTGCCAGGCTGGGGTGCGCAGGATCAGAAGACCCTGACCATCAATGCCACCGTAGCCGCCAAGGCGACGCTGACCCTCGGGGTGGCCGCCATCAACTTCCCGGACGCGGACCCGGACTCAGTGCCCTCCATCGACGCGAACGAGAACCCGGTGGACGTGAGCGTGAAGGCGCACACCGGAAGCGCCTCCCCCGTCAGCTTGAGCGTGCAGGCGAACGGCGACCTGCAGTCCGGCGGCGACACCATCGCCATCACCAACGTGAGCTGGACCGCCACCGGCGCCGGATACGTGCCCGGCGCCATGGACACCGTCGCAGTGCCGGCCGGTTCGTGGACCGGGTCCGGCAAGTATGATGGTACGTTCTCCTACGTCCTGGCCAATAGCTGGGACTACGCCGTCGGCAACTACACGCAGACCGTGGTGTACACGCTGACCGCACCGTAGCCACGATCACAGACGAGATGGGGGCGTTTTGAGGAGGGGGCCCGCGGGGGCGGGCCCCTTCCGACGACGCGGGAGCGACCCCCTCGCAAGAGCAAGGAGACGATCTATGTCCAAGGTCATCAAGCAGGCCCATTTGGGCCTGGCGTTGGCGGCCTGGACGCTGGGGATGATGTACCTGGCGACAGGCGCAGCACAGGCCGGGGTTTCCGCGATCGAAGTCTCTCCTCTCACTATGGAGCTTCGCATCGCCCCGGGCCGCACCTACACAGACACGATCACCATTGCCAACGGCGGCAAGGAGACGGAGCACATCCGCGCCTTCTGTCAGGACTGGGCGCTGAAGCCCGATGGCGTGGTGGTATTCGTCGCCGCCGGACGGCTGCCGGGCTCCGCCAGCGGCTGGCTGGAGGTGACGCCCACCGAATTCGACGTGGCGCCGGGCAAGACCCAGACGGTCCGCTACACCGTCCGCGTGCCGGAGGACGCCAGCGGCGAAGCGCGCACAGTGATCCTGTTTGAGGGAGGCGCGCAGAAGCTGAACCTGCCAGGCGGCCCTTCGGCTCTGGTGCCGCGGGTCGGTACCATCCTCTACGTGCAGGTTGGCGAGCCGCCCGCGGTGCAGGCGAAGGTCACCAGCTTCGAGCTGAGCCCGGAGGGCGGCGCGCTCATCCTGGAGAACCAGGGCGCCGGCCATCTCCGCTTCACGGCTCGATACGAGATCAGATGCGGAAGCAAGCTGGCGCGCGCAGGTGAGCTACCGAGTTTCGTGGTGCTGCCGGCGCCGTTCAACATCCATCGGCTGGCGGTTCCCAAGGAGACGCTTGACGGGCTTGGGCTCGGCGAGTACGAGGTCACGGTGCTGCTGGACTGCGGCGGACCTTCTCTGTTCGGCGCGCGCAGAAGTGTCGCGCTGGCCCCCGAGACACCCAGCCTTATCGCCACACGCCAATGAAGCACCACCTCACTATTGCTCTGGCCGGCGCACTGGCTGCGCTGGCAGCGACAGCGGCTTTGGCCGCGCCCGGCCCCAACCCCCTGCCAGCCGGCCCTGTGGCTGGCGGTGAGGAGGGGGTGCTGCGCTGCGCGGGCGGCGCGCAGGTGTCGGCCCTCGCCCGGGACTTCGGCGACGGCGTTCGCCTGCCCCTGTCCACCATAGGCATCTCGGCCGGCATCATCGTGGTGGTGACAGGCCGGAACATCAACATTGTCCGGCGGGACTGCACCGAGATGCGACTCAAGGGGCTGCTGCCCGGAGAGGCCCCTGCCGGCAATGATGATCCAAGGCCGCTGATCCGGAACGGTGAAGTCTGGGTGCAAGCCCAGCAGCTCCCTCAGTTCCTCGGCCGGCCATGCACCTGTGGGGCCACCGCCACCAACGTCGCCCAGACCACCTCTGGCACGATCTCCCGGTTCGACACCTTCGAGGTGGCCAGCCCGACCATCCTCAAACCGGCCCCTGCTCCCAAACCGATCTGGCGACCGCGGGAACTCCCCAGCTCGCCGGCGGAGGAAGCACAGGGCACGAGTTGGCTGCAGGTGACCCCGGTAGAGACCAGCCTGGCCCTCTCTCGCATAGGAGGGCTCGCCGGACCTGGGCTGAGCGGCAGCTTCCAGGAGGTGTGGGGGCCTTCCTGGTCGGCGCGGCGGGACCGCAACCGCAACCTCGACCCCGAGTCCCCGGTAAGCCGCGTGCTCTCCTATCTCACCATGGGGGCCGAGGACAACCGGCGGCGCTACCAGGCAGGCGATAGCTATCACCCGCTGTACGGCTGGGCAACGGGGATCGGCTTCACCACCCCCGTGTCTGCAGTGGCGGAGGCGGGCGCCTCCGTGGTTGTCCCCGCCGGCCTCCCGGGCCAGGGGCAGGAGGGACAGCTCATGTTCCAGGCGCGAGTGCACCCTCGGGATGACCTCGCCCTGGAGACGGCCATGACAAGAGACGGCTCCTATCATGCGCTGGTGCGAGTGAGCAAGCCAGATCTGTCATTGGTGTCATCGGTGCTGGCCCTGCCTGACCGGGAGCGGAGGGACACCTGGTGGCGGCAGCGCCTGTGGTCCGGCCTCGCCTTTGTGGGCCGCGTTTCCTCCGCCACCGGAGAGTATGCTGGGAATGCCCAAGCGCTGGGCCTGAGATGGGACGGCGGACCGTGGCATGTGACCGCCGAGCGCGACCGCAGTGTGTTCGAGGGGGAGGGGAACACGTCTTCCTCCTTCTCGGCGTTGTGGATCCGGCCGAAGCTGTTTGCGGCGGTGCAGTACATCGCCAAGGACCGGGCCGCAGGCGGGTCGGAGTTGGAGTGGACGATCACCCGCACCGAGCCATCCGGGAAGCAGTTGTCGCTGAGCGTGCGGACTCCGCAACAGGGAGGGAACTCCTACCAGCTCGGAGCATCCCTCCCCCTGAGCTCCGCGCTCCGTGCGAAAGCGTCTCTGGACTGGGGTCCGGGTGGCAGCCGTCCTGACCTCAAGCTGGAATGGAAGCGCTCCAGGGAACACATGGTTGTGCTGCGCTATGGCCCCTCCTATGCCGATGAGGACGACGCAGAACCCGAGCCGACCCTGGCGCTCTACGCCAGCCTGGCTTTCGGGCGCACCGGGGGTGGGCCCCTGGGGGCGTGCCGGATCATCGGCTCTGTGAAGAATGATGCCGGGGAGGGGGTGCCGGACGTAGTGGTGCTGCTGGACGAGACCACTCAGGCGCTCACCGCCGGCGATGGCGGATTCGCCTTCAACGAGGTCGAGGAGGGGGTACACCAGGTGCAGTTGGACGCCAACCGCCTTCACGCCGACCTGGGGGCTGACTGCCGGCCGAGAACCTTGGTGGCGACACCGGCCGCGCCGGTGCAGGCGGACTTCCTGGTTACCCGCCTCTGCGAGATCGCCGGCCAAGCGCTGGTGATACCGATCTCGCCGGAGGGAGTCCCTGGTGCCCCGCAGCCGCTGGCCGGGGCGGAGGCGGAATGCAACGGGTCCGACGCGCTCGCGAAACAAGGTGTGCGCGTCACCACCGATGAGCAGGGCCGCTATCGCTTCACCGGGCTGAAGGCAGGCCGCTACGTCGTCTCGCTCGCCCCGGGCCAGGACTTCCGCGGGCTGACTCCCATGCCGCCCAGCGAGTGGAGCTTCGCACTCCATGCCGGGGACAAGGTGTCGGGCGCGAACTTCGTGTTCCAGCAGCGAGAGCGGCCTGTGGTCTTCATTGAACTGACGACCCCGTCTCAGTGATTTCATGTCCGCGGCCCGGCCGCCTGAGAGGGGGCGGCGCAGCGGCCGCGGAATAGTGGCTCCCATGAGCACGTCCTCGGACCGCGGGCGAGGCGGGGTCACGCCCCGGGCTCTGGTGATTGCCTTCATCCTGCTCATCGCGGTGGCGGTGGGGGCGCTCTACGTGGAGATCGCGTGGCGGCGCGTCTACATGTTCGGCACCGGCGTGCCCTCCATGGCCTCCGTCTCGCTGCTGTTCGTCCTCACCGCGCTGATGACCACGCGCTGGCTGCGGCGGGTCGGGCTGACACGGCGCGAGCTGCTGGCGATCTACGCCATCGTGCTGGTGGGCGGGCCGCTCGTCAGCCACGGCACCTTGTTCTGGATGATCCCGAAGACCATCGCCTACTACGAGGGCGCGCGGGTCAACACCCTTTGGCAGAAGGTCTTCCTGCCCCTCATCCCGAGCTGGTTCGCACCCTCCGATCCGGCCGCCGTGGAGGGCTTCTTCGAGGGGCACGCGGCGGTCCCGTGGGCGCTGTGGTGGGTGCCCTTGGGGGTGTGGGCCGGCTTCATGTTCTGCCTGTTCATCGCCACCTTCTGCCTGCTGGTGCTGCTCCAGCGCCAGTGGATCAGCAGCGAGCGCCTGAGCTTCCCCATCGCCCAGCTTCCCCTGGAGATGGTGCGAGAGGCCGAGCCGGGCGAGGAGAGGCGATCAGGCAGGCTGCCAGGCGCGTGGACCTTCTGGGTGGGGCTGGCGATCGCATTCCTGCTCACCTTCATGAGCACGCTCTCCAGCAAGGTGCCGGCGATACCCGCGATCCCGCTGTCGGCGGTGCTGATGCAGTGGCAGAGGGTGGGGCCTCTGGCAGGTCTCGGGGATCTCTACCTGACGCTGTACCCGGATCAGATCGCCATCGCCTACCTCATCCCGAAGGAGCTGGCCTTCTCCGCTTGGTTCTTCTGGCTGGTGCGGGTTGGTCTGACGGTGATCGCCATCGGCGCCGGCGCTACCCCCCAGCGGCCCGAGGACTGGTATGACAGCACCTTCCCCGCGCCCTACTTCCAGGGCGGAGGCGCGGCCTTCGCGCTCGCCATCTGGGTGCTGTGGATCGCCCGACACCACCTCGCGCGCGTGCTCCGCTTCGCCTTCCGCGGCCGGCGCGCCGACCCAGGCGGCGCGCCATCATCCCTCGATGCCAACGAACCGATGGGCTACCGCCTGGCGGTGATCGGCTTCCTCATCTCCTTCTCGCTGATGGTGTACTTCTGCTGGGCGGCGGGATGCCGGGTGATCTTCGGCATCGTGCTGATCGCCTTGATCGTCGGCTACTACCTCATGTGGGCGAGACTGCGAGCCGAGACCGGCCTCGGCTTTCTCCCCTTCAACCTGGAAATTCAGAACGCGCTCACCTCCCCCTTTGGCAGCGCCATCTTCCGGCCCAAGGAGATCGTCACCCTCATCTCCACGCGCTGGGCCTACTTCCCCGGCTTCGGCGAGTCCTCCGAGGTGATCACCGGCAATGCCCTGGAGGCGTTCAAGATCGGGGACGCAAGCCAGGTAAACCCCCGCCGGCTTGGGTGGGCGCTGATCGCCGGCTTTGCCTTCTCCCTAGTGGTTGGCTGCTATGTGGTGCTCACCGGCATCTACCACTACGGCTACTCCTCTCTGGGCATGGGCTCCGCCTACGGGTGGCCCTCCTGGCAGACGCGAAACGACGGCGGCCGCATCTTCGAATACCTCACCACCCCCGGCCCCGCCGACCCGAGCGGGGCGATCGCCTTCGGCGCCGGCGCGGTGGTGGCGGTCGTGCTCGGCATCATGCGCCTTCGCTTCTGGTGGTGGCCCTTCCACCCCATCGGCTACGTCGCCGCCAACTGCTGGGGGATGCAGGAATACTACATGCCCTTCTTCATCGGCTGGCTGTGCAAGTCCCTGGTCGTCCGCTACGGCGGCCTGCGCCTCTATCGCTACACCGTCCCCCTCGCCATCGGCTTCATGATCGGCCCCGCCCTGAACGGCGGACTGTGGTCAATCATAGAGCTGTTCGTGAAGGGCCGTTTGTAGGGCGGGCGGGCCGACGCCCGCCATCAATCGCGGGGACTAGCAACCCCTATCAAGGATCAACGCAAACTGCCCGTTTTCCCGCGAAATTGCCACCATGAAAAGCAAATAACTTCCTTGCCTTTCCCCGAAAACGCTTGACAAGCCATGGTATAATGGAGCGGGCAGCGTGGTGGACGACCGCGCTGCCCCTTGAGTTGGCCGCAAAGGGGGCGCGACACTGGCTGTAGGGCTGGCATTCCTATGCCAGCCGTGGCAGATCAGCCCCTCGCCGCATCGTCCACACCGCGCCAGCCAGCGCCAGGTACAGCAGCACGCTCGCGAAGCACACGCTCCCCAGCGCGCGCAGGTAGTGCAGCCGTAGCAGCACCGTCACCAGCCCGAAGGCCACGACAGAGAACCAGAGCGCCCGCCTGTGGGAAACGGTAGGTTCATGGGTGAGAGCGAGCAGCCGCACCGCCACCGCCAGCGGCAGCAGCAGCATCACGAAGAAGTACGTCCAGGCGATGGCGGAGATGAGTAGCAGGCCGATGGTGACCAGCGCGTACTCCGTGACCTCCTGCTCTCTCGTCCGTGGCGCCCGCCAGCCGCAGGCGGCGACGAAGACCGCGGCCAGCACAGCAAAGGTCGCGAGCACGATCGCGTTCACCTGCGATTCGCTGAGGCCGGCGAAGTTGACGTAGATCGGCTCGCTCTGCCGGGCGGCGACGTTGGCGTCCACGCGCCTGAGGTAGCGGTGCGCCACCGCCTGCACCGACTGGTTGCCCAGGTCCAGCGCGTGCTGGCCCCAGTCACCGGCCTTGCCCTTTGATAGGTATGGGGCGACCACTCGCTTGCCCCAGTCGCCGACTTCTGCCAGGTTGCGGTCGAGGCCGCGGAACGGAGCGGGGAAGAGCAGCAGGAAGAACAGGCTCGAGAGGACGGTTGACAGAGCCGCCCGCCATCGCCGACGATACAACAGGTAGGCAATCATCGGTGCGGTGAAGACTTTGACGGCGATGGACAGCCCGAGCGGCACGCCCGCCGCCCACTCCCGGCGGCGGAGCAGGTAGAGGAAGCTGCCGTACAGCAGCACCATCACCAGCAGGTTGGTCTGGCCGAGGAAGAGGTTGTCTATGGCGTAGACCGCGCAGATCGCCGCCACCGGCCACGGCACGCATCTCTCCAGGGCCTCCGCCTCTGGTCGAAAGGAGGCCCACCCCGCGGTCTGCTCGGGCCGGAATGTGCCGCGGCTGCTGCACGTCAAGTGCGCGGTCTGCCTGATCGCCACAAAGAACAGCCCCACGTTGATGGCATACCAGACGAAGAAGAACGCGGCGAAGGGAAGCGCACACAGAGGAGAGATGAGCACCGCGAAGGTGGGCGGATAGCGGTAGCTGGTTAGACCAACTAGCGTCTGTTTGTTGAGCACTCGTCCGCCCACATCGTACCACACCGGCACATCCTTAGTGTCGTGGTGCAGGTACTTGCCCACCATCACCGCGGTGACGAGCGCGATCAGCACGCCCACGGCGACGCGTGCGGCGAGGTGCGATGGACGCCCGCTGGAGCTTTGAGCGGTCTCGGCCTGAGGTGACATGTTCTCCCGAATCTTCGACCCGGCAACGGCCGTGCCTGCCGCTCTTTGAGCTCTTGGAGGGCAGGACGGGCGCAGACAGAAGCAGAACCTGTCCCCTGAGGGGAGGCCGTCAGATGGGCTGGCGCGCCGCGAGGAGGTAGTGGAATGGCGATCAGGGTCGCCTTTGTCGGTCTGAAGGGCCACTGGTACGCGGTGGCGGAGGAGCTGCCGAAGCTGCCCGAGGCCACCTGGGTGGCGGTGGCCGATGACAACGCGGACCAGCTCAAGCGCGTCCCTGACTTCCCCGGCGCCACCTCGGACACGCGCACCTACCTCGACTGGCGTGAGCTGCTGGAGAAGGAGAAGCCCGACGTGGTGGTCGAGTGCGACATTGACCGCGACCGGGCCGAGATCCTGCTCGCCTGCGCCGAGCGCGGCATCAACATCATCGCCGAGAAGCCGCTTGCCAAGACGCTTGCTGAGCTGGATAAAGTCAGAAAGGCGGTCGAGGAATCGGGCATTCTCGCCACCATGTTGATCACCATGCGCTGCTCGCCGAACTACCAGGCGATGAGAGACGCGATACAGGCCGGCATGATCGGCGAAGTCTGCCAGGGCGGCGGGCAGAAATCGTACAAGCTGGGCGAACGACCAGCCTGGCAGAAGAGCAAGGAGACGTTCAGCGGCGTCATCCCGTTTATCGGCATCCACATCATGGATCTGTTCCGATGGACCAGCGGGCGCGAGTTCGTGGAGGTGATGGCTTATGCCTCCAACGCAGGCCACCCCGGTATCGGCGACCTGGAGGACAATGCCTGCGTCGTCGCCAAGCTGGACAACGGCGGCTCGGCCGCCTTCCGCCTCGACTACTGCCGCCCGGCCGCCGCGCCCACCCATGGCGATGACCGGCTCCGGGTGGCGGGAAGCAAGGGCGTGATCGAGACCATCGGCGGCAAGGTCACGCTGATCACGCACGACGAGGCGCCCCGCGAGCTGCCGCTGCCGGACCCCTTCCCCTTCTTCGCTGACTACCTGGCCGCGCTGAAAGAGAAGCGGGCGCCGTTCATCCCGTTTGCCGATTGTGTGCGCATCACCGAAGTCGTCCTCCGCGCCCAGAAGGCGGCGGAGACGGGTCGGCCGGTGAAGTTAGTGGAGTGAGGTGTGAGATGAGAGTGTTGAGCTGTGTTCTGTCGTGTGCGCTGCTGGCTGCGCTCGCAGTCGGCTGCGCGGCCGCGCAGGGGCCCAAGCGAGAGCTGAGCAAGCGCTGGCTGTTTGTGTGGCAAGACATGACCGATCCCGCGGAGGTGGACCGCACCATCGCCCTCTTCCCCCGCGCCAAAGCCGCGGGCTACAACGCCTGCCTCTTCGAGTACAACGTGGCACCCAGCAAGGTCGCCGCGCTGAACGAGGCGTCTAAGAAGTACGGCATTGACCTGATTCCCATCGTGATGGGCGGCGCGCATGACGGGAACTTCACCGAGGGAGTGCCTGCCAAGGACGTTCTCTTCGTCGCCCAGGGCGGCGTGGCCCGGCATGTGCCGGACCCGGCGATCGCAGTGCCCGGCGGTGACTTCGAGAACGTCAGCGGGAATCGGTTCAATGACTGGAGCTTCCAGGACAACGAGGGCAAGAGCATCTTCGCCGACCACGAGGTGGCGCACGGCGGCAACACCTCGGCGCGCATGGAGAACGCAGGAGCCAACCACCCGGCCGGCAACTGCCGCTTCTCGCAGCCGCTCAAACTGCACCCCTTCCGGCAGTACCGGTTATCGTTCTGGGTGAAGACGGAGAACCTGAGTCCAGCCTCCGCGGAGGTGAAGGTGCTCACGCCAGACTCAGAGCGGTTCGTCAGTTTTGGCACCTTCCGCGTGAGACCGACTCAGGACTGGAGGCACTACGACATCGTCTTCAGCACCCTGCGCAACAGCGACGTGATGCTCTACCTCGGCTTGTGGGGCGGGAGGACGGGGAAGATCTGGTGGGACGACCTGACCCTCCAGGAGGTGGGGCTGGTGAATGTGGTTCGCCGCGCCGGCTGCCCCGTCACCGTCCGCAGCGAGAATGGGGTGACCTATGAGGAGGGCCGCGACTACGAGTACATCAGCGACCCGACCCTGCACATCTGGCAGCAGTATCACGAGCCGCCCGACATCAAGCTGACCTCGCAGACCCGGATCAAGGATGGGAAGCGGCTGCGCGTCACCTACTATCACCCGGTGATCGTCTACGACGGCCGGCTCACCAGTTGCCTGAGCGAGCCGGAGATCTTCAAGTGGTGGCGTGAAGAGATCAAGCAGGCAAATGACAGATTCCATCCGCCCGCCTTCATGATGTCCCACGATGAGCTGCGCGTCATCAACTGGTGCGAGACCTGCCAGAGCCGGAACATGACTCCGGGCCAGATCCTCGCGGACAACGTGCATCGCGCCGCGCAGATCATCCGCGATCTGCGGCCGGACGCGGAGATCTGGGTTTGGAACGACATGTTCGACCCCATGCAGAACGCGGTGGACGACTACTACATGTGCAATGGCACCCTCAAGGGCTCCTGGGAAGGGCTTGATCCCGGGATAGGAATCGTCACCTGGGTCAACATCCAGGATGGGGCCAACAGCAAGTTCTTCGCCGAACGCGGAAACAAGCAGGTGCTCGCCGGCTATTACGATGGGGATGACGACGGCGCCGACATTGCCAAGTGGCTCAAGGACACCGAGGGCATCCCCGGCATCGTGGGGGCCATGTACACTACCTGGGAGAACAAGTACCAGGCAATGGAGGCGTGGGCGGAGAAGGCGTGGGGAAACCGCGGAGGAGGCTGACCGACAGTGCTGACCACAAAATCGCTGGTGGCCGCTTGCTTTAGTCTCATCCTGCTGGTCGGCTGCGCTGGAGCGGAGGAGGACCATCTCTCGTGCCGCTGGCTGTTCGTGATGCGGAACATGCGTCGCCCGGGGAACGTCGAGCGCACCATCGCGCTGCTGCCGCGGGCGAAGGCGGCCGGGT
>Ga0315279_10007943_pt1 | contig 12972 bp, 10 predicted proteins | sample YL17G06_20_MG_FD_203694 | JGI IMG/M metagenome (GOLD analysis project Ga0315279, IMG submission 203694) | Sediment microbial communities from Yellowstone Lake, YNP, Wyoming, USA - YL17G06_20 | ecosystem: Environmental > Aquatic > Freshwater > Lake > Sediment | place: USA: Wyoming | collected... | reverse complement strand
CTGTAAGGGCTCAGTTATGGGTGAGTGGCACGGCCACGCTGATGCGTGGCCGTGGTGCCCGGTGCCGGTTCGCACGGCCACGCAAAGGCACAGCGTGGCCGTGCCACCCAAGACGGAGCCCATACGGAACTCTTGCGTCGCGGCCCGCCTGCCGCGCAGGTCACGGACCTCCAGGCGCCCGTACGGGCGGCGGGCGATTTCAAGTCGTTTGAGGTCCGCCGCTGAGGTCCGCCCGGTCCAGCGCGCGGATGAACATCGTGGCGCTCGAAAACCGCTCCTTGGGATTCTTGGCCAGGGCCTTGGCCAGGATGCGGCAAAGCGATTCCGGCACGTCGGGCGCAAAGTGCCGCGGGTCCGGCACCGGCTTGTACAAGTGCATCTGCATGACCTGGATGACCTGCTGCGGGTCCGACGTGATAAACGGCGGCCGCCCGGCCAGCATCTCGTAGAACGTTGCCCCGAGCGAGTAAATGTCCGTGCGGTGGTCTGTGTCCGGGTCGCCGCGCACCTGTTCGGGCGAGATGTAGTAGGGCGTGCCATAGGCCTTGCCGGCTTCGGCGAAGGCGGCGTCGAGGTCGGCGCCGCGCCGCGCCAGGCCCAAGTCCGCCACCTTGACGACCCCGTCGCGCGTCAGCAGGATGTTCTTCGGCTTGATGTCGCGGTGGATGAAGCCCTGCTTGTGGGCGTAGGCCAGCGCCCCGGCGGCCGCGCGGACAATCCTGACGGCTTCGGCGGGCTCGAGCCGCCCGCGCGCGGCCAGCAGGTCGGCCACCGACCCGCCGTTCACGTACTCCATGGCGATGAAGAAGGTGTTCTTGAACGGGGCCACCTGGTAAATCCGGACGATGTTCGGGTGCACCAGGCGTGCGGCCTGGCGGCCCTCGCGGAGGAAGGAGTTGCGGACCTCCCGGTCGCGGGCGGCGCGGGCCGAAAGGATCTTGACCGCCAGGATACGGTCCTGGCTCACCTGGCGGCACTTGTACACGACCGCCCGGGCGGTGCGGCCGATCTTCTCCAGCAGGCGCAGGTCCGCCGGGTTGATCTCAGCGGCCGGCGCGGCCGCGGCATGCGGACCCGGGGCGGCGCCGTGTGTCTTGCCGATGGCGGCGGCGGCCCGGGCCAGGGCGTCGGGGACCGACAGCGTCCAGTCCACGCGGCGGGCCTGCTGGAGCAGGCGGCGGGCCTCGCGGACCTCTTCGTCCGTCGTCAGGCCCTTGTCCACCGATTCCTGGAGTTGCTGTTCTTCTTCCGGCGTCAGCATGGGCGACCGGCCCTTGTTTCGTGGAGCGCGGCGGGCCGGCGGGCCCGCGGCATGCGGGCCCGGGGCGGCGCCGTGCGTCTTGCGGATGGCGGCGGCGGCCCGGGCCAGGGCGTCGGGGACCGACAACGTCCGGCCCGCGCGGCGGGCCTGCTGGAGCAGGCGGCGGGCCTGCTGGAGCAGGCGGTGGGCCTTGCGGAGCTCTTCGTCCGTCGTCAGGCCCTTGCCCACCGCTTGCTGGAGTTGCTGTTCTTCTTCCGGCGTCAGCATGGGCGACCGGCCCTCGTTTCGTGGAGTGCGGCAGGCCGGCGGGCCCGCGGCGCAGCCATCCCGGCGGCTGCGAGAATGTACGGGAATCCCTCGGCGGGTGCAAGAGGAACCGGCCCCCGCGCTCACCCGCGGACACGGTCCTTGAGGTGCGCCAGGAGCGCCTCGGCCGACATCGAGCGGGCGCCCGTGCGGTCGGCCCAGCGGACTTCGGCGGCGGATTTCACGAGGTCGTGCCACTTGCGGCAGGCCGCCAGGACGGTGGTGTGATTCTTGCCGCCCAGCGACCGGGCGATGTCGGCGAAACTCAGGTCGGTCATCTCGCGGGCCAGCACCATCGTCGCCTGCCGGGCGAGCGACACGGGGCGGCTCTTACGGTGGCTGCGGATATCGGCGCCCGTGACGCCGAAGAAGGCCGTTGCGGCCTCCTCGATGGCCGCCAGCGTTGTGCGCTTCGGCGCAACGGCCACGAAGTCGGCCAGCGATTGCCGCGCCACGTCCAGCGACATCGGCTGCTTCAGGAGCGAGGAGTAGGCGATGATCCGCGCCAGGGCCCCTTCCAGTTCGCGGACCGAGCCCTGGACGCGCGCGGCAATCAGGGCGCAGACGTCGTCCGGAACGGAGCGGCCCATGAGCCGGGCCTTGGCCTGGACGATGCGGCGGCGGGTCTCCTCGTCGGGCGCCGAGAGGCGGACCACCAGCCCGGAGACCCAGCGGCTGATGAGCCGCTCCTGGATGGCCTGGATTTCACGCGGGGCGCAATCGGAGGCCAGGATGACCAGCCGCCGCCCCCCGTCGAACTCGTTGAACGTGTGCAGGAACTCCTCCTGCGTGGCGTTCTTGCCGCCCAGGAAGTGCACGTCGTCTATCGCCAGGACGTCCAGGTTGCGGTAGCGGTGGCGGAAGGCGTCGAGTTGGCCGGTGCGCATCCCGGCCAGGTACCGGTTAGTGAATTGTTCGGCCGAGAGGCAGGCGACGCGCAGGTCGCCCCGCAGGCGCAGGGCGTGGAGAATCGCCTGGAGCAGGTGGGTCTTGCCCAGGCCGCAGGCCCCGTGAATGAAGAGGGGATGGAAGTCGCGGCCCGGGTTGGCGGCGGCCGTCTTCGCCGCGGCGTAGGCCATGGCGTTGCAGGGGCCGACGACGAAGTTCTCGAGCGTAAAGAGCGGCCGCATGGGCGCTGCGCGCGGGGCGGGGCGGGCGGCGGGCTGCGGCGCGGGCTGCCCCAGTTTTTCCATCGCCTCGATTTCGCCTGCCAGGTTGACCGCCCGGCGCTTCTGGAACAGGTCCGGCTGCACGCGGAACGTGACGGGCAGCGGGCGGCCGAGCGTGTCGCGGACGGCCTGGATGAGGGGCTCCGAGTAGTGGCTCCGCAGGTAATCGCTCAGGAAGAGGTTGGCGACGCCGACCGTCAAGCCGCCGTCCGCCAGGTGGAAGTCGGTGGCGCCTTCGAACCAGACGCGCCATCGGTCGCCGCCGACAATCGTCTGAAGGCGGGCGACCAACTGCTCGGTTTCTGTATGATAAAGTGGTGCCACGAAACAGCCCACTCAATAGTGCTGCAATGCCAAGTCGGCGGTCGAGACGTGTCGTCTCCGGCAAGCGCCCCACGCTATGACCGGCGGTCTCGGTCCCTTGACGCGCGTATCCTAAGGGCGCCGGATGCGGGAGCCTAAAGAAAAATCTCTGCTCAGGTTCCGCCGCGCGGCCGCGCGCGGCCGGAAGAGGCCGAACCACAGGCAGTTAGGCGCGTGCGCGGAAGCGCAAAAAATTTTTCCCCACAGCCGCGCATCGAAGGTGGAAAACCGGTGGACAACTGCCGCGCGCCGCACGCGCAACCGCGCCGGGCGCGCCGCCCCGGGAGGGTGCGCCGAGAGTTTGTGGCACGGCCTTCTCCTCGCTGTCACCCCGGGCGAGCGAAGCGAGTCGAGGGGTCTCGCCGTGCGACCGGGCACACGGCAACGCCCACAGCGAGATTTCTCGACTCGCTGCGCTCGCTCGAAATGACAGCGTTCTCCCATATGCCACAAACTCTCGGCGCACCCCCCCGGGAAGCGCCCGCGATTTTGCATTGACACCGTCCCTCGCGGGGTGGTATCTGTCAGGCGTCTAATCCGGCGTGGTGTGTCCCAAGGGAAGGACGGCTGGAACAGCAGGGAGATTGCGGGCATGGGCAAGACGATCCGCGTGGCGATTGCAGGGGTGGGCAACTGTGCTTCCAGCCTGGTGCAGGGCGTGGCCTGGTATCGCCGGCGGTCTTCAAAGGACGGCGCTGGCGAAGCCGTGGGGCTGATGCACGACGACCTGGGCGGGTACCGGCCCGGCGACATCCGCTTCGTATGCGCATTTGATATTGATAAGCGTAAGGTAGGTAAGCCCATCGAACAGGCGATTGCCGCCCCGCCCAACTGCACGAAACGCTTCATGCGCGGCGTCGGCCGCACGGGCGTCACGGTCCAGATGGGCCCCATCCTCGACGGCTGCCCGGACCACATGGCCGCGTACCCGGACGGCCAGCGGTTCATCCCCGCCCGCCGGGAAAGCGTGGACCTTGCGGCCGCGCTCAGGAAATCCGGGGCGGAAATCCTCGTCCATTACCTCCCCGTGGGCTCGCAGCAGGCCACGGAGCGCTACGCCGAGGCCTGCCTGGCGGCGGGCGTCAGTTTCGTCAACTGCATCCCGGTGTTCATCGTCAGCGACGCCCGCTGGGCCGGGCGCTTCGCCCGCGCGGGCATCCCGTGCGTCGGCGACGACATCAAGGCCCAGATGGGCGCCACCATCGTCCACCGGACGCTCACGCGCCTGTTCCGCGACCGCGGCGTGGCCCTGGACGCCACCTACCAGTTGAACACGGGCGGCAACACCGACTTCCTGAACATGCTCGCGCGCGAACGGCTGCGCTCCAAGAAGGTCTCGAAGACCGAGGCGGTGCAGTCGCAACTCGAAAAGCCCCTCCCGGACGACCAGGTCCACATCGGGCCGGCCGACTACGTTCCCTGGCAGAAGGACAACAAGGTCTGCTTCCTGCGGATGGAAGGGCGGGGCTTCGGCGGCGTGCCCCTGAACCTGGAACTGAGGCTCAGCGTCGAGGATTCGCCGAACTCGGGCGGCTGCGGCATCGACGCCATCCGCCTGGCGCGCCTGGCGCGCGACCGCCGCATCCCCGGGCCGCTCCTGAGCGCCTCGGCTTACCTGATGAAACACCCGCCCGAGCAGATGAGCGACGCCGAGGCCCGCGGGGCCGTTGAGGCGTTCATCGCCGGCAAAAGCAGGCGGTAGTTGACCCGTCATTTCGTGCCTATGATCTCCAGGCAGATAGGGCGCTTCTTCTCGTACCTGCGCGACAGGCTGGCCAGGGTATTGGTGCGGCTCGGCGTGCGCCCGAACGTGCTGACGGTCCTGGGCATGCTCCTGACGGTCGGTGCGGGCGCCGGTCTTGCCCTGGGGCCGGCCTGCTGGCGGACCTGGGTGGTGGGCCTGCTGGTGGCGGCGGGGGCGTGCGACCTGTTGGACGGCGCCATGGCCAAACTCGGGCGCCTCGAGAGCCGGTTCGGCGGCGTCCTGGATTCCGTGTGCGATCGTGCGAGCGACGCCGCCCTCTACCTCGGGCCCGCGTTCTATTTCATCGCCTGGCCGGATGACCCGCACCCGGCCGAGGCCAGGCCGAACCTGACGCTGGTCCTCCTGGCGGGGGCGGGCCTCGTGTGGGCCTCCCTCGTCAGTTACATCAAGGCCCGGGCGGAGGTGGCGGGCGCCCGCGGCGGCGGCGGATTCTGGCAGCGGCCCGAGCGAATCGTCACGATCCTCCTCGGGGCGGCCTTCGGCCACGTGACCACGGCCATCTGGATCCTCGGCCTCTGGCCGCTGGCGACCGTCGCCCACCGCCTCTGGCACGCGCGGCTGTCGTGCGCGGCGGCCGAGGCCGGCGGCACGGTCGAAGACCGGGACCCCCAGGGCCTGCTGGCGGTTCTTTTGTGGCGGTGGAAGCGCGGCACGGCGGCGTTCGACATCCATGCAGGCACGGTCATCCTGATGCTCATCTTCTGGGACATTCCGGCGATTGACCCGCTGCGCGACCTGGCGGCGTGGTGGGTTGGTGCTTGACTTGTCGGCCCAGCGCGATAGACTCGCCCGAACGTTGGCTGAAGTTGAACGTGGGTGTGGCCGTTTAGAAACTGTTTCACAACCCGGCTGCCTGTGGCACAGCCGCCCTCGGCTGTGCCGGTTATCGGCCATCCGCACGCCCGGGGGCGGGCGTGCCACAGGTTATGAAACAGTCTCTTAGCCGCGACCCGAAGGGGAGTGCGTTGCCGTTCATGCAAAGAACCGGCGCAGGCATGAAATGTTACGGGTCCCTCGCGGCCATGGTAGTCCTCGGGGCGATGGGGGCGGTCGTCTCGGCCCAGCCGGTCCAGTGCATTCGGCAGGTGGACCCGTCCGCCAAACTTGCCCCGAACTGGTGCGTTTACCGGACGGAGCGGGTCTGCACGCCGTACGAACTCGGCGAGCGGTTCTACGGGCACACGTACCTGGGATACAAGATCGTCGAGGCCAACAGGACGCAGTTGAGGCCGGACGGCACGTTTGCGGCGGGCATCGACCTCCTTCTGCCGCCCGACAACGCCGGCTGCGCGGTGCCCGAACGCCTTCTGAAGAAAGACAAGTACTACTAGGCTCCGCAGGAGCCCGGACATTCTGGGAAACGAGAGGGAGAACCATGCGAGCGTTGACTGTGGTGGTGTTGGTGGGCGTGGCGTCGATGCTGGTCGTCGGGTGCGGACCGAAGAAGGAAGAACTGCCGCCGCTGGAGCCGGCCGACGTCCAGGCCGCCAAGACGGCGCCGCCCGGAGCGCCGCCGGCGGCGCCCACCAGGGCGCCGGTCATGATCGAGCCAGCCCCGCCTGCGCCGATCGCGCGGCCGAAGGCCGAGAAGCCGCAGTTCGATAAGCCGGCCGCCGAGCCCGCGCCTGCCGGCGCCGAGACGTACACCGTCAAGGCCGGCGACACGCTCTACACGCTGGCCAAGCGGTTCTACGGCGACGGTAAACTCTGGACCAAGATTGCCGACGCCAACAAGGACAAAATCAAGGACGTCAGCCGCATTCCGGTCGGCACGACCCTGACGATCCCGCCGAAGTAGGCGGCGGCGGGCCAGGTGTGGCGCGGCGGGCGGCGCGGCCTTGCTGCGGCGGGGCGGGCGCCGGACACCGCGAAGGTTGGCCATCCCATGGCGGGCCCTGAGCCCAAACCATCGGAGTCTCCGGATGTTGCGCGCGGCGGGTCACCTGGCCTGCCGCGCTTTGCTTGCGCTGCACCGGAGCAGGGGGGGCATCTGTCGCTCGCGGAGATTGCCGCCGACTTCGCCCGGCGCGAAGCGCGCCTCGCGCGGCGCGCGCGTGCGGCGGGGCTCTCGCGCCGCGAGTTCCTCCAGGTGCTGGCCGCCGGCGCGGCCGCCGCCGGCGCCGCAACGCTGCGCGCCGCCGAGTCAACCCCGCCGCCGTCGAGCCCGCCGCAGGAGCGGCGGGATAGCGCCCCACCGTCACCCCCCGCCGCTCCCGCCTTCGCCGAGGCTTCGGCGGACAGGCCTGCGGCGGGCTCGGAGAAACAGGTTTCTCGCAGCCGCGTCGTCGTGGTCACGCACCCGGAAGTCATCCTCAAGGAGTATCACGTCAATCCGGCGGTCATCCGGCAGATGCTCGACCGGGCCTTGATGGAACTGACGGGCGCCAATACGGAGACCGAGGCCTGGAAGCAAATCGGCCGGGCCGACGATTTCGTCGCCGTCAAGCACAACTCCATCGGCCGGCCCACGCTGCACAGCCACACCGAGATCAACGACGCCGTGGCGGCACAACTGGCTGCGGCCGCCCAGGTCAAGCCCGACCGCATCCTGGCCGTGGACCGGATGCTTCCGCCGCCGTACAACGAACTCTCCGACCCCTTCACGCTGCCCAGCCGCAAACTCCAGACGCGCCTGCGGCGGCTGTACACCGACCAGGCGACCGCCATCGTCAACGTCTCGGTCCTCAAAGCCCACTTCTCGGAGGGCCTCTCGGCGGCCATGAAGAATCACCTGGGCAGCATCAACAACCCCGCCGCGTATCACGGCTGGGAGCCCGACCGCATGCCGCGAAGCATCCCGGAACTCAACGCCTTGCCGCCTATCCGCACGAAAACGCGGCTGGCGATTATCGACGCCATCCGGCCGCTCTTTGACGGCGGGCCGGTGGATGACCCGCAGTACCGCTGGGACTACCGCGGCCTGATCGTCTCGACCGACCCGGTGGCGGCCGAGGCCGTCGGCTTGCGAATTCTGGAGGCCAGCCGGGCCGAATTCCGCAAGAAAGACTGGCCCATGATGGCCGCACGCCTCATGCTGGCCCACGCCCAGGAGATCGGCCTCGGCAACGCTGCCCCCGACCGCATCGACTTGGTGGAAGCGAAGATGGGCTGACGGCCGGTAATACTACCGCGCTACTTTTACTACAACGCCACTTAACCTTTGCGCGGTGGGTCTCCGGACCCACCGCGCTCGAAAGGGCGGTTCCTGGCTTAGAAAACGAGGCATGCGCGGCGGGTTGGAGTTTACCCGCTCGCCCAGTCGAGTCTTCGACCTGGGCGGGTACCCGCCGCGCGCCTGGGGCCGGCCAGACGAAAAACCTGGGTAGCGTCCCCAGGTTCACACTTATGCTTTACCGCGTTTTCTGCGAAGCAATCCGAGTCCGCCAAGACCAAGCAGCAAAAGCGTGGCGGGTTCGGGGACAGGAGTCCAGACCCCCGGACCAGCTGAATATGCAACAGGATGCTTAAATTGGTCGCCCGGGGTGTACGTCCAGCCCGTGTCACCACCTGTGGTGGTTGTCATAGCGGGAAGGGATTGCATGCATTGGAACCACCAATCAACGATATTCCCCTTGCTGTCTGTGCTTAGACGCGGCTGATACCACCCACCACCAGCACCACCAGGATAATTCCAACTGTAAGAGGCTACGCCATCAAAAAATGAAAACGCGAATCCTGGAATCTCGGATGCGTTGCTCGTAAGAAAATTTGGTGGCAACGGATTGTCGAAAGAGATCTCTCCAGTAATCCTCATGGATGTCGTGTAAGGCAAACCAGGGGGCGGTGTTCCTGATGCTCCCACAGCAAACGGCTGTCCCTCATAGAGGTAGACAAAAGATGCGTCGGCCCGACCAACCATTACCAGCACCGTTATTGCACAAATTGTAATTAACTTTTTCATCTCTACTCCTTCCAAAAATGTTAAATAAATAAGTTTCGAAACCTGGGGACGCTACCCGGGTTTCCGCTATGAAACCTGGGTAGCGTCCCCAGGTTCACACTCTATGGCAAGTATTTCCTTATGCTTTACTGCGCTTTCTCCGAATCAGACTCAAAGCGCCAAGACTTAACAGACCAATCGTCGCCGGTTCTGGAACATCACCGGAATGCACCGGCAGGGCGTAGTTGGGGTTGAAAGCATAGGTGTGGCCCTGGTAGCCGTTACTGAAGAGACAGATGAAAGGAAGACCAGCAGAACTAACAGAACTCGAATAGTAGTAGTTGGGCAGCAGGTTTGTAAAAGGACCTGTATTTGTCAATGGCCCATCTGCAGCATTTTCTAACTCAACATAGTAAAGATGGCCCATCTCGCTGCTGGTAAAATTAAAACCAATGTAACCCATGCTCGGGACTGTCCCGTCCTGGTAAAGTGTCGTTGGAAGCCGCCAGGTGCCGGCAGTAGTGTCGCCAACAGTCAGGCTCGCAGCCCAGTTCATTGAGTTACCCCAGTTCCTTTGCACAGCAGGGGCGTCATACCACGTGATGTTCAAGTCCGTATCGTAGATAAGGTGGTTTCCCAAAGTGTCCGCGCCGCGGTCAATCAGCGCGGCCTGAGCCAGCGTCCCCATCCCCAAAAACATTATCATTGCTACAATCGCCAATCGCCTGATACTCATAGTACAGCCTCCTTTCAAGGAACCCCTCGGGAAAAGAGCCTCACCTTACGACATTCACCGTCTCTCCGCGGAGCCGCACGAGGCCCCACGGCTGCGTTCCCGCTCAAAGAAAAGGGCCGCCCCCCGACTTGCTCGGTCGGAGGCTGGCCCACAGCAGACACATCCCCCCATGAAAAAAGGGCCGCCTCCGATTATCGGAGACTAGCCCCGCAACATGCCCCTCCTCAGAAGTACGTATACTGCCCTACCGGATAGAACAATAGCACAGAAAACCGCCCCAGTCAAACCAAATTAAAACATTTTCTGAACTCGTACCGACATGGGAATGATTAAAGGTGGCCCAAACGCTATGGCAGAAGGCGAAGGGCGGCAAAACCGTGCGGCCGCAGGTCAACGTTGGCCGCCCAGCATACCGCGCGCCCGGGGAAACCTGGACCTGTGCCATTGGGGACGCTACCCGGGTTTCCGCTATTGCCCATGGGGCGGAGCATGTAGGCCGGGATGAAATCCCGGCTTCCCTGTCCCGCCGGCGAAACAACATGCCGGGATTTCATCCCGGCCTACGTTGCTGACACCTTTTCTCTCCGGGCAGCCGAGGGGCAATGTCCAATGCCCAAGCACCAATGACCAATCAAACACCAAACGGAAAATGCCCAATCCTGCGAGGATGCAGGGCACGGCCTGAGCGCTTCGCCGGCCATTGGTCATTGCCTTTTGATTGGTCATTGGCGCTTGGGCCTTGGGCATTTCGTGGCTGGAGCCTTACAGAAAGGGCTCCTGACCCCCTCGTAACTGGCGCGGCGCCATCCCGGTCACCACACGCTTGTATGCCGCCGGCAATCCGTTATCATGCTGCACCGGAAGTCCGGGCGAACGGGTCAGCGGCCGCGCGGCCCAGGATACCGATCCCCTGGCAAGAAGGAGGCGGCAATGACCGACATGAGGAGGCGGACGTTTCTGGGTGTGGGTGCGGCGGCGGCGGGCGGCCTGGTTCTTGGGCAGCGGCTCGAGGCCGCGGCCAGGTCGGCGGCGGCAGCCAAGCGGACCGTCGTGGTCTGGTCCGAGGGCACCGCGCCGGCAAACGTGTACCCGAAGGACATCAACACGGCCATCGCCGAGGGCCTGAGGAAATCGCTCCGGGGCTGGGACGTCGTGGTCGCCAACCTGTCCGACGCCGACCAGGGCATCCCGGACGACCTCCTGAAGAAAACCGATGTCCTCATCTGGTGGGGCCACAAGAAGCACAAGGACGTCAAAGATGAACTGGTCGAGAAGATCGTGAAGCGCGTCAAGGAAGAGGGCATGGGCTTTATCTCGCTCCATTCCTCGCACTTCGCCAAGCCGAACAAGGCCCTCATGGGCACGCCGTGCACGTGGGGCGCCTACAAGGGCGACTCCACGACCTGCACCGTCAAGGTGAAGGACCGCAAGCACCCCATCGCCGAGGGCGTGCCGGCCGAGTTCACCTTCGACCACTCGGAACACTACAGCGAGCCGTACGCCGTGCCGGAGCCCAAGAGCGTGGTGTTCGACGGGTTCCACAAGGTCAAGGACGGCAGCATCGACAACGCCCGCATGGGCCTGGCGTGGGAGATCGGCAAGGGCAAGTTCTTCTACTTCATGGCCGGGCACCAGACCAACCCGGTGTTCATGGATGCGAACGTCCGGAAGATCATGGCCAACGCCGTGAAGTGGGCGGCGGCCAAGTAGCGGGTCCGCGCGGGCCGGCGTGCCGCCACCGGATTCGGGAGCGCAGTCTGTGGCTGAAGAAACTGTTTCCGCCGGCCGGGGCCTGCCGCGCATCGAAGCGGTGTCGGACCTGGTGCTCATCGCCGGGGGCCTGCGCCCAAGGTGCGCCCTTGGCGAACGGCCCCAGGCACGGAAACAGAAACGCCCACAGCCTGCCCGCCTCTGGCGGGACGGGCACGGTTGTTATGGGTGTCCCCGGAACTCCGCCCGCACCAACCAGACGATCGGACGCACCAGGGTCCACCGGACAACGTCGCGGAGCCACTTGCAGCGGGCCAGGACCGCGGCCAGCGGAGGCGACAGCCGGTAGTACGCCGCCAGCAGCGCCCGGCCCGGCCCGTTGGGCAACAGCGACCGGTCGCGGAACCCGCGCAGGATGACGACATCGGGATGATCGGAGGCGCCGTAGCAGGCGGTGGCGATGAAGCAGCGGGCGGCCGCCTTCCGAGGCACGAAGATCTTGCCCGGCGCCCCGCTCTTCACTTCGCTGGCGCACCCCCGGCACCACGTAAACCCCATTCCTTCGGGGGGATTACTGATATGCACCAGCTCTGTGGCCGTGCTGGCCACGCCGCACCGCGCGCAGAACCGCTCGACCATGCCCTCCGGCGGGTGCTGGACATCGGCCCAGGGTTCGCCGGAGGTCAGATTGGTGAAGCATCGAGGACAGTAGGTGTTTGTCGCGTAGGTCTTCAGCAAGCAGGCCGGGCAGGTCTCGATGTCTGCCTCCGCCGGCTTGGGAGCGCCGGGTTCGAAACCGTTGCCGCCCATGTGATACGTGGCCATTAGTTTCCTCCCCTGTTCGGCACAACAGCCGCCGCGGCATCCCACGCGCCCCAGGCACGACTCTCATTGGTTGTGACTGCGACAGACCCATAATGTTTATCGGCATCCGGTCCCGAGTCCCATCACTCCGATGCGTAGTTCGGGGGATGATACTTATCTCCCATGCCGGACATGGGCCGGGCGCGGGCCGGGCCGTTGTTTCCGGAGGCGGCGCCCAAGACGGTTCTCCAGACGCGCCATTCCGACACCCTGCTTTCGAAGGTCCCGGTGCACACCTTGATTCCCCGCCCTCGGTTTCGGGCGGGGCTTCGAGGGTTCGCGGGCGGCGGCCTGCGGCGAGCATGTAGGCCGGGATGAAATCCCGGCCTCCCTGTCCCGCCGGCGAAACAACATGCCGGGATTTCATCCCGGCCTACGTTGCTTGTCGGAGGCGGCGCATAACGATACGTTACGGCCGCCGATGAAACAAGTCAAGCGGATTTCCGGGGATTTCGTAGTGCGTCAGTTACGGGGGATACTTCCTCTCGCCGGGTGGCATGCGAGTCCCGGTGACACACCTTGGTTCCCCGCCCCCGGCTTTGCACGGGGGCTGCGGGGCTCGCGGGCGGCGGCCTGCGGCGAGCGTGTAGGCCGGGATGAAATCCCGGCCTCCCTGTCCCGCCGGCGAAACAACTGGGCATGCCACCCGGCGCGGAAGGTGCAGGCACCCGTAACTGAGGCCGTACCAACCGCGCGAACCGGCGCGAATTCACCTTGACCCTACCCCGGGGGTGCAATAGAATCCGCAGGCTTTTTGCCTGCCGCAGGTTGCGGCAGTCGGGGCCAGGCTCAGGGAGGACGGGTTCAGCTTGCTCAAAGAGATACGCATTCACGGCCGCGGAGGCCAGGGCAGCGTTACGGCGGCCGAGGTCCTGGCCAAGGCCGCGTTCAAGGACGGCCTGGTGAGCCAGGCGTTCC